>Ga0228711_1000662_pt1 | contig 44769 bp, 17 predicted proteins | sample MedpolnodulmetaG_2_FD_177996 | JGI IMG/M metagenome (GOLD analysis project Ga0228711, IMG submission 177996) | Root nodule microbial communities from Medicago polymorpha collected in Santa Monica, California, United States - brown nodules | ecosystem: Host-associated > Plants > Roots > Nodule...
GCAAAAGTAAAAAAAAAATTCAAAAAACCTAAAACAAAGTAAAAACTAAGTCAAAATCACTACATTACAAAAAATCCTAAAAATCAACACGAAAACATCAACAAAACCCTAAAAACAGAGAAGCATGACAAAAAAATAACTAAAAATGGAAAACGAAAACTAGCTTCGATCATAGTAAGCGAAAACAATCGGTAAGAAAAATCGAAGAAGAAAAAACGACGTTAACGAAGAAACCCTAACTAACCTTGAAGAAGTTTTGAGAGAGAAACGAGAAAAAAGAGTGAAGTGTGTGTGTTTTGTGGTGTGATGAATAAAATTAGAGAATAGAACACTTTTTCACTCGTCACTCATTTTTCACTATTTAAAGCGTGCGTGAGAGTGTGATATCATCATCATCGCACTGGACTGAGTCGTTTTACTGCGTCTCTACGGTGGAAACTGGACTGTTCGTGTGATATCATGTGATTGATTATGATGGATGGATGTGATTTAATCAACGGTGGAAAGGACACGCGTGGATTTAGGGAAGAAGAAGTGATGTCAATTGTGGGGTCCTTTCGCTTCCACTAACTAGTCCTATAACCACTTTAGTTTGTTGAAGGGGAAAATCATAATACTAAACTTTCTTTGGATTGTTCCATCAGATGTTAATCTTAAATATTCAGGAAATTATAAAATTTACTTTTCATTCGTATATTCCTGACAAGTGTATGGATAAGGTTTTTTTTTTTTTTAACCTCGAATTTTACATAAAAAAATTTTTCTTTTATGGTTGAGCAAAGTTTACGGAAACAAACCTGGATAAGGCACTTTCTAAGTTTATTTTACCGAAAAAATTAATTATTAAATTTTAAAGATTATTATGATTACCTATATTTAATGTTTACTATTTTTTTAAAGAATTTTTTTTTTGGTAGACTTTTTTTTAAAAGAATATTTATTGTTTGTTGTTGATGATTAAGGTAGCATTTTCTCAAAAATGATTAAAGCGTTAAAATTTTCTATGTTTACTATTTGTGCGTGTTTGAAGATTAATTTCCAAAATCGATGAAAATTAATTTACGTAGTACCAAAATAGACGTCAAACCGCTTGGCCAAAAAAAAAATAGATGTCAGACCTTTTTTAATGTTTAAAGTCAAATTCAAAATATTAACGGTTGATTCTAGATTTTAGTCAAATAGACTCATCTTCGCTCTAATTTGTCTTTTTCTTTCACTCATCGAGAATGGTGGTCATTTTTTTACTTATAATCACCTTCTCCGCATCCTTTTATTCTTTCTTTCAATCTAAGTAAGTGATTTTCACATATATCAAGTTTTTTCGTGATCTTGTAGTCCAAGTGCAATGTTGTGTTGTGTTGTGCGGCGTTGTTTGATTGTGCATCTTATTGCAGTGTTTGTTTGGTTCCTATTAAAATATCAGCTTAAGTCAATCATAAATTCAAACAATGATTTGTGGGTATTTTGTCGTTGCACGTTATTAATTTGTGGGTTTGTTCGCAAATCCACCATTTACGTCTTTTCTTTTAAGTCAATCATAAATTTAAACAATAAATTAATATCATTTTATTTTTATTAAAAAAAACAAAGTCCAATTCAAAATGTTGGTTGAAATATAAACGATAAGTATCATCTCAAATGATGTTTTCTTTTAACGTGACTCGCTTTAAAGCTCTTGGATTGGTTATTACACGTTAATTTTGACAATCAAACAAAAAATTAATTGAAGTTTTTCTAGTGAAAGAAGAAATGAACTTTCAAAATGTTGGTTAAACATAAAAAATACAAGTATCATGTCATTTAAATGATGTTTTCTTTTAACGTAACTGACTTAAAAGCTCTTGGATATTACACGTTAATTGACAATCAATTAATTGAAGTTTTTTTAGTGAAAGAAGAAATGGACTTTTTTTAGTCAAAAAACAAATTGAACTTTTTCAGTCAAAAAATATGAACTTTTTCATTCTCTAGTCAACTAACTAAGCAAGATAATTAATATTTTTCTCGAGAAGAAAATAAAATATTTCTTTTGATAATAACTATATTAGAGAAAATAAAAAAGAAGAGAGAAAAAAAAAGGAATAACTCATAAAGCAAACTAACTACTACAAAATAAAGAGGTATAATAACACCATGGTACAATTTGCTAAAAACAGACCGCCATAGCATCAGCGTATATGAGATGATGGATTCTTGTTTCAGCTTCTCTATGTTTTTAATGAGAAGTTAGGTCAAACAAAATATCAATAAAGTACCTTCGAAAAAAGTATTTTTCTTAGAATGCATAAAATTGAATGAAATGAGCTTTAACCAAAAGTCATTGAATGCTACTTTAAAAAACTACTTCTCCCCTAATTTATTTCACAAGCACCTCTCTTCAACTCACGCTCACAACTTTTTCTTTTATTTTTTAATATTATATTTCAATTTGTTTTTTTCTTTCATTTTATTTTATTTTATTTTTTTAACCGGTCCATATAATTTTTTTTGAAGGAGGGTCCATTTGATTTTATAATCTATTTTTGAAGGAATTTTATTATCTTTTTATCACTTATATATTTAATTTCAATATCGTTTAATTATCACAACCTCGCAAATATTTTTATTCATGTCGTCATTGAATGACACCAAATATTTTTATTCCCTTTCTTCAACCTCATAAATATACACACACATTAGCGTTTAGAGTAATATTTTATGTCTGTATGTATGTTTTTTTGTTACGTTAATGCGTATAATTATTTTTATAAAATTTTGATTTTAATTAAAAGTACAAGCATAGATGCCTAAAAAAATTATACTTATATATATTTTACACATTTATATTGTATACTCTCCGTTCCTTTTTAAGTGTCTTTTTAGGGTGAATGTTTTGTTCCTATTTAACTGTCTTTTTGGTATTTTAAGGGTACGATTCGTCAATTATACCATTTATCAATAACTTTTATCCTTTTCAATAAAACTAATTAATGATATCTATTTGAAAATTAAGGTTTGTTTTTTTACACAAAGTTTGATTTTTTTTTTTAAACAAAGTTAAAAACTGACAATTGTTTGCTACTAGAGAAAGATAACATATTAAATTTATTGGAAAGATAAAGTGTATGCAAAAAAATAGGAATTTATTGGTGGATTAAAATGAGGGTATAAAAGGAAAAAAACGTGCAAAAATACACATCGCTATTTTGGTGTTAATTTCTAAAAAAACGCTTAAAAAGGATCGGAGGGAATAACAAACTATGCATATCTTTTTCATTGACACCAACAATATAACAAATATAATATCATATAATATAAATTCTTATCTTTTTAGATGACACCAAAAATATGATATTCTTATAACAAAATTTGTTTTACATTATAATTGGAAAAGAGAAAACAAACTATTCTCTTTATATATATACACACCATATACATATTATAGATATATTCTTCACTCCACAACTTTATTCGAATGTGTGGAGTTGAAGATGAAGAGTTTAATAAATGTGATGTTATCTCAGAATATATGATTGAGCGTGACGAAGAAAGCAATATAGATGAAGAAATCGATTCATATAATCTAGGAAGAGTACAAGATGGAGGCTACATGAATAGAGTTAGAAATCAAATAGGAGTTGCGTTGATGGAGGGTAGAAATGTTTGAGTTTGTGATGATTTATGTTTTTTTTAAACAAGATGATTTATGTTTTTAATTTTCCAAACTACTTTGATATTATTTATGTTATTATTTGAGCCTCCTTTAATTATTTCTCCTATTCAAATATTTAACAAGTTCTTTATATGATGATACAAATTTGTATTCATGTTACACAAAATAAACGTCATTGAGTAAATATAGTATTTGTAAAAAAAAATATCTATTATATTTTAAACATTTTTTTCCTTCAAAAAATATTTTAAGCATTTTTTTATTTATTAGGTTAATACATAATGAATTCAAAGTTTTTTATTTATAGACAATGCATAAATATATGCAAGGTCCCGGGTTCGAACCCTGGACACCAACAAAAAAATAATAAATTCAAAGTTTTGTACAGTATTTTGTCAAACAACTTCTAACTTAAAAATAACTTTAGCTTTTTTCTTAAAGGGCTTTATTTAACTTTGTTTTAAAGCAGTTTTTAGACCGAAAAAAAGCCTGACCAAACGGTACAACTTTAGAGTATGTTGTGATATTTGATATTTATAATATGGCAAAATTTGGATTTAAGATTTTTTCCTTTTCAGAGTTGTGACCCGTTTATCTGAACTGAACCAACCTGGAACCTGAAATACCCTATTTAAATTTTAGGTGCAATAGGGTTGTTGTTCTCAACCTTTGGGTTGGCTCGCTTTGGGGGGTTTGGGCACGAACCAACCCGAACCAAAGCCCCCCTAGGTTTGAGCGGTTAAATTAGTTCCATTAAGGATAAATTGTTCGTGAGACCCTAGGTTTGAATTCTCGATGAAAAGATTATCTGTCAGACTTTACTTATCTACTGACCGGACTCTGAATTACCATGATTTTTTTTATTGAATAACAAAATACGATGTTGTGAGGGTATTTCTATGAAAGAATGTGTGTTGGTTATTAATTAAACAATGAGGTTGATTATTGACTAAATTATAAGGTTTGAATGGTTAAATTAGTTCCATAAATTGTTCATGAGAACCTAGGTTTGAATTCTCGATGAAAAAATTATTTGTCAGACTTTACTTATCTACTGACCGAACTCTGAATTACCATGATTTTTTTTATTGAATAACAAAATATGATGTTGTGAGGGTATTTCTATGAAAGAATGTGTGTTGGTTATTAATTAAACGATGAGGTTGATTGTCGACTAAATTATAAGGTTTGAATGGTTAAATTAGTTCCATTAAGCATAAATTGTTCATGAGAGCCTAGGTTTGAATTCTAGATGAAAAAATTATTTGTCAGACTTTACTTATCTACTGACCGGACTCTGAATTACCATGAATTTTTTTATTGAAGAACAAAATACGATGTTGTGAGGGTAGTTCTATGAAAGAATGTGTGTTGGTTATTAAATAAACGATGAGGTTGATTATTGACTAATTATAAGGTTTGAATGGTTAAATTAGTTCCATTAAGCATAAATTGTTCATGAGAACCTAGGTTTGAATTGTAGATGAAAAAATTAGTTGTTAGACTTTACTTATCTACTGACCAGACTCTGAATTACCATGATTTTTTTTATTGAATAATAAAATGCGATGTTGTGAGGGCATTTCTAAGAAAGAATGTGTGTTGGTTATTAATTAAACGATAAGGTTAATTATTGACTAAATTATAAGATTTGAGTGGTTAAATTAGTTCCATTAGGCATAAATTGTTCATGAGAACCTAGGTTTGAATTCTCGATGAAAAAATTATTTGTCAGGCTTTACTTATCTCCTGACCGGACTTTGAATTACCATGATCTTTTTCATTTAAGAACTAGAGGGTTAACATAAAATAAAAGTGCATTGACCATGTTGTAAAAATGAAAACATTACGTAATAATTACATGTAAATAATAGATTTTTATTGAAGTAGGGTGGGTTTACTAAAATTAACTGTGATGGGAGGTGTAACGCGCAATGCTTACAGTGGTTCACTGTTTAGATTTTCTGTTAAATTGAGGTATTGCACCATTACTACGACAATTATGGGTTATTTGTATAGGTTTTTTTTTGTCGGTGAAGGATCATAGGTTTACGAGTGTTAAAGTGAAGTTTGATTCTTTTTCAACAATGTTATTTATTACCAATGGCTATTAATTTTCCCATTTTATGAGTTTTTCATGTGCCCTATTCGAATTTTTCAATTCGAAACGTTTCAACGTGCTTTTGGAGTTGCAACGGTCAATTCTATGACCAAAACTGCATCGGTCGTGAGAAACTTATAAGGTGAGAAAAGAAACAATCTTGCTAATGTGTGTGGGTTTCGTAATCCTTGCTATTTTTTGGTCTTTAGGATTAAAGATCTTCATTGACAATTGTCTTTGTGGTATGTCATCCATATGCATCGAGAAGCTAATTAAGTTGCTGATTGTTTTGCTTGATGTTGACCTTAGCATTTCCACTAGTGTCAAAAATTTGGAGACTATTCTTAGTTCTGTTGTAAATGTTTTGTTTTGTTTTGGGTATATCCCTTTCATTCCCGAAGAAAAAAAAAACATGTGCCCAAAAATAAGCTACAAAGGCAAGGCATGTAAGTGATTTCGCAAGTTGCATCGATCATTGCTCTATATTATGCTTTATCGGAGGAACGGGGGATCATATTTTGCTTTTTTGTTTTCTATGAGATTTAGGTCCCCAAAAAAAGTTCAATTACTAAGTGTGGCGCGTCAAGTGGTTAGCAATTATCCCAATTTGAATCATAAAGCCTTGAAGTGGGAGAATCGTATTGGAAAGAGAAAAGTCGTTATTTAGGAATGTACTTGAGGTAGCATAAAAGACAAGTAAAGCATTCATGTGTGGTTGCGGTTGTGGTTGATACGGAGCATGCATAATTTGAATTAATACTGACGAGGTATGCAATATTAGAAAGTGTTATTGTGAGATAGTTATTTTATATATGTAGAAGGACAAAATATGTTAATGTTAATTTTCCTTGCCAACAGGTTTTATCATATATTAAAGTTAAAAGTAAATTGAAATTTCATAAATTAAACTTGACTTTTCAATGGTATATTCTTGACAAATATTTGGACGTGGATAAAATACTTTATGAGAACAAAATACATAAAATAAAAAGTCTAATTTACTTGATTATGATATCTTTATTTTATTTTTTTTTATAGAAGGATCACGATATATTCTTTTGGTTGACTGAGTTCACTTTTAGCTTTGGCATAATTTTGGAGGTTGGTAAATTATGTGTCGTAACTATCACTCTGAGAAGAAATAAGTTTCAATTCAAGGATATTTTTAACAAATTACATATGTTATTTTTCATTTAAGTTTCCTGTTAAAAAAAAGGGTTAATCAAAGTCCAAAAAAGAAGAGTCTGAAAGACAGATGTTGTAATTTATCTATCTATCTTCTATTATAAAGCATGTTAAGTTTGCAACAACTTAACATAACCCTATTCCCTTAATCCATGGTTTCCCTCCCTAGTCCCCCCTAAATCCACATCAAAAGCCAAACATTATACTACATTAAACGAATTGGATTGAATTCCGCAATAAATACACTTTAATTTCTCTCTTTTTGACTATTTTGTTTTATTTGTATAATGTGCTTTCATTGATTCAATATTGATATACTTTGATTGTTTCCATTTTTGGTTTAAGATTTTTTTATGCTTATCTAATATTGGTCGTTGATTTATCTTTATTCTTGATATATTTTTTATTTTTCATGTGTTGCTTTGTATCTTCTATCCAATGTGAAATCTCTTAGTGTACTTTTTATCTTTTCATTGTTAAGTTTGCAACAACTTAACCTAATCCTAATTCCCTTAATTCATGTTTTCCCTCCCTAATCACCCTAAATCCACATCAAAAACTAAACGTTATACTACATTAAATGAATTGGATTCCGCAATTAATACACTTTAATTTCTCTCTTTTTGACTAATTTGCTTTATTTGTATAATTTGCTTTCATTGATTCAGTATTTATATACTTTGATTGTTTCCCTTTTTGGTTGGAGATTTTTTTTTTCATGCTTATCTAATGTTGGTCGTTGATTTATCTTTATTCTTGATATTTTTTTTTCCAAGTGTTGCTTTGTATCTTCTATCCAATGTGAAATCTATTAGTGTGTTTTTTATCTTCTCATTGTTACCATTATTATGTTTTTGTTTAATCACTAAGTTTGCATCTAACAAATGATTTTTTTGATTTTTTCACAGTAGTCAATCCTGAATAGTGGTGCGTAGCAGCCATCCCCAAAAATGAGATAGCGTATAGCGGTATGATAAATAGAGGTCACCAATATTTAATAAATTTTTTGACAAATTACACGAATAATTATATATAAAAAACATTAAAAAATAAAAGATAGGGGAACAAATAAAAAATCATAAAACAAGAGAAACCATCAAACAAAAGAAAACAGAGGAAGAGAGAAAAAAAGTTGAAAAATGTTGGTGTTTACGATATCCCCAAAATATCATAAAAAAAAAGGTTTGAAAAATACAGGTACCACCCCGAACCCATACCCAAACCCGCCCCGAATGTAGAAAAATAATTTATTACCCCTTTTCTATTAATGGAAACCAAATCCCTAAATCATTTCACTCACATAGTCATAGTCTCGGTCTTTCATATGACACTCACTTATCATAATTCTCTATTTTCTCCTTCCATATCTCACATTCTCGGCCTCTCTCTTCTTTATCACCATAAACATTGATCGTTATCATCTCTTTGCTGGATAATGCATTACAACATTGTGTTCAGGGAAGAAAGATACTTTTATTTTTATTAAAAAAAAGTATCCACTGCGGGGATGGGGCGGAGACTCTCAAACTCATCGAGAACGGGGATGAGTTTCGATTTCTCATCCACGTCGGGTTTGAGTAGCGTAATGGGTAAATATATGAGAGTAGGGTATGTGGACGAGGATGAAAAGAATCATATGTTTATGAGTATTGAATTGGAGTTTGATTCTTCGTCGTGGAAGTCATTTATTACCATCGGGTATGGGTTGCGTAATCCTTCCTTTTTTTTTTGTCTCTAAGATTAAAGATCTTCTTAGATACTTGTCTTTGTAGTTAGTCATTCATATGCATCGAGAAGCTAATCAAGTTGTTGACCATTTTGCCAAATGTTAACCCAATCATTTATATTAGTGTCATAATTTTTGAGATTATTCTCAGTTTTGTTTCTCTAGTTCCGACACTAAAGGCTTTGCATTTGTGGCCTTTTCATGAGGTGTTTTTATGTGTTTCGTGGTAGCACCTCTATCTACAACAAAAAAAAAAGGTAATGTGTACGAAAATGAGTTATAAGGACTAAGACCATCCACAACATAACACCTTAAATTGGGTGTTTAAATTGATTTCATATGTCCACATCATTCATTTTATGATAATACTTAATAAACACCAATTTTCTCCAATCAACACCTCAAAATAAATTATTAAATAGGTTCTACAAATAATTTTATATCATTACTTTGCAACAAAATTTATTTATTTTATTAAGATCTATTAAATGAGACACATGAAAAATTAAGAGAGAGAGGGTGCTTCCATAGCCACCCTTCTCCATAGCCACTCATATCTTATACTCCACAATGGAGGTGCCTATTTAATATGGTGCTAAATAAATGAAGCGTGGATGGTCTAAATAAACAACTATATAAAGGGACTAAATAAATGCTATAAATAGATCATATTAAATGAAATTACATTCTATTAAAAACAACTTGGTCATTTCACGATGGCTTTGTTATAGAGTTTTGTCAACTTGGTCACCAAGTATTATCACATCCTCGAGATGAGTTGTGCAAGTTAGATAAGTTCGTCTAACTCTTTAGGCGCATGAACTGATGTTTTTCAAATATTTGGTCAACAAATCAATAACTTGAGCAGCATAATTGTATTATCTTTCCAAAGATAAGACGTACAAGTGATTTCGTAAGTTAGATCGGTCATTGCTCTACATTAAGCTTCATCAGAGGAATGGGACATCATACTCTGCTTCTTTTTCTTCTAAGATATTGAGTCAGGACTAAAAAAATGCAATTACTAGCAGTGGTGCATCTTGTGGTTGGGCAACTAGCCCAATCTGAATCAAAACACCCTTTATGTGGGAGATTTGTATTGGGATGAAAAAAGATCTTCCATAGGAATGGAATGGACTTGAATTAGCGTAGCAGACGAGTAAATCACCCATGTGTGGTTGTGGGCGACGAGGACCGTGCATGATTTGAATCAATGTTGACGAGGTAGACAATATTAGGATGTGTTACCGTGATATAATTATTTTGTTTCTATAAAGAGACAAACACAAACTGTAATGATAACCGTGTTGTTTTGATTTGAATATGGAAATGGACGCCAATAAATTCAAACTCAGCGAGGTCCATTTTCCCTCACCCATTTTTTTATTTATCAACGTTAAAGATTTAATGAATGGTCCTCGAGAGCATAACTCAGTTGGCAGAGACATGCATTATTATATGCAGGGACCGGGGTTCGAACCCCGGACACCCCCTTATTCATCTTGAAAAAGGTAAATTCTAGTCACTGGACTACTTGACAAAAAAAGGATTTAATGAACAAAATTTCGACCCTTTTTTTTTGTCAATATATATACTATATAAAAAAAAAATAAGCTTAAAATACATGAGTTTTGGCTGACTTTTTCGTTACCTATTTTATCTTTTATTTAAACTATTTTATTTACTATTTTATCCTTTAATAATATTATTTCAACTTTTAATTAAAATAAATAAATCTCATTAAAATGGGAAATAATCCACTACAATGTCAACAATATTATCATCATTATATATAAAAGGGATATAACTTTTTTGGACTGAATTTTTTATAATTCCAATTATACTCTTAAACAAATTTTTATATATTAATATTATATTGTTGGTAGTGTTAAAAAAATATAAGGATTTATATTATATTTGTTAAATTACCGTTGTCATTGAATAAATAAACATGATATTTTTGGTTTGCTACAATTTGAAAGTCACGAATATTTGTATTTAAAATTTTAATCAAAATCAAAATTTCATACAAAATACCGTTCATAATTTACATCTCCCTCATTTTTTTTTATTTGTTAGTGCTATAAATTAGAATTCACCTTTTAAAGTTAAACAATGGGGAGTCTGATGTTCAAATCAGGGGTGTGCAAAAAAAATGGTTCATGAGAACTATATCTAGAAATCTAGTGAACCATTTTAAAAAAATAATAATAATCTCTTGGACCAAAGCTTAGTCGGTCCATTTCATTGGAAAAAGATATAAACTATATCCACTTAAAAAACAGACTCGGGTCTCAAACTGCATCTCAAACAAAAAAGATAACCATATTCTATTGTACCAAAATATGTGAGATAACTACTATAAGAAAGTACATGGATAAAGATTAGACTTTTCAACTTTGTCACACTCTTAGGAAAGACAACATGTGTGCTGACTTTTTAGCCAAGCTTGGAACAAGGTCTATTAGTGATCTTATGACTATTGTTGATCCTCTAACTGAGCTTCGCCTGCTTCTTATCACAAACAATTTGGGTGTTAGTTATCCTCGTGGCTATTAGTTTTCTGACCTAGTTTTTTTTTCTTTCCTTTTCTCGTGTAACAAAAAAAAGAGGTAAGATTGAAATAACAAAAAAGTCGATTTCCAACTGTAAAAAGAGAAGGAGAGATCGAAAGAGAAACTGCATTTTCACGAACACGACAACAACGACGGCGAAGAGATAAATAGAGACAACAACCGCAACGACGACATTGGAAACAACAACCACAACAACGGCAGAGACGACAGCCACAGTGACATCGACGATATCCGTTGGTGGAATCTGCCTCTTTCTGTCTCACTATTCTTTGTTCTAGATTTAGTTGCATGATAGAATTCTTGTTGTTGCTCTAGAATTTCTCATGCTTACTTTGGTTTTGATCAATTCAATGAAAAACAAGATTTAATACCAATCCAATAAAAACAGTTTCAAAATGAACTTGAGAAAAAACCAGATTTTGCAACAAATCCATTTATAAATCGATTTTAATCAAGTCCGGTTTAAACCAGATTAGAACCATTTTGCTTCCTAAATCAGTTTTTATGAAAAATGGTTTGGTTATCAAACTACAACCATTCAAATGATTTGGTTAACCTTGCACGCCCCTAGTTCAAACCCCAACCCCTATATCTTGCAATGTTCACCTTCATATGTTATTTTTACAATTCAATTGAGATTTCATAAATTAAAATTGACTTTTCGATGGTATATTCTTGACAAATTTTTGGACATGGATAAATTACTTCGTGAGAATAGAATACATAAAACAAAAAGTCTAATTTGATGGATCATGTTATCATTTTTTTCCCATGGAAGGATCACAACATATTCTCTATATTCACAACAAAACTCTATCTTTTCCCAAATAAATCTCACACCTCATTCCCATTGAGAACCAAATTCCCAAGACCTCTATCGATGACGTTGGAGAAACCCCAAAATGAGATGACAAATGTTGGACATAAAGAGGCACATAAATGGTCAAGGCAATGGAACTACTTTAAGGAGCTTGCTGGCATGACCATCATAGTTGCAAGTTAGATAGTGCACAAGTAGAAACATGCGATAGAGCTATTTGAGCAAGCACAACAACTACGTATATGGCCTTCATGCAACACCACAACCACATGAACGCTCCTCCACATGCTCCAACGACGACAATGGAAAAATCTCAAAAGATGACAAATACAAGAGAGAATGCGGGAATAAGATTAATTTGATTGACAAGTGGGGTATAGTGTAAGATAAGATGTAATCAAACTATAAATCCATTCATTAATGGTCGTTAAGAATATCTATTACAACATTAAGATCACATCAAACACACATCCATATAAAAGACATCAATATCATATTCTACATTGAAGAGTATGTGTCTGGTTGCGTCCTTCAAAACCGCGACGACTTTCCACATCAACACAAAATATAATTTGTAGCTTCTCAAAATCACGACAAAAATGCATCGAAAACCATAGAAAACATTTATCTAAGATAAAAATGGTAAACCAAACACACACAATAAGAGTATAAACATATCATACATCAAATCAAATCAAATTCTAACAAATGTGTAATCTTCCTATACATGAAAAAGCAATTCCCTTCGAAACCATTAACAATCTCTCAAACATTTAAAAGACCTTAGTTGAATACTAACCATGATTAGGTAAAACTACTTAAAGTGTAGGGCTCCCTATTTGGACTCCAATTTGTCTTAAAAAAACATAAAATAAATATTCTTACCTAACTAATTTCAATAAACAAACACCTAAAAAAGTGAACCCCATTTCCATGTTTTACTGCTATGTTATTCCCAAAACCGATACTCTTTCGTTTCTCTCACAAATAAGAGCGAACCCTATAACACGTTTTCGCGTTCAATTCAACAAAACTTAGATCAGAGAAGAAGAAGAAGAAAATGACACCAATTTTCACTTCAATTTCCCTTTTCACAATAACCCTAACCCTAACCCTAATTCAATTTACACATGCCAATTCTGAAGGTGATGCTCTTTACACACTCAAACGAAGCCTCACCGATCCTGATAACGTTCTCCAAAGCTGGGATCCGACCCTAGTTAGTCCTTGTACTTGGTTTCATGTCACATGTAACCAAGACAATCGTGTCACTCGCGTGTATTTTTTCTGTCTCATAAACTTTTTTGTACTGTTTTTGTTTCTGATTCATTGTTTTTGTGTAGTGATTAATCAAATTAAGTGGGAAAAATGATTAATTTGTTCATTTTTGGATTGTTCTGTTTGGTGTTTTAGTTTGATTGTTATAATTGTTTGGGGTGTTGTTTTTGGGTTTTTGAGGGAAATTATTGTGAAATCTGTTTGTTTTTTTTTTATGATTATTGTATGTTACTATTTGTGGGTCAAGGTTGAGTTTGTTGCTCTTTTTGGGGTTTGAATAATTATTATTTGAGAGTTATGTTAGTGATCCAAATATGGTTTATGTTAGTGTAATTTGGGAGTTATAGTTATAATTATGGTGTAATTTGATCCATGTAGCTGAGCCCAATAAGCGGGATAAAACTTGATTTTTGTTTTTGTTGTTATAATTTGGGCGTTATGTTAGTGATCAGTGAAAATTGATTAATATGTAATTCCTCTACGGTGCTTGTTTTGACGATTTTTTTTATTTGTCAATTGCCTTTGGAAATTGAAGGTTCTTAAAGTCTGAGATTGACTTATTTCATGTTGGGATTCATTTGTTTTTAATGAAACAAACATCACCCACTTTGCTCCACAATGATTCACTTATGATATAAGTGGTTATGAATAGGCTATTTTCATACACAAGATAAAATAAAGTTAAACAATTTTTTTATAATCTATATAAGCTGTTTCATAAGCTATCCTGGAGAGCTTATGGAAATAAGCTGAAAACAACTTATAAACAAGTCATAATCTGGTTTCATAAGTTCTCCCAGACAGTGTCACAAGTGCTTATATCAGTAGATAACTCAAATAAGCGAATCCAAATAGACCCTTGATGTAATTACTACTTGCTAATATTTTATTTTCTTGTATTGGACAATGATTTTGTCGGTGGTTGATTTTCTGGGCACGGGATTATTCGTGGTAATACATTTCTGCAAAGCAATTAACATTACTATTCTCTTAACTCTCATGTTATGACACTTCTACAGGGATCTTGGTAATTCTAACCTATCTGGACATCTGGTACCTGAACTCGGGAAGCTAGAGCATCTTCAATACCTGTATGCATTGAATGTGATTTTACTATTTTAGTAGTGCTAAAATAATCAGCCTATTAGATTTTGTTGTGGTTCTCCTCGTCTCGTGAAATGTTTCAATGTTCGTTAGTGTTGACTGTGGTTCTCTTTTTCTTGGATGCAGTGAGTTGTACAAAAACAACATTCAAGGAACTATTCCTAAAGAGCTTGGAAACCTCAAGAGTCTTGTTAGCTTGGACTTGTATAACAACAACATATCAGGAACCATCCCACCTTCATTGGGGAAATTGAAGAATCTTGTCTTTTTGTAAGTCTGGTTAATATAGTTTAGTGTTACGTTCTTTATGCATGAGAAGACTGTGCCATGTCATTTGCTTTCCCTTTCCCTTCACACCAGCTGCTTGCACGGCTTAGAGTGTTGCAGGAGAAATTCAGGAACCTGTGATTTGCAACTTGCTGTAGACTTAAGTTTCTTTACTTTGTGCTTTTATACAAAGTTATGACATTGACTGTTGTGGGTTTAGGGCATGTTTGATATTAAGACAGCTGAAACATGGTTGTATATTTGCTAAATGAATTGCATCCAAAATTTACACACTCACTAGTCACTGCCACCTAAATAAAGAGGAAATTTGGCGTAATGGTTTGAGTTGATGCAGTGTGAGTTAGAGGTTATGGGTTTGAATGTTAGAATCAGTCTCTTTCAGAGGTTGTCTACAATAAGTCCACAACGGGTCCATCTCTTTCTTGGACCCTTCCATGGTGGGAGCTTTATAAAACTCTCACCTAATTATCGATGTTTGATAACATAGGGAAAATTCAGCTGTATATTGAATGTTGTTATCATTGTAGCCTTGTTTTGTAGAGAAGCACCAAGTCCATGCGTGAGACCTTATAAAAACCACGTGCCCATTTTAGGTGTTCAATTTCTTTTGCCCAACTTATATTCCTCAATGAGCCTGTAGCTTATATAACCAAATGTGTGGCTCGTTGTAATTCCGTTTTGAAATGTTTGAAGCTGTTGGTCTTTCAATATGTGGCATAACTTGCCACATTGCTCACTAATGAAGGTTCTGATTATTATTTTGTCATAAATTATTCAGCATTTGCATGTTTCTTATCATTTTTATTTTTTTGCAGACGGCTTAATGACAATCGACTAACTGGTCCAATCCCTAGGGAGCTCATTGCCATTACAAGCCTTAAAGTAGTGTAAGTCACGTCTGTCTTAATATATGTTTGTTAACATTACATGAATGTGTGTACTTTCAAAGAGTCTAAACATCCCCTTTATTTTCAGGGATGTCTCCAACAATGACTTATGTGGCACAATTCCTACCTCTGGGCCATTCGAGCATATTCCATTGAATAAGTAAGTCCCAAAATTTCTTGTATTTCTTATCTGTTTTAACTCTTTGCATGCAACTTTCTTCTTGTTTTCTATGTATCTATCTCTTCCTTGCTGGTTGTTGCTCCAACTCTTTATGTCTTCTCTCACGCACCACGTTTATAATGTCGGGTTTATTTACACGTACCCTTGCCTGCTATATGCTGTTATATCTGTTTCTCTGTTGCAATACAGTTGCTTAGTGATTAAGATGTTGCGAGTTGAGTATCTAGCTTTCAGGCTGTCTGATTCCTATTTTTGAAATTTAGTAAAACTTTGATTGTATTATTTGATTGCTGTCGTGTGATGGCATGGCAGACAATGTGTGCAGTAGCAGTGTAATGACAAATTTTGATTTAACAAGACCTCTGCTTCTGCCACATGCACCGCTGCAACACACTCGGTGTGATTGCATTTTATTGTTGACTAAATTGTCTGATATTTAGTCATACACAGTTATTAGCAATGCATTTTTTAGTGTTTTGATTTGAAATGTTCAGAAGCCTGCCTTCTGGAATCTAACCAGAATATATTTCTGCTAGTTGGGTGCCTTTTTTCCTTCTCATTAGTTAATTACTTGTAATATTGAATAATATTGTTGTTTCATTATTGTAGCTTTGAGAATAACCCCCGTTTGGAAGGTCCAGAGTTGTTGGGACTAGTAAGTTACGACACAAACTGCTCGTGAATAACATGATGCTGTAGGAACTCAATGGATGTTGAATTATAGTGTGTACTCTAAGATTGAAGTGTATTACGTCATAGTGCAATGGGGTGTGGTGTATATGTAAATTTACATACTGAAGAGCGTTGGCATTTGTACCAGTATTATGATATTCCACTGAAGTTGATGTCTTGAGTATCTATCTATCTATTGATGTAAAATACTAGAAAAGAAAACAACTTGGTCACTGATTAAATATTTGTGACGCAATAGTAATGCCGTTTGTTAGGTCCTATTTCAAGCTTTGTTATTATTTCTATGTCAATGACAATGCAAGTGTTTAGAGTGTTTTACCACTTAAGAATTGGTTCATATGATTTGAAATTTCAAACACCATTTTATGATTTGTTTGAGGGTTTCAAATGAATAAAGTTTGCTTTCGCAAAGATTTGATTTAATGGGCACCTGACTTGGAAATAGCTAATAATTTTATTAGCTAGACTATAGTGCTGTATCATTTTCAAATTAAATCCTCAAATGTGTGGTGAAACATCTTAATCAAAAAAACGATAGTTTCATTGTAGTAACTAGATCTCGCTGTTTATCACCTACCGGCAACCACCATTTGTCATCACATGCTCTTTGTCTTTGTTTTGTTGTTAGGTGTTGAAGGAATTTCTTACCTTTTTTAAGTGTTTCTGGTAGTTTCCTTAGCAGCCTCTGGATTTTCTATTTGGTGGACCTTGAAGCTTTTGGATGGATGTACTTTCCGTTCTTCCAATTCTTTACTATTATTAACTAATCAATTAATAATTAATATGGTTCAATTCATCCTCTTGAATAAAGAAAAACACTACATTTGTACCCAAAAAAAGCATTATATTTCGTATGGACTATGGCTATGAATTGATAAAAAAATCGACTACATGGAGTAGATATTTTAATCCTTCCTTCTCCTACCTGCTCCTCAATATTTTCAATCCTTTGCTGTCAATTAATATTTCAACATCATATTCAGTATTGCAACTTTCAGAATTTCAGTTTAGTTTGTGACTGAAGCGATAAAGTTATAAATCATTTAACAGAACATGTTCTCGGTGTATATTTAGCTTATCTGTCAAAAAGAAAGTTCACAATGTGAATCAAACTATTCTCAAATGCAGTCATTCCTATTATTTATGAATTGTATTATTTTGATGCAACACCAAGTTATATGGTTATTTGTCAAAAAAAGAAGTTATATGGTTAATATAGTTTAAATACGTAGTTATTATGTTTAATAGACGATTATACTTATTAACCATTTTAAATATCAATACACAGACATATCATCAAAATTATATTCAAATATTCACAATTTCCAACTGTTTAAGTATAATTGATATTCATTAACAGCAATATACATCTGAAACTGTGTCAAAATCATGGTTAATTATGTTTAGTAGATTGCACCACTTGAGTTTACATCCATATAATTAAAGTATTTATATTTATAATGCAGTAGTACATCATCAAATGTCAGGATGGCCGAGTGGTCTAAGGCGGCAGACTCAAGTTCTGGTCTTCGAGAGAGGGCGTGGGTTCAAATCCCACTTCTGACAACATTTCTTTTTCATTTTAAATCTTTTTATTATTTAAATTAAATATGGATGTAATAAGGTCCATGGGTAAATAAATCTTCTTCCTACGCTGTTTTCTCTTCTCCCCATTATATCATAAAGTAAAAAAGCCAGTTAATTTACGTTTGTTTATTCATAAAGAAGACCAATTTTGTAAATTTATGTCTATCATATAAATCTTATCCCACTTCTGACGTTTTTTTTCTTTTTTTTTAATTTTTTTTTTTGCAAATTTATGGGAGAAGAGAATTTATATTAAACTTTGAAAATTCTGTAAATTTAGCAGGAAAAATATTTATATCCATTTTTCAAATTATATAATATTTTCTTTGTCCCATTATTTGGGATAAGGTTTATAATTTTGTTTATTTCCCCCCAAAAAGTTTATACATTTTTGTTTGAATTTACTTGATATTTCCTTTTGAGAGGAAGTTGTGGGTTGGCTAGCAAGGTCCAGAAAACTTATTATCGTACTTTTTTCTTTCATGAGAGGAGAAAAAAATAAATAAATAGGAGAATAAAAATAATTATGTAGGTTGGAAATATGAAACATTCCTCAAGTGTGTTGTTACATGCATTTTGCTTTCTTTTTCTTGTGAGTTACATGCATTGTCTTTCTCACGAGATGTGGCTTGGACATTACTATTAAATAATTATGGTAGGTTGGAAATGTGAAACATTCCTCAAGTGTGTTGTGTGTGAGCACAAATGTTAAATTAAAATAGGAGTTTGGATTTTTCATTGTCACATAGAGTCTCAATTCCATATGGTATGTTCAAAATGCGACTATTCCTAAAATATCATTAATTTACACTTAAATAAAACTATTCAGATGTAAGTTTTTTTTTGAAGGATATGTAAGTTTAATTTCAACTAAAAATATATTTTCTACTATTTTGAATTAATATTAATTAACCAAATGTTAATTTGTTGCTAAACACTTTCTTCACAACTAACACTCTAAGTCTCTAACCACTATTTTTCCCTTCAATTGGTTTTTAACACCATTATCCGACAATGAACACCAACAATTTTTTTAAGAAAATGTTAAATTTATAAATATCTATTACGAACCCTACCAAGGAATAATTCTTAAATGGATACAAGAATTTGGACCCTCTATTTGGTCACACACACAAAAAAGTGAACATGCTATAATCATTTGAAAATTAATGATTATTTAATTATTATTTTTTCTACTTTTTCTTTTTTTAGGTATGTGTGACCAAATAGAGGGTTCAAATCCTTATCTCCCCTACCAAGTACCAAAATTGCTTGTATTTGACTAGATCTAATTTGCATTTCTTTAAAAGAATTTGTTTGGATTCAATTGCTATGAGACATGTCCGGTGAATTTAAATACATTTAATCACGTTATGTACCACTAATTATAAACATTAATAATAGCTTTCCTTAAAAAAAAAAAAATAGCCCTTAAAAAAACAATAATAGCAACAACAAACTACTATTTTTTTTTTTGAAGGAATCCGCTAAAAAAAAAACAACAATTTTTAACGTTTTTGTTGTTGTTGGTATACGTTCAATGGCTTTAACAATAAAAAGAAATTAAGTCATACAATACTCTCATAAAAATAACGAATAGCCGGTAATATTGAAATAAGACAATTCATAAAACTAAATTTAGTAAGAGATTAGTTGCTTTACATTACGTAGAAAAACTTCAAGAAGCATGATCGCATAAGAAACAAAATTCAAAATGGTGCACATGCTTTCTCGAACAACAATAACATTATACTACACACACATGAAACACTTTATAACAATAAAATTCAAGAATCACTCACAATATAACACATACATTCCGTTTTAGGGATTCAAATTGAAAATGATGAAAAAATATCACTAGAAACAACGAACAATTGAAAGCTCAAACTGAGTTGAGATTGGAGAAGAAGAGCGAGAGAAATCGATAAGTTGAGATTGAAAAGAAGAGCGAGAGAAATCGATACCTCAGGCTCGGAGACAATGTTGAGTAGAAAATGAAGTAATCAAACGTGATGATTAGTGTAGATTTTAGCGTGTAGGTGTAGTCATGATAGTGTAGATTTTGGCGTGTAGTGATGATTTGAGCGAATGGAGAAAAAAAGCGCCAAAAATAGCAAATATATTAGGCTTTATTTGGTAAAGTAACTTATTTTCAATAATTGAGGTTACCAACTTACTACACTTTCTTTACACATTCATAATTTTAAAAATAAAAATGTACTTGCAAAACAACAATAATCGTAACTAGGTTTGTATTGTTTTGGTCATGCCTTGAGAAGGCTCTCAAGGGTTGTATTTATAGCCCTCTATGGTCCTGATTTATGGTTACTTAAGCTATAAGTAATGGGGCTAATTAGGTATTTTATGCCGAGTTTTATAGTCTTCTAGAAACAGGCTGAGGCGGCGCCCTGGGGAGGGCGCGCCTTGGGCCTTAGGGCCCTCCTGGAGGGCGCTAAGGCCTCTGAGAGGGGTCTAGAAGCCTTCTTGGAGGTCTTCTAGGTCCTTAGGAATATATTGACGGTCAAAAAAAAATTAAACATATATGTATTTTTATGTCATTTTATATATTTAAGTATGTAGTTTTTCATTTATCAGCCATCAAAACGTCATAGTATTATGTCTATATTTTAATTGACTAAAACATCAACGTTTCTTTGTAGCTATTACTCTACGTTGACTTTGAATTGACTAAAATATTGCTGTCTATATTTAACTTTTTCTGTCAAGTAGTCTAATCCTAAGAAAGTCTCTTTTAAGATAAATAAGTGAGATTTCAGGGGTTCGAACCCCACCCCCTACATATATCATACAATACAATGTCCCTAGATACAACTTACAAACATAACTTATTATTCTTCACTTCCATATTTCTTTTTCAGTTTTCAGACAAATACAACTTACAAACAGTGAAGTGAAATGAAGATATGTGTGTGTGTTTGTGATCAGGATACGATCATATATACCTTCACCACAACCGAGTTTAACACTCTTGAATTGAGTTTGAGTATGCAAGAACTCAAGTATCATGTGTAAAACAGAGAAAAATCACATGATACTATTTAAGTTAGGCAGATGACTAACATGATACTTGCGTAAGTTAAATTATTTTTGTATATGCTGCTAATTTAGGGTGTTCAAATTCAAACCAATCTAAATTAAAACCGCAAACCAATCTAAGAAAACCGAAAACCACACAAAATCGAATAATATTGGATGTGTTTGGATGACATTTTATAAAAACTGCTCGGATTGGATCATATTTTAGATTGTTTTTTCAAAACCAAATCAAAGCGAACTGAACCGCATACATACATTTTAATATATATGTCCATTTTTATAAGTATAATATATTATATTAAAATATTATTATTATTTTTTTAATTCTTTTGCAAAAATAATAGTTTTAATATATATATGTCCATTTTTACCTTAATCAATTTTGTTTCTATTTCATATTTTTGAAAGATAATCAATTATTTTTATTCCGTACTATTAGTTTTTTTAGAAATCATACGTTATATTTTGTATCAAACCTATTATTTTAGCATATTTTTATAAGATTATTATTAATAAAAAAAGTCACAGTTTGTAATTTGGATATCCAAAAATCGATCCAAATTAAACCACATTAAATTGGATCAAATCAGATCAGTTTTTTTAAAATTAATCATCCAAAACTGAAGTGAACCGCATATAATTTTATCTTTGGATCAGATGAATTTTTGCCTCAAAACCGATCCAAACCGGATCGCGAACACCACTATATGCTATAAGTTGCTTTTTGTATAAGCTATATAAGTTTTTTTTATAGCAAAAGATGAAATAAAGTTAAATTATTTTTGTATACGCTACAAGTTGATTTCAAGTTATCATGGAGAACCTCTATAAAAATTATCTTAGAGAACTTATGAAAATAAGTTGAAAAAAGTTTATCGAGAATGTCATAAGTTGTTTTTATCAATACTCTCAATCAATACCACAAAACTTATCCAAGTATACAGGTTCAACTAAACCTAATCCCAACAACTGTAAAAATTTAAGTGCACTTTTAAGACTGGTTCAATCACTTTTTAAGCCGGTCAGTTCAATCGATCTTAAAAGTATTAGCGACCGTTTATCATCGCTGAAAAATATCGAACGACAGTTAACTAATGCTAATATAAGGGAATGAGCAATTTCATAAATGAGAAGAATAATAATCTAAGACCGGGTTTGAACATGTTTTCAAAACCCATATTTCTAATAATTTTATATATATATATATATATATATATATATATATATATATATATATATTAAAATTATGAATATATTTTAATATTGTTTTTATAAAGCTTTTTGGTCGAGGTTTGTTTCTTTAATTTTTTAAATTAAAACTATTTTAATATTTTATAATTGTTTGTGTAGTAACGGATCCAAACACTTCAATTTATTTAAATACTTTTTAGTGTAATATCCAAACATAAAGAGCTTATTGAATATAAGAGCTTATGATGTAAGCTCTAGTCTATAAGCTCTAATGCTATAAGCATCTCTATTAACTATTTATCCAAACGGGCCTTAAACATATATTTTTTTACTAATTCCCCAAAGGCTAATTTCCAATTCGTCTAACTTGGCGTGGGGCAGATCTCAAATCTACTAACAATATATGAAAGTTGAACAAGGACCTCTTACAGAATTGGCAGGCATGCCAAGGACCTCTTACCTATATCTAAAAATTATTTGGTGTGCTGCTGTTTGGGTTATCTGGAAGGAGAGGAACAATCGTGTCTTCCAACATACGGTTGCTACCCCTTATACGTTTATCGAAAAGGTTAAGCTATATTCGTTTTTATGGTTAAAAGCAGGTTTTCTTCAGTTACAGTTTACATGATTGGTGGAAACATCTGCTCCCTTGTATGGGCATTCTTATGTAATTTAGTTCGTTTGTTTGAATTGGTGCTATCGCATTAACATCTTGACATTATAAATATTGGTTGGTGTTTTATCCCTTTCACGCCTTGTGTGGGGTGATCCACCTTTATTAATTTCAATCTCATTTTGATTTGTTCAAAAAAAAAATATGAAAGTTGAAGTATAGAAAAATTTCATAATCGTCCTCTTTAAAATTCATGATCTCCTTAATTTTATGTGCATAATGGTCATTCTGCAAAATTTAATTTAATTGTTTTAATTTTTTAAAATTTATCATGGATAATAGTCATCTGTACCAAATTTCCATAGATAACTATGAATTTAATTAATTTGTTAAAAAAAATTACAGATAATATCATCACAACTCTAACAAATTTTGATGGATAACTATGGAATCAATTTATTTTTCAAAAAATGACTTTTTTTTACCAAGTTTTCAAAAAATGACTTAATTTTTTATTTTTTTTAATGCAAAACTAACAAGTCTTTTGAATACTTTTAAATCATTGTTTGTTTTTTAATTAAAAAAAGGAGGTGTAGTCAGTTTTTTCTCTGCAAAAAAAAAATGTAACTAATTTTCACTTCCGTGGATAAGTTGATATAACAAATTTCCACCAATATTTGTTTTTTGGATGCAAAATTAATAAGTCTTTGAAAAAAAGAAGTTTATGTTACTCTTTTATGCCATAGGTATAGGAAAACAGTTTATTCTGATATCTTTTAATCTTGCTAATTTGCATATATTTTTTTATAATAGAAACGATACATTAATTTCTTCAAAAAAAAAAAACGATACATTAATGTTAATATTATTAAAAAGAAACGATGCAAACATTGAACAGTGTTTTGCATATGAAATAAAAAGTTATTTAATCGAAACATTACATTAATTTTGATATTTTAAAATATTCATGAATTATAAAATAAATAGTTTTTTGACTTTCTCAAATATGTACATAAAAATTTATTTTCATGTACATAATAAATAAAATCCACAATATACCCGATTCAAATATTAAACATATTTTTCTACATATAAGAAAAATATATTTAATAAAAATATTATATTAATGTTGATAATTTTCATTAATATTTTTATATATTTGATGATATTAACAATGTATTTATTTTTTATAGGATTACCACAATGTTACGTGACCCGTGCTTTCGCACGGGTCTGTTACTAGTTTAGGTAATAGTTGATTAGATAAAATTGATATATTTAGTTTAAAATTTAGATAAAATATATATTTTTTTAACAATCTTCACTTATATATGATCTATATCACTATTTATAATAGTGGTTCGGATTAAAATTGTCCAATAACTATTTTATAGCCAATTTTCGCGGTGCAACGATGGCTTTAGGTAGTATTAAGCATTTTCTATTTATTTGAGATTTTTTTTTCTTCCAATCCTTCAGACTTCCCCCAATCCTACTGGATTTCGGATCATATACTCCGAAAGAGTGGTGGAGCCAGAAACTTTTAGTAGTGGAGGCAACAAACAACATTCATATAAAATAAATTGTCAATTTAATCCGTAAACCATTGAACTCTTTTCGAATTTAGTCCTTAAACCATGCAAATATAATAAGGGATCTTGAATTAATAAAATTCATCAACTTAGTTTTCTCCTAGAACCTAATGTTAAAAGAGTAACTCTGAAACAAAATAAATAACAAATTAATATACGATACGTTTTGTTATTGCTACATATTTGATAGAAAGATGGTCAGCCACTTCTAATTTAAAAAAATTTAGGCTATAATATATTATCAGTATCATATTTTTTTGGTAGTGTATTATCAATATCATCCCTTATCACTTATTTTTAAAGCTTATTAGGTCATGCAACACCTAAACCTAGAATTTTCCCTTGCGATGCATTAATTACTAAAATTGTTACCCCTAAAATATTTTTCTCCAAAGTCTTTGCCAATTTGAATTCCAATAAAAATAATGGTGCACCGTCCTCATTTTATGAGTTGCATCAAAAATGTAATACTTGAGATACTACTAAATTTTGGAAATGAAAAAATGGTCAAGCGGTGGTTCCAATCTTACGGCCTCTCTACCTTTTAGTCTTCATATTCTTCCTTTTACTTCCCCTCATAAAACGAGTTTCCTTTGGCCATGAAACTCCACTTGCTTCTCTCTTTTAATCAACCATTCAGAAGGCATGGAAGGTGTTTGAAGGGCTTGGTTTAACATCTAGGTATTTAATTAGTTTCTGGTGTATCATCTTTATCAAATTCTATACTTTTGGATTCAACTTAGATGTAAGATTAGCTTCTGTGATTTAATTAGCTTCTCTCTTTTTTGGTGTATGATCTTGATATCATACATGATGAACCCAAACTAAAGGAAGAAAAAGATGAAAAATATCTTTATAATAATTTTATGGAGTCGGTCCTATATTTCTTTTATGCTATTTTTTCTGTTCCTTTTGAATTTGTTTTATTACTTATATTGTTGCTTGAATGAAGGAAAGATTGTTGAACATAGACTATCAGAGGATAAACTACGGTAGTGTGACTGCCTAAAAGCATACATACTATTATAATTACTCTGATTTTTTTAGAGAAATTTGTCTTCCTATGATGATCTAACCTTGGTAGCATGGATATTAATTTATGGGTTTACAAAGAGAGTTGACAGATTATAGATAGTATCTTTGGGTTACATCCTGTGTTTCAAATATTTTGTAAGTAGGTTTATTATTGTTTAGGATAGCTGAAATTTTGGCTGTTTTTTCTTTTCTTTTCAATATCTATCCATTAAGCTTGCTTTCAATGTAGGCTACAACCAACATGATTACTCTTTAGTCATTGATCTTCTCATGCAAAAGTGTTTGTTTGATTGGAAACTAGACTAAACTGGTTGATATGGTAAAGTGAAGTCACTGGTTTATGTATCATACTAATTTATATTGATCTAATTTATATTATATTGTTGCCACAGGTTTATTTTTGAGGTTAAGACGCAAAGAAGCAAAAGTAAGTTGTAAGAAGTCACAATATGAGTCTTATGTATCATGGAGACTGTCCGAGTACTAGGTTGCGAGATGCAGGATGTTCGGTTACAGGCATATGATTTCAATGATCTATTCTTCAAATCTGCAACATCATTATCACACATAGAGCGTAATGAGTGGTGCTGATATGGAGCTACAACTTGCGATTATGGAGAGGTACAAATGAAAGTACAACTACTATGGGCCACCAAACCAGCGTTTTCTTGCAGCAGTGGCAGACAAAAAAAAATTATGACTTGAGACATACCCTGCATAAGAATTCTAGCAATAATGGAAGAAAAAAAACCAAGCTACTAAAATGAACCGTAATGTGGATGTCCGTGTTCATAATTTTATTCATAATGGAATAATACGAGTTTGGTTGCCTAAAAAAATCCAGTTTCTCAAAGTAGCATGAATCCTTATCCTTCATATTTAATACTTCTCTTCAATTCATGAAAAAATCTTATAGCCTTCAACTAAAGTCTATAGAAGAAATTGAATATATCTTTATCTTGATCTAAAATAGAAGTGTTTATTTCATTTGTTATTTTTGTTATTCTTTTTATTTCTCACAAGCTTGAATAATATGCTTTGGTAAAGAAAGGTCATTATGATTGGAAGAAATTTAAAGAAACAAAAATCCTATTTATACTATGAGAGACCAAATCATAGATATCATGTGTTAGTTGTAGATTAGATCAATCTTTATAATGAAGAACAAGGATACCATCTATGAGTAGTTGTTTGGTGAGATCCTATTTTAAAGTGAAAAATTGGGTAGCATAAGCAATTTTACGTTAAATTTTAGTTAATATCATGAACTACGTAGTTCTTATATATGACTGACCCGTCTAAGATCTAGAGAGGATTACATGAGTTACTTCAAGAGGTGAAATATGTTGAATATATACACGTAAATACTTGTGTTTTTACATTGTAAGTTTTGTTGTTATTTAAAGAGTTGCTTCAAGAGAAGAGATGAAAATATTGATAAGTGATGAATATGATGAAAATACTTATGTAACGTCAAATGTGATCTATAAAAAAATATTTTGTGTTTTATGATTAAAATAATATACTTAATTGTATTATACAACTTCTTAAAAAAATTGCATCATGCCATTTTTTAAGGGGATTATACAACTTATATAACATCAACTCTTTTATCTGATATACTTTATTCCTATATATTATTGTCAATATGACGCGTGCGACGCACGGGTCGACGATCTAGTTACTCTTTAATCTTATCAGGTTTGCAACAAATAAACCTAGAAAATTTCCTCCAAATGATCCGCATTAATTGCTAAGTGCTAACCCTAATTATGTATTTCCTTCCAACACTTCTTCAATTTGAAATTCAAAAATTTTTGTTAGGAACCATGAACCACATTAAATTACATTTATTGCTATACCCTTGGAAAATACACAACTCTTCAACCAAGCACACATCTTCAAAATAATTAATACATTGTATAAAATCTCTTCTATTATTAAATTCTATGATATATACAAATGTGATATGTATTTGGTTGGAAAAATATATTATTACTTTTAGTAAATATCAAAGTGTAATTATTCTTTTTAGAGTTGTACATATAATTTAGAAATTATATTAATTGAAGTGACTTTGTTTTTCATGTTAGTAGAAATTTAAAACAATTATTACAAGTCAATTTTTTATGTTTAACTATAAAAGTAATAAATAAAATTGACCCGTGCAACAATATAATATTGTATTCTTTTTATCTTTTTTCTTTATAATTTTTTTTAAAAAAATGAGAAGATAATGCCCTAATAATATATTGTGATAAAATAACAGTCTTTAATTGATTAGTTTTTCAAAACTAAAATGTAACATTTGATAAGATTCAAGTGTCATTGAATGACATAGTTAGTAAGACAAATTTGATTGTAATATTGTATCTCTAATAATCTAATTTGCTTTTATTAATCGACCCATAATCTTACGGGTTAAAGATTATTCATTGGTCTATATTATAGTCGACAAGACCCGTGCATCGCACGGGTCAAAAGTCTAGGATAATATAATCATCATATAATTAAAGGGAACGAAACCAACACCAAAAAGGAAAGATGTCGAGGGCTGACATAAAGAGCTAGTGCTTGCTTAGATTTCTACTAAGTGGGTCATATAGTTGGTCAAACTTTCTTTGAATTACTAGTCGTATTTGTATAGGTATAAGTTAGATTACTGCTCTTCCTCCAACACAAAACGCTCGCACTCTGCAACCATGTCTAAAATGCCTCTGCGCTAGTTAAGTAGCGCAAGTGTTAATCGTTGCACCACTTAACTAACGATGTGTGAGTTAACTTGCGCTGCACTAGTTAAGTGGCGCTGCATGTTGTCTTAAAGAAGACAAAACACTTCATTTCCTCATTTCTCATCTAACATCTCAAAAATCTCTCTCAAATCACCCAAACCCAAAATTCCTTCAAGTTCAAATCAAACAACACTCTAATAACAAGTAAGTCTTCATAATCAAACACCATTAAACTTTTATGTTTATACGTTAAATTTTTCTCTTAAATTAGAAATTTTTTAGATTTAGGGTTTGTTTAAATTTTGGTTTTTTTTGGCAAGAATTTATACAATGTGTACATGAAAATTACTTGTGTTGCTTATATGTTTAGATGTTTGCATGATTATGTTGTAGTTTTTTTTTAGATTTAGGGTTTGTTTAAATTTTGATTTTGCTTGCAAGAAATGATACAATGTTACATGTAAATGACTTATGATGCTTAATTGTGGTTAGATGTTTGCATGTTAATGTTGTAATTTTGAGTTTTAGGGTTTATGTATAATTTGCACTCCAAGTGTTTGATGAAATGTTTGAATGAGTTTTTCATTGATTGTTTTTAATTTCTTACTGTGTAGATTTGAAGCGATGGCGGGGTGGATCGACGTTCATGTAGAATTCAACGGCGGAGAATCTCAGAGGTTGAAGGTTCGGTGCCTTGGTGTAACGTTAAGAGGTCTCGAGGATCAACTTAATGAATTCAACCATGGAGTCAACCCCAGAGACACAAGGAGGGTGAAATACGTTCGGTATAAATGTCCAACGATCGACGAGGGAAGAGTATCATTCACTTGGATGGAATTAACGAACGACGAAAACGTGAAGAGCATGTTTTGGGAGCACAACATGTTCCAGTGGATCGATATGCGGGTAACGCTGCCGAGATCAATTGAAGATATAATCAACAGTCTGATTCCGCCAAAAGATTGTGATTAGGTAGGGAAATGCACCTTCCAACTACAACAATTATCTTCCTCTGGATGGGGTAATTCAAAATTGTTAAATGCCAATTCCCAAGCATTCACCCGAAAGTGTTATTGTTTCATTAAAAAGATTAAATTCTTGTTAGTTTGGTTTAGATGAAGGTATTGAAGTGTCAAGGACTCGACCTCATTCTTTGGCACTTGAATACCGTCATCAAAACCAAACTAACAAGAATTTAATCTTTTAAATGAAACAATAGAACTTTCGGATGAATGCTTGAGAGCTGGTGTTTAGCTAGTTTGAATTTGCCCCATTCAGTGGTAAGATAATTGTTGTAGTCGGAAGGAACATTCCCGAATGTAATGTAATGTAACTTTTATTTGAATTTATTTAATACGCAACTTTATTCGAATTCACGTTGAGTTTAATTAGGCATTTTTTCGATATTTTGTAATACGTAACTTTATTTGAATTTATTCAATACGCAATTTTTATTCGAATTCACGCTGAATTTATTCTAATTCATTTATTTAATTTATTCAGTACATTGTAACATAGGTTATATCTACCATAAATATAGTAAAAAAAACGTGAGAAAACTTAACAAAAACGTGCAAAATCGTGTGCCCTTCAACTCTGACCACCGGCCAAGGTGCGTGAGTTAACTCGCGCAGATGCCAGTGGTACGTGACTTAACTCACGTAGGGGCATTAATGTCTTTTCAGCTGGGTGGGAGCGTTTTGTTCAGAGCGAAGAGCAGTCTATAAGTTAAGCTTATTCAAAAAAAGTGGGGGCACCAGCCCACGCACTAGTGAACCTAGCTCCGCCCCTGCTCCAAAAATTATAAAACACTTTTAAAAATCTTTCAAAACCCTCTATTTTTTTCAATTAAACAATGCCTAGAGGGTGAGAAAATAAATCCATTTTTTTGGGTCGAAGAAAGTGAGATATCAATTGATAGACAAAATTTCATGAAGGCCCAATGGATAACTGAAAGCGTCTTGTTTAATAAATCCCTTAAATTGCTCAACTAATCAGATCGTAACTCTAGATTTTTGCTCTTTCCCCAGCACAAAACACTCGCACCCTGCAGCCATGTCCAAAATGCCCTTGCGTTAGTTAAGTAACACAAGTGTTAATCGTTGCGCCACTTAACTAAAGCCGCGTGAGTTAACTTGCGCCGCGCTAGTTAACTCACGCTACGTGCTGTCTTAAAGAAGACAGAACACCTCATTTCCTCATTTCTCATCTAAAATCTCAAAAATCTCTCTCAAATCACCCAAACCTAAAATTCCTTCAAGTTCAAATCAAACAACACTCCAATAACAAGCAAGTCTTCATAATCAAACACCATTAACCTTTTATGTTTTTATGTTAAATTTTTTCTCTTAAATTAAATTTTTTTTAGATTTAGGGATTGTTTAAATTTTGATTTTTTTGGCAAGAAATCATACAATGTGTACATGAAAATAACTTGTGTTGCTTAAGTGTTTAGATGTTTGAATGTGTATGTTGTAGTTTTTTTTTTAGATTTAGAGTTTGTTTAAATTTTGATCTTGCTTGCAAGAAATGATACAATGTTACATGTAAATGACTTATGTTACTTAATTGTGGTTAGATGTTTGCATGTTAATGTTAATGTTTGAATGAGTTTTTCATTGATTGTTTTTAATTTCTTACTGTGTAGATTTGAAGCAATGGCGGGGTGGATCGACGTTCATGCACAATTCAACGGCGGAGAACCTCAGAGGTTGAAAGTTCGGTGCCTTGGTGTAACGTTAAGAGGTCTCAAGGATCAACTTAATGAATTCAACCAAGGAGTCAACCCCAGAGACACAAGAGGGTGAAATACGTTCGGTATAAACGTCCAACGCTCGACGAGGGGAGAATATCGATCACTTGGGTGGAATTAACGAACGACGAAAACGTGAAGAACATGTTTTGGGAGCACATCATGTTCCAGTGGATCGATATGCGGGTAACGTTGCTGTGATCAACTGAAGATATAATCAACAGTCTGATTTCGCCAGAAGATCGTGATTAGGTATGGAATGCGCCTTCCAACTACAACAATTATCTTCCCCTGGATGGGGTAATTCAAACTTGTTAAACGGCAGGACTCCAACATTCGACCGACATTTCTATTGTTCCATTCAAAAGATTAAATTCTTGTTAGGTGGGTTTAAATGAAGGAATTGAAGTGTCAAGGAATGAACCTCATTCTTTTGACACTTGAATACCATCATTTAAACCAAGCCTGACAAGAATTTAATCTTTTGAATGGAACAGTAGGTCGAATGCTGGAGTCCTGCTGCTTAGCAAGTTTGAATTTACCCCGTTCAGAGGCAAGATAATTGTTGTAGTTGGAAGGTACATTCCCGAATGTAATGACTCGTCTATATAATGTAATGTCACTTTTATTTGAATTTATTCAATACACAATTTTTATTCGAATTCACGCCGAGTTTATTCTAATTCATTTATTTACTTTATTCAATACGCTGTAACATAGGTTATATCTACCATAAATATAGTCAAAAAACGTGAATAAACTTAACAAAAACGTGCAAAATCAATTAAATTGCATTGAACACCGTCCAAAAAGTGTGTGTTCTTCAGTTCTGACCACCGGTCAAGGTATGTGAGTTAACTTGCGCACATGCCAATGGTGCATGACTTAACTCATACAGATGAATTAATGTCTTTTCAGCTGGGTGCGGGCGAAAAGTGCAGGGCGAAGAGCAGTGATCGTAACTCTATCCATGTTTTTTTGTAAGTAACTCTCGATTGGATTGTAACTTTCAATGAATATTTTTCTGAAAATATGAGCAATTTGAGGAACCAATTAAGCAATCCTCCAACTGAAAAAAAAGAGTAAAAAAAAAAGATGCAAGTTCTATGAATAGAGAAAATAAGGAGTGGACTTTTTCTTCTTCCCCAATTGGTCCATTTTAATTCCAGATACACAAACTTTTGAGAAAAAAATTAAAGGAAAATTTAATTTTTAAAATCACACTAATGATAATATTTGAATTCTGTCTCTTGAATTGAGCAAACATCTCATAAACAAGAATACTAGCACTTCCATGACATAAGAAAAACAATTTTCAATATCAATAAGAATGATAAAGTCTTATTTCAACATGAATTAATTTGCACCTTATGGCTGTATTAAAGGTAAAATGTATAACAAAACCATTTATTATAAACTTTATTTTAAATGATTTCTAGTAACAATTTCTCACCAAAATGAACTTATTTTGCAGCCTAGCTATGCAATAAAATTCACAATCCTCAATGGAGCTCTTATTTAGTTGCCTGTGCAATTATGTTACTCAATGAACTTGCCTCTTCTTTGGCAGCTTCCACTAACTCCTCCTACAAGACATACCATAAAATCAAACTTCTTTTTATCAAAAACAAGGTAACAAAAGATCAAAACATATGTGGAGGAATGGAAGGACTAATTTGAAGTTATACCTGTGCAGCTATCAATCTTAAAGTTGTTCTTTTGCTAGTCTCTTGCATCATTCCAGCTAACATAACTTCATCCAATATAAAATATGCCTGATAACACAAACATTTATATTAACACAAGGCATGCCAAAACAGTCACTTCAGCACAAGGCGTGTTAAAGAGACTACTAAACATACAAACAACCAGGCAAAGAGCATCACATCAGTGCTAGCCAATACCCAAGGGATTCGACCACCACATCTGTTGATAGTAAAATAATAAGAGAGAATGATGTTTGAGAAGAGATTTACATTACCTTATGGAAATTAAAGATCAAATCTAGCTCACAAACCTGATAAGCATGAGAAAAACAAATTAAGGTTCTAAAATATGAAGACAGATTATTAACAACTTAAGAGAATTGAAAATAATAGTTCATTGATGATACTCACACTGCCAAAATAGCGATCCAATGTCTCAACATAGTGATGAATAATGGAGAGGGTCTCCAATTCATTGTCTTCTTGATCATTGCAGATGCAAAAGTAAAGACTAGCATATCTAAACAAGAAATCAAAATCAAGAGACTCCTAGTTACTTATAGTTCAATACACACACTTACATAAACAAAGCAACAAAAGTGTTAATTATTATGACACAGACTCGGTCACCAGATACAACACTGACATGTCGACATTGATAATGATTAAAAAAATTGAAGAAAATCAATGTAACTATGTTTGTCAATGTCGTATCGGTGTTTGATACAGACATATGTCAGACACTAGACATGTCTTTAATATAAAATTTCGGTGCTACATAGATTATATTCATGACACACACCTTTTATAAACAACTCTGAGTCCCCTCCATTCCACAAAGTTGCATAGCTTTGGGCCTCGAGAGATAATTAGGCCACTTAACTCTCTAATTACCTCCAAAAGATCAAGAAGAAAACAAACAAGAAACAATTTAAGCAATATAGTTAGCATACACATTAATTTGAGCAAGGGGAATCAATTTACAAAATCATGTCACAAGGAATGTAACATATTCAACTACTCTATAAATACATTAACATCAAATATAAATAAGTAAGAGCCAAAATCTTGTCACATTTCTTTCATATATCGCCAAAATCATTATTCATATTGTTTATGGCCAAAATCATTATTCACATTGTTTATGGTGATTCAAGATGTACTTTATATTCCACCCAAAAAACAAAAATTGCACTTTCGGTGACAAAGCAATGCCCCATGTGATATCGAATCCAACAATTGATGCAGTTTCATTATTAAATTACCATGATGTTAAAATAAACATTTTATATATTGAATTAGAGACAAATAGTACCTTGGATCGTTCCTTTTGAGAATATGGTGAATACCATTTTGTGAGCCTCACTTTTCCTTGTCGACTAATGAGAAGCACAAAGTGAATCTACACAAACAAAATTATTATTATTGTTCTAAGTCACACAAGTTGAAATTAAATAAACACCTAACCATACATAAGATCTAGCAATAATATTTCAACATCCCATAGAGTGTCTCAAATCTGATGTTAGAATAGCACAAGTAAATATGATATTTGAATACAAACCAATAGATTTTTTTTTAGACTAATCTCACAAATTGTGACACAATTTAGATTAGGTACATTGGAAGGAATCACATAATTATTTTCGAACATGTAATAACGTGAATTTCAATGATTGATGGGGGAAATTAAAACGGTTAAAGTGAAATCTTTTAGTGATGATGATAATGAGAAGAGAAAATATTTACCATTTGATAATTATTTTGATGTTTGAGAGTAATAGACAGAAACTCTATGTGAATTGTTGATTTTCACTCTTCAGAAAGGGACAATAGTATTCCACTTTGTAATAATGCGTTAATTATTAAATCAGTGTTTTGATCTATCAAATCCTAACCTTTCTTTCCAAAGTTGAGAGGGTCAAACCTAACGCTTTAGTTTTTTTAGTATTGACCTTTTCTTTTTAAAAGAAAAACTTCAAAATCATAACACACGCGTGTGTGTATATAAGGATTAGTTTTGATACAATATTGGTAAGTATTAGTATTATTTTTTACACCATCAACTAATCACAAATCAATATACTTTGCATTTCCGTAAACCGGGTTATTGATCGGGTATTCGGAAATTGAAGGAGCCTACAAGGTAATGGATGACAATGCAGCTAATGTAGTTATTGATCAGTCACGGCAGCAGCCATATCCCAACCCCATTATGGCTTCTGCTACACACCCTACTACGACTCGGTGACAAAAACCGCAACAAGGGAGACTTAAATGCAACATTGACGCTACTTTCAACTCCACTTCAAATAGAATTGGTGTTGACATCTGTGTGCGTGATGATGAGGGAGCTTATGTCTTGGCCAAAACTTTTAGTTTTACGTCTATGACCCCTGTTGATGTTGGTGAGACACTTCGTTTATTTTATGTGATCTAGTGGCTGCAAGATATGAGTATGGATGGTGTTGTTTCGTGGTAGATTCGCAGTCGACAACTGAAACTTTCAACTCAGTACGTACCAATGTTATAAAGTTTGGTCAGATTATTACGGCATGCCAGTCTTTGTTCTCCTCTTTGCAAACTCTAAGGTAGAGTTTACTTGGCAACAAGCAAATGTGGTGACACATGCCCTTGCACTTGAAGCTACTTTAATAACTAGTTCCGCTATTTATTTTCAAGTACCTGATTGTATTGTTACTCTTATATCTAATGAAATGCTATAAACATTTTTTCCTAAAAAAAAAAAACTAATCACAAATCACTCTGTGTCACTTTTAAATAGGTAGAGTTAAAGTCATATAATCCCATCTATACAATTTAAATGATAAAAAAAACTACATAAATATTTGATATATCGAATTTACAATCACCAACTTCTCAACACTTAATATGAGCGAGATTACCGCTAGAATCTTTAGAACAAAAGAAAAAGAATTAAAATCAAAATTTAAAGTGATATAATGATTAGGAACAATAAACTGCGTACAAATTTTCACATGGTCATTGCATATGAATATGAATTGAATCTTAAGCATAGCATGTCTTAGTAACATATGTCCTTCGGACACATTTGTTAAAAAAATAAAAAAGTAGAAGTTTTTTTGTTAGAAAAATAATTTTTAAACTTCTATCAAATTGAATATGTAACTTTGTAACACAATATTTGTATATATGGTTCCTTAAGAATAGTCTAGGGGCGTACATAATATATATATATATTTTTTAACTTCTATCAAATTGAATATGTTTTTTTTAATCAAAATTTACGAGATGAATCCCACCAAAAATATTTCTGGACCATGTCGATTTAGAATTTTATCGTCCAGGGAGTCTAGCTCCCCAAATTTGTATTTGTTAACAATTTCAGCAAATATATAGAATCATGTTTCTTACAAGTATTCAAGATCTAAACACTAAGATAGTAGGACAATCGAAAATTCCATCTCATAAAATGAGAATTCACTTATAGTGATGGAAGATTATCTATTAAAGATAGGGTCACGAGTGAAGACCTCAAACTAGAGAAGGGTATTTTGATATGATATTCCAAATTTTGATGATTGGAGTGTCAGTTACACTTATTATAGAGTTGATGATTGTTTGGCACAAAATCATCTTAAGCCAACTATTGTTGTGCAACACAAGGAGATGTGAGTTTGATTCTGTATAATGCAGATGGAGTAATGGGCGGGGTAGGATTCTTGTGATGGAGCAAGTGATTGAATGAAATCAGGTTTTGAAGAAGAAGAACAAGAGAGGGAAAATTAGGTTTGGAATGGATATCAATAGATACTGCAATGCAATTCACGATCAAGTTCTTGAACTTGCTTATTCGTGACCAGATAGGTGAAAACTCACACTTGAGGGGAAAATTGTAGGGTTAGCGTGAGTGATTAAATTCCATATCTCCTATGAACGAGTAAAATGTTGGATATATAAGAGGGGCAACACATATACCTAATGTCTTAAGATTTTGGCTGGAGATGTGTCATCTTGTGGTTTTAGAGCATTGTTCCACTGTTTCTCCCGACACTCTCCCAGACTTCCAACACTCTCCTTATTGAACATGTACTTCATCAGATTTTATTAGATTAAGGGTTGAGTCTAGGTTTAAAAAAATTGGCCTAATCCAATGTTAGGGCTGTGTGTGAAGGCCCCAAATTCGACCTAACCCATCATTTATATACCCACAAAGGACACCCTTAAAACACTTTTAGAATTTATCATTACGGTATAAATTGATGCCTAACAAAATATGCCCCCCATGACATCTACTAATAAAGACATAGCAAATACATGTGAGGCAAACCCTCTCTAACAACCACTAGACAAAATTAAGGATGTCAATTTGTACTTGTAAGTGGAAGTTCATTTGAGAAATATCCGACTTGAAGCCTCGCGGGAAGAGTGTTTTTCTTGTGGAGATTTAGACGTTGGAGAAAGTTTTTTCGTAGATTTTGAGGTGGAGATTGGGATCATACACGCCGACCCACGAGACCTGTCCCTATATTATCCGTACTATATATAAAGAAAATAACGGGTTTTGATTTATACAAATTTGATTTACTAAGCTTACTGATCTCACGTTGACTTGGCACATACCAAACATTTTACTATCATCATCATCCAAAAGCAAGAAATAAATGGAAAAGAAAGAAAAACTTAAACTTCTCTTCAATTACTTGAATGAGTAGAAAGAAATATCAAAGATAACAAAGAACAAGTTTATTCTTTGTGACTTGAATTTAATTAATTTAAGTAGCTGATAATTGTCACATGTATCTTAAGCTGCTCAATTATGTATTCACATTTTTTCGTCTTTAATTATATTATTCTAACTTAGAAATGTCATGAAATAACTACTAATTGATAAAATAACTCCTATTCAAACCGAATTGTACATTTGGTTTTTTTGTTTTTGTGGTGGCTTGACCGGGGTTTGAACCCCGGACCTTGCATATATTATGCATTGTCCCTACCAACTGAGTTAAATTGACGAAGACTACGTTTGGTTTCTTTATCTAAGAGGTGTGAGGGATGTGAGCGCGTCTCAATTTTAAGACATGTAAAACTGAGTGCTCATTGCAATATTAACAAAATATCCATTTCTATCTTTTTTGAACTAAAATATCATTAATATCTCTAACAATGATTCAAAGAAAATTAATTCAAAACCATATCTAACAGCATAGACGAATTGAATCCGTTTCCAATGGAAAAGTTTTGGTCTCTAATCTCTTGTCTCTAAGTTAGATATTTATGTCTCCATGGAAACTGACTATGTGTTTGGTAATGCATAGACATTAGATTTGAAATTTTGTCTTTAACCTTTTATTTTCAAATAATGTTTTGCTAACATGCCATGTGAGTCTACAATATCAAATAATTCATATTCATATAGCATAAACTCTAGTACGAGTCGGGAGTTAAGCTTGGGGACCTTTAAAATAATAATTAAATAAAAAAAATTAAATGGATCACGTATACAAGAAATTTAAGCAATATAAGATACAAAGTATATTAAAAGGAGGATGAATTCATATGCATGTAAACATAGGAGGATTAATTTATGATGAACTTTCAAGTAGATAATTGTTGATAGTGGTTGAGACAAAATCACAACTAATGAGTTGATTTTTTGTGTGAAATTGCAACGAGGAATCATAAATTGGAATTCTTACTATGATTATTACGGTTTTTCTAGTTAAGGATTATTGCAATTAATTAAGCCATAAACCGTAAGTGTTTAAGACCTAATATATTGAGTCGTAAAATAATGATTTTACAATATCAATTTAGGTGGATTGTGACTTCTATTGCTCCTCGAACTCTATCCCAACATACAATAGACAAATTATTGAAATGTATATATATATTTAAAAAAAAAACAGTAACCTATCCATAGACCAATTGATCCGAAAGACCAAATCCATTATCAACTAGAGGAAGGTCCAATTAAAATCATAGCAAGACTTTGTATGAACCAACCCATATAAATTACTAGTTGTATAATAAAAATTTGCCTATAACATATAAAGAAAAATATCTTATGCAACAGAAATAAGCAAATGAAACTAATCATACTACTCGAGAAAATGATTCACTACAAGTAAAATTAAATTTAGGGAGGCTAGTAATATGTCCCTAATGGTTTTTTTTTTTTTTAAGAAACTAAATTGATTCACTGAAATTGGTACTTGAGAAAGCGAATTCAAGACCTAAAGATGAATGAAGTCTCAAATCAACACCACCAGATAAATCCTAATATATTATGTTACTAATCCATAACAATTTTGAGTCTCTGAAAACATTAGCGATGAAAATTCTAATCCATCACAAATAGCGATGGAATTCATATGTCACTAACAATTGAAACAAATAATAATATGATAAATCACACCAGAGGTCCTTTAAGTTTGAGGTTTGTAACAGATTGATTTTTTAAGTTATTTTGGTCACACATGAGTCCTTTAAGTTTAAAGTTTGTAACAAATTGAGTCTTTAAGTTATTTTGATCACACATAAATTCTTTAAGTTTGTAAACATTTTTTATCTAGTCTTTTTGCCACATCATCGTTTTTGTAATGTTTGGTTAACAAAAGGACTAAATTGAAAACATTTTCAAACTTAAAGGATTTATGTGTGACCAAAATAACTTAAAAGACTGATATGTTACAAACCTCGAACTTAAAAGACTTATGTATGAACAAAATAATTTAAATGACCAATTTATTACAAACCTCAAATCTAAATGCTTTCGATGTAATTTAGCCATAATAATATCAAAACTCAACTTTTTTGTCGCTAATTAGTGATTGTGCACAACTTGCCTCACTAATATACACGTGGGATTATTTCCATCACAGATGTTGAGAGGAAGTCCTCTTCCGTCACTAACCCAAAAGACATTAAATTAGACAGGCTTTCTGTCACTAATTAGAGAGGATTTTTTTTTCACTGGATTTCATTCATGATCTATTAGTGACAACCTTCACACAATTTTATTGCAAATGCATTCATTGTATTGAACAAAACAAAACCCTACATACACATTTAGTACGAAACACTTTTTTAATTGTGTTCATGAATATCACATACTTCTTTCAAAGATGAAGAAAAACTTTTTTAGTACGAAACAATTTTTTTATTCAATAAACCTGATGAGAAAAAAAACTTTCTCTTATATTTGAGATCAGAGAGAATATATTCATCACTAAAATATATATTAATCATAACTAATAAATTAAATATTAACATTGTTCTTGAAACCAATAATTTGCGGCCAACCTATCGACAATCATATACTCTATAACAAGTAGGTTGAGATGGATTTGGACGTGGAGCCGTGGAGATAGATGAGATGACCTAAAGCAAAACTCTTCATAAAGCGAAATGACAAATTTTAGATACCATCAATTGTGACTTAACTAGGTTTCTATGGTCGAAAATTTGATGTTGTTTAATACATATCATTAAGAGAACGAATTTTAATTACATGTGCAAGAGTTACAGATTTTTTATTTTAAGAAAAAAAAACTGCAACTTTTACGCATGTAGTTAAAATCCGTTCTCTTACTGATGCAGTTATCTACCAAGTGTGTCACATAAATAAAATAACTATGTTATTTTTTTAACATATTTATTTATATTTCAAATATCATAGATATCACAAAAATTGGCAGTTGTACTTTATTTTTGGCAGATATAGTACACATTAATTAAAATGAAATGAAGTATCCAAAAAATTTCAATTCATATTATTTTTTTTCTAGATTTGACTTACTTAATAGTATCATATCTTTCAATTTAACTGTTAATTTGATTAAATTTGCGTGAAAAAGTTATTTGTAATTGAATATGTCAATTTTGACCAACTAATCCTAATCACCCTAACCATTGTTTTTCTTTTTGTTGTGGTAATCTAACCATTGTTTTTTGTTGAAGATATTTTGAGGTTTGTCTATATATCATAATATGACACATCATTTATAGAGGAAAGTTTTTTTTTTGTTTTTTTGTTTAAGGAATAAAGGAAAGGTTATACGACACATTTAAAATGTTGCCATATGAAATCTACGCGTATCAAACCTAATGCTGAAATGGTGCTACCATCGTTAGGGCTTAGGGGTTTTTGAGCTACCACATATTTATTCTTATTTTTTGCCCTAGAACTAGAATGGACCAAAGTACGTTTATAGCGCTACTATATATTGAGAGACATAATAAACAAGAATTATGCTAGAAACACGTACTCTAACATAATTTTCTCAACACAAACTGAGGTTGAAAATCAAACGTGTCACTTGAAATTTATGGAACAAAACAGTACTTAAGATTTATAAGACGCCAAAATTATTTTAACCCCCCACAACATCGATCAATGACAAGCCAAATAGTAAGTATATTTGAAACTTACACACAAGTGTGATATATCAATTTAGAATTCGAGTGAAGATGTTCAACATAATAATATCGTCATTACAAACTAAGTTTTTTTTTTCTCCTTAAAAAAAATCTTTTTAGTTTTTGTTTTGTAACTTCTGCCTTCTTTACTTTATTAGCACTATATATATGTTTACGAGAGAGACATTATATCCATATGTGAAAAGGTGGCTGATAATTAGAGTTGTAACTACCAGTGGTAATTAATTTTGTTCATAAGATTTGCTGAGACAGGTTACTAGAGTTTGCAGTAACTGTTGCATTGGAAGATGGCCAAAAATGGCAAGTTAGATCCAATGAATTGAATGCTTCCCCACTCTGTCACCTTCCACAAACTCTCTTATCCACTCACCACGTTTCTGTCTATGGGGCCAGCCAACGTTTTCATTACTCCAAATATCAAATAATTCATTTCATGGAGTATACAACTATAGTACTCCACCACGGTAGATTAAATGTAAATAATATAACGTCAAAAATTAATGTATCCTTGTGTCAATGTTGTGTACGATTGCCAACTATTATAAGAAAAATAATTATATATGCATGCATTATGCTGTAACAGAAAATAATTATATAATATCATCATTTCTCTTTATTTAATTTTACAAATTCCATACCTCAAAAAATTTCTAACTGTTGACTAGAAAAAACTTTTGACTAGGGATACCTTGGATAATCAAAAACTTGAGAACACCAACGCAAGTATATATGAGTATTATATGTTAAAAAGACGTCTCAAGTCTTAACTTTTGAATTATTTAATGTTCATAGATAAAATATTTTTTTTCAAGTGGTTTACTAGAAATTCACGTTTTTAAAGGTGAATAAGTGAGGACATATGTTGTGTGTTCGACCTCCAACCTCGATATATATTATGTATTTGACATTATCAATTGAGCTAAATTCACGGAAACACAATTTATTTAATTTAAAAAATATTGACAATTTATATTACCTTGACCTTTATTATAAGATAAAGTTAACTTTTTAGATTCATTAAATAAATGATATATTTGGTCTGTATTAGAAACTACATACACGATTTATTGAATGAATCTATAAAAATTGAATAGAGACTGAATGGAGTGTATGCTTATAAACAAGTTGACATGAATCATATAACTCATTTTAAATAATTCATATGAAAGATATATATATATATATATATATGAAAAATGCTATCAAGTATATTTAAATATTGTTTAAGCATCTAAAATAATAACTTTTGCATTAGAAATTGAATAGTTATGATTTTAACACGAGTTTAACTTCTACTTTCAAGATAAAAATTCTTAATAATGCACTTGTTAAAAAGACCTACATTTTTATTTTTTTTTGGGATCGTGCCTAGGGTTTGAACCCTGATTTTGCATATATTATGCATTGTCCTTATCAATTGAGCTAATCTCATTAAGATAATTTTTTTATAAATAATTAGCACAAATGGCATACTTAAACTTAAAAAAATCAGATTACTTGTAAGAAGAATGTTAACCAGTGTTTCTGAAGCATTGGTTAAGCACTAAATGAAGTAAGTTTTTATTAAAAAGTAATGTAATTATTACTTGATAAAAAATGACAGTTTATATTTTCAAGACATAAATTATATTTATAAATTCTTTAACCAATGTCGAAGGAACACAGGTTATGGTAACAGCTACATGTAATAATCACAGTGTAAAAGTAACAAGACCAAATGTGAAACTTGTGTGCACGTGTCTTTCATAAAGTGTGAGTTTGTGTGATTGAACTTCGTAATTGGCCACTCAGGTTACCTTATCAAAATCACAAACCAAACTACGAGGCACACACGGACCCCACACAAACAAAACAAGACAGAAAAAATAAAAATAAAAATAAAACTGCAATTTTTTTATTAATCATAATATTGTACACACTGCTCAAAATAAACAAATCAATAAATGAACCACTAATAACCGATTATACAAGGATAGGATGGATTAACCTAACTTTACTCCTGAAATTCTGGATTTTAAGTATTAGGTTTAATTGTTTTTCTTTTAGGTTTTAGGTTGGTCCTCTATATTTAAAAGTGTCAAGTTTCCTAAAAAAAAAAAAAGTGTCAAGTTTGTCTTGTCAAAAAAAGTGTGAAGTCAGTCATTTTTAATCCTCATAAATATATCAATTTTTCGTTTTAGTTTATTTATAATTTTTCTTTAATTTTTAATCCCTAAAAAAAATTCTTTTTCACTTTTAGTCACTCATTTTAAGTAAACTGATATGTAAAATTCATATTTTTGAATAAAAAATTACAGAAAAATTTATAATATTTCGGCACAATTTTAGTACAATTTATAATATCTTGGCACAATTTTAAGTAAACTGATATGTAAAATTCATTTTCACTTTTAGTCTCTCATTTATAATGGTCTATATATTTTGGCACAATTTCATTAAAAAATACAAAGGTTACACATAATTTGAATTAAAAAAGGGACTAAAAGCGGCAATTGAAAATTTTATAGAGACTAAAAGTTGAAAGAATTTTTTTTAAAGGGACTAAAACAAAAAGTTGGTATATTTATAGGGACCAAAAACATATTTAATCATATGTTTTAAAAGTTTTAAATTGGTGCAAAACGTTACTCATTTTAGAATAAGTTAGTTCCTTCTGTCACATGATACTAAGTTTAATAAAACAAAAAAAAAGTTTTATATTGATTCTGTAAATAAGTTAAATTTCAACACTCATATTTTCAACTCAAATATCTAAACGGTCAAGTGACAAAAGAGACTAATTTATTGAAATATGAGTAACATTTTGGACCAACTTAAATCTTTTAAAATATATGAGATCAATTTAAAACTTTTAAAACATAAGAGGCCGACTTAAAACCAAAATAAATATAAGGGATCAAACATGCACTTAATCCTAACTTTTATTATTCCTAATTTCTTTTTTTTAAAGATTTATTATAGCAATTACCAAAGATAGAGATGACAGTAAGGCAGACCGAACAATATGGATTTACAATTCAGTTTGCGTCAAGTCAGACCTTACCAGATATTTTTGTTAAATAGAGAAGGCTACATAATTTTTTGACATATATATTTAACGGTTGAATATGTTTTTGTTCCTTATAAATATACAAATTTTTTGTTTTATTCTCTCTAAAATTTTAATAGATTTTTAGTCCTTAAAAATTTTTCCATAACTATTTTTGGTCTCTATTTTTTTTGTCAACTCATGTCTAACCTTCATATTTTTTAATGTAATTTTCTAGAAATGTGAAGAATATTATAACAATCTCTCCAAATAAATTAGAATTTTTTAACAAAACATGAATTAAACATGAACTTTTAAGAATAAAAACATAAAAATGCATATTTAATTCGTGTTTTGTTAAAAATATCTTTTTTTGAGTGAGATTGTCATAATAGTCTATAAATTTCTAGAAAAATTTAATAAATTATATGAAAGTTAAACACAAGTCGAGTAAAATGCAAAGACTAAAAGTGGTTATGAAAAACTTTTGGGGACTAAAAGTCAAACAAAAATTTAGAGAGACTAAAACAAAAAGTTATTATATTTAGAAATCAT
>Ga0228711_1000663_pt1 | contig 44756 bp, 23 predicted proteins | sample MedpolnodulmetaG_2_FD_177996 | JGI IMG/M metagenome (GOLD analysis project Ga0228711, IMG submission 177996) | Root nodule microbial communities from Medicago polymorpha collected in Santa Monica, California, United States - brown nodules | ecosystem: Host-associated > Plants > Roots > Nodule...
ACATAATATTCTTTTTTTTTTTTTATATACATAATATTTTTAAGCTTAGCACATTAAAAAATATTGTATCAGATAAAATAGCGTAGACAATTTTTAAGAACGAAAGGGTGAGGTGGGGAAAACACCATTGAGCATCCTATCATAATTACTCAGCATGAATTGAATTTTACATATAAAAATATCCATACTCGATGAAGAGTTACGATCCGATCGAAAGCGAATTTGAGTTGCTTAAAGAGCAATTGTCCAAATCCAAATCCTACATACTGTTAGATTAGTATTCCTAATGACTTGAGCTTGGCCCAGTTAATTTCTTCATGATTTTTTATATGTTCACTTGACTGATAAAAAATCCTCACCAAATCCAGTGTGCTCAACATTGCTTGTTGCTGCTATCACCTGCTGACTCCCCATCTACGTGGATGGATAATACTTTTAAAATTTGGTACGGTATCTAATCAATTCCAATAACTATTTTTTAATTAAAAATTGAAAATCATGACGAAGGATTCAAGTGATTTCAAATTTATGTTGCGACTTCAACAGCATGCTACACATTATATTCCTAGTTACATATTGTCCAACTTTTCCGTGCGTAATGCATGCACGTCTAGATAACTCAGTTCAATTCCAATTAATATATTTTCCCCATAGGTTTCGAAGATACTCCCTCCGTTCCTTTTTAAGTGTCTTTTTAGGGTGAATTTTCCGTTCCTATTTAACTGTCTTTTCGTATTTTAAGGGTACAATTTGTCAATTATACCCTTTATCAATTACTTTTATCTTTTTCAATAAAACTAATTAATGCTACCTATTGGGAAAACTAAAGTTTGTTTTTTTTAACCATAGTTTTTTTTTTAAAAAAAAACAATGTTTGTTTCTTGTTATCTTGAACTTTAAACAAAATTTTGTTCCAAACAATGGTTCCAAGAAGAATTAAAATTCTATAAATAAGATGAGTAGCAATTGTTAAAATTTTCAAGTGTGACTCTATAATTGGTTGGAGCCATAGTTGGAGCCTTAACTTTAATTAAAGGAGGGAGAAGAAAGTTAATTTTTTCTTAACTTTTGATTAAAGTGAAGTTGAAATAATTTTTATATTGACTTAAAATAATTAAAAAGATGCGCAAAATATTTAGAAAATTGACAATTGTTTGTTGTGAGAGAGAGAGCGCAAAAAAAAGGAATTTGTTGGAGAAAAAGATAATAACTGACAATTGTTTGTTATGAGAGAGATAACATGTTAAATTTATTGGAAAGATAAAGTGTGTGGAAAAAATAGGAATTTATTGGTGGATTAAAATGAGAGTATAATAGGAAGAAAATGTGTAAAAATACACATTGCTATTTTTGTGTTAATTTTCTAAAAAGACGCTTAAAAAGGAACGGAGGGAGTAATTGTTAAGAGTTTTATATTGAAAGTAACATGGTTCGAAGAAATGTTTATAAGTGAAAACAATCTTCATCTTATAAGTCGTTTTTAAAAGGTGGGTTATGTTAAACATAAAAACTTGATATTGTATCAGAGTCAATCAATTCGAATCACCCATCATTTATCAACGTATCAAATCCAATATTGATGGACGTATATTGAAAAATTGACACCCATTATCTTACAAGATGGCTTTGAAATATGAGTTAGATCCAATATAAAAACCTAATAATAATCAGATTTAAGATAATATCAGGTAGGGATAACAAAATGGACCAACTCATCTTGTCTCACCCATCCCCGTCATTAACGTACAAGCCTAAAGTGGGGCAAACCAACTAATTAAAGGTTTAAGATTGAAATCTCACTCCGTCCATTTTTATGGCAAGCCTGTATGTTGATGGGTTGGCCTTCAATACTTCAAAAATATTAGGGAGTGTTTGTTTGAAGTTTAATTATGAATTACATTCATGAAAATATATGGGTGGACAATGGGTATAAAGGTTCCTACAAATAAATAATTTCTCATAACTTTCAATATTTTCATAAAATTATTCCCATGTTAAAGGGTGTGAAAGTGGATGTGTATGGGATTTTATATACTTTTTTAAATAAAAATATATAACTTCCAAAAAAAATTAGGAATTTTAAAGAGTGTGCCAAACAGATTTTTTTAGAAATATCCAGAAATCCAGATTTTATATTCTTTGGTATGTTAGTCCTAAGAATAATGTTTTAGTCCGTGAAACATACGGTCCCCTAATTAAAAAGTTTACAAAAATAATGAAAATAGTTTAACAAAATTATAAAAATAAAGACGACTGAAGGAAATCAAATGTGTATGTAACTAATGAGTCAACTAAAAATATTTATTTTTCAAAACATTCATGATTCATGATTTAAAAACTAGAATAAGTAAGAATAAAATCAAAATAAAAAGTCAATGAGTTGACCAATTGACAAACTAAAACTCGTTTGGCAATGGCTCAAGGGTTCATTAATGTTGTTATTGACTCATATCATTCCACAATTGTGGTACATTTGGTGGCTAGGATAGGAGACAATCCTCTTCACCCTTATGCTTCGCACATCTAGAAGATTAGACCATTCCATAGTAGGCGCTACCTCGTCGTATGGCTCTTTGAAGATTTGACATAACTGTCCTCCTTAACTCAACCATGTTTTTGATAATGGACGCATTAGGTGTTGCTCATCCTCAAGCTTAGATTGTTTTTCTACTTTGTTTCTTTTCCATTCATTTGTAATAAAAACATAAACTATCAGAAACATTAGGCTAAAGTCGTGAATCAAAGTGATTAAATTTTATTTTAGGGGTTAATAGTGTTTTAACCCTGTAATTTAGGTCATCTTCGGGTTTACTTCCTGTAAAAAATTTGTTTTGGTTTTCTTCCTTCTAAAATTATTTTTTTCCAGATTACCCCCTTAATAGGTCATTTTCAGAATTTTTTTTCCAAAAATTTTGGTTTTTTATTTGCCTATTATGGGGGTATTTTGGAAAACAAAAATTTTATAGGGGGTAAACCCGAAAATGACCTATATTACAGGGGGTAAAATACTATTAACCCTTTATTTTATTGAATTCTGCTCTTTAACCAACACATTTTGCTCGCGCCCAACTGAAATACCGAAAATACTCCTGCGTGAGTTAACTCACGCTGCGTGCTGTTTTAAAGACAAACATAACCTCATTTTCTCATTTCTCATCTAAAATCTCCAAAATCTCTCTCAAATCACCTAAATCCAAAATTTCTTCAAGTTCAAATCAAACAACACTTCATTAACAAGTAAGTTTTTATAATCAAACACCATTAAGCTTTTATGTTTATATGTTAGATTTTTTCTCTTAAATTAGAAATTTTAGATTTAGGGTTTGTTTAAGTTTTGGTTTTTTTGGCAAGAAATCATACAATGTTTACATGAAAATGACTTGTGTTGCCTAAATGTTTAGATGTTTGCATGTTTATGTTGTAGTTATGAGTTTTAGGGTTTATGTACAATTTGCACTCCAAGTGTTTGATGAAATGTTTGAATGAGTTTTTTATTGATTGTTTTTAATTTCCTATTGTGTAGATTTGAAGCAATGACCGATATGTTCGACGTTCAAGCACAATTTAATGGTGGAGAACCTCAGAGGTTGAAGGTTCGGTACCTTGGTGTCACGTTAAGATGAGTGTCACGAAATGAACCTCATTCTTTATATGATGACTCGTCTTATACTAGGGAAATTGATGTGATAACATATATAGCTGATTGTGCATAATACATGGTGTGTTACCTTAATCTTTTGACTACCAATTTCAGAGAAAATCCCTACCGAATGTAATGTAATGATACCACATATTTAGGAAGAATGTAATGTAACGTAGGTGAAATTAAAACTAAATAAAATTGTCTATTTTTTGAATTGGTTTTGTGTACTTATCGAATTTATTTATTCAATACGGAATTTTTATTCGAATTCGCGTTAGATTTAATTAGTCTTTATTCGAATTTATATATTCACTTTATTCGAATTTATTTATTCAATACTAAATCATAAAATAAATGCAAATATAAATAAAAAGAAAGGAAAAAAATTAATATTTATTCGAATTTATTCATTCAATACAAAATCATAAAATAAATGCAAATATAAATAAAAAGAAAAGAACAAAATTAATACATATAACATCTCATTTTATTAATATAATTGATACATTTTATTAGAATTCACTAAATCTGCTTCTTTTTACCCCAAGAACTTTTTACCCGTTTGGGGTAAAAAGTGATCAACCTTGGGGTAAAAAGAGACCAATTCATGGGGTAAAAAGACATCAACCAACCCTTGGGGCAAATCTAAATATGGTTCTTTTTATACCCCAAGAAGATTCTTTTTACCCACGGTAAAAAGTTTTTGGGGTAAAAAGAAGCAAATTTAGTCTTACCCCAAAGGTCGATTTCCTTTTACCGCAACTCGATTAGTCTCTTTTTACCTCAAGATTGATCACTTTATACCTCAAAGGGGTAAAAAGTTCTTGGAAAAAAAGAAGAAGAGAAATAGGGGGGGAGAGTGAGGAGGAGAGAATGTTAGATGATGTAAGGAAATTGGGAAGTTTGGATGAGTATTTATAGGTGGGAATGGTAACATAGGTTATAACTGCAATAAATGTAGTCAAAAAAACGTGTAGAATCAAGGTTGAAAAGCTGACCACCGTTCAAAAAACGTGTGTTTGAGCTCAGACCACCGGCCAACCTGCATGAGTTAACTCGCGCACCGGCCCGTGGTGCGTGACTTAAGTCTCGCTGAGCTATTACGTGCGTGAGTTAAGTAACGCAGCGTGACTTAACTCACGCGGGGTATATTTTGGAAATCAGTTGGGCGCGAGTGTTTTGTGTTGGGTAAAGAGCATAATTATATTTTATTTTGACTCGATGGACCAACCTCTTATGTCATCGTCTTAATTTTAAGTGGATTAAGAGGGACGAATCAACTATTAGTGACACGTTTAAAATATCGACTCTCCTCGTCAAAAACGATGGATTAAATGGGCCAACCATTAATGATGAGTTTTATGCTGTGTTTTCTTTATAAGAACTTTGATCAATCTACTTTGTGATTATTTGCAAACTATGAACACTTTGATCGTGTCCATTGATTTTACTTCATTCAAGAGTTAATATAACTTATTTGTTTATTGAAAAATGTTAATAACACACTTTTTTAACTGTCTAACACTCACTCTCTTACAGAGTTAAATTCATGTGATTTCCACCACTTTATGTATCACTCATTTCGAAAGAGAGTGAATGTTATGTTAGAGATAGTTTTGGAAAACGAATGTTTGTAACAATCCTCTTGTTTAATTTTTAAAAATTTGTGCATTGTATGCACTAATGTCGCTTTATATGTATTTTAGATAAAAAATAATAATATTTATTAAATGCAATTTAATATATCTTAAATAAATAATTATTGTCATCTCAAATATGTATGAAATATTTCTAAATGAAATATAGTGTTATTATGTGAGAAATTTGTCCTAACTGATATCAAAATTATGTCCAAATTTTATTTGAAATAAATTTCAAATTCATTTGAAATTTGTTTGAAATATAATTTAAATCAGTCTGAAATTCAATTGACAAAATCATTTTAAAATAACTAAAATATTGATGTGTTTGTCGGGAATTCATCTAAAATATGTTTGAAAGAAGCTGGGATGGAATTTGAGACGGGCGTATTCAGTTTGCAACGAGAATTTTGCAAATGATAGATGTTTGTCTGAAATATATATTCCGTCCAAAGTTTTTCTATAATTCGTATTGTTAGCATGTGCAAAAAATAGGTAACGGGGTTGATCCAACAGTCTAACCTATTTTTCCATTTCTAGCGTCAAACACTAGATATGAGCACATCTATATGCCAAGATTCTAACTTTGGTTCATCATGTTGTGAAGGTCTAACACCATTTGTTACATTACATTCAACTCTCATTGGTTAGTTTATATGTGTGTGTGTGATGCTCTTTAATGTAAAGGTTAATTGTTCAGATTAACCATGTATTATACGCGCAAAAAATATAATGTTTTAAAAATAACATAGCATACATTTTTAGCAAAAAAAACATAATTCTTTGAGTCTTAATTTAGCAACGATGCGTTTTTTTTAGAAGGATAATAAGAATTATTAAGTATACACTTGTACAAGTTGGGTTCACGAGTCCAGTGTCCCAAAATCTCAACCCAGTACCCGAACCACATTTAGGTTTAAACATATTAGTTTGGGTTGGACCCGAATGTGAATGGATTGGGTACACAATTAGATTGGGTTAGTTAGGTGTATGGGTTCAGAACTTGACTTGTATCCATAAACACCTCTAACTTATTATTGATCGGGATTGAACTAATCTACACTAAGTTCTTAGTTTAAGTTGTTGAATCGATCTATCGACTCTAAAAAGACAGTTTTTTATTCACATATCATCAAAATAAATATTTTTTTCCTTTGGTCCTAGATATGAGAAAAAGTTTTGTAAACATAAAGTGTTGTATTTTGTCGAAATTTTGAGTCAAACACAACAACTTTTGTTTATCCAACTTTCTTTTATCTTTAAGACTAGAGGATCTTTATCCAATTTTGACTCTGTATGATGTTTGGAGACAAACATTTAGAGGTAGTTTAACCTTGTTTGAAAAAATCGGATATCTCACTATTGATTTGCGTATTGAAATGACTACTAGAGGTTAAAGATCCTAATTACATTTTTTTAAGAAAAAAATGTAATTACAATTAATGAATGAATAGGCACTTTCATCTTAAATTTGCACAAGTCATTTAATTTCGTCCTCAAATTATTTCAAATACCTAAAACGTCTTTGAATTTTACAAACGTCGATCAATTTTGTCTCTCCTTCAATTGCTAAAAGTTATTAAATTGATCCATGAATTATTTATCTAAACTATTTAATTGATCCTTGATATTTTCAAATAAATGCTAAAAACTAAAAGAATGTATTTAAGTGTTATTTATTACATTTTGTATGTTTGAAATGAAGTTTCACCTATATTGAATATAGTCTCCAAAGTCTTCATGCAAAAGTGTTGAAAGCACTTGAAATTCTCTATGTTCTACACCCACGAGCATTTTGCATGTTTTCTGCACCCAAGATGATGATGAAAATCTTATTGCCACAGCTGTTGGATCTATGAGATAAAATCATGTTTGAGTTACCCGGTTAACTTTTCTTTTCATTAGGACCCATACAAATTTGAAAGAGAGGTTAAACACTTCGGAAGAAAATGATGTTATTGTAATTTGTTTGGATTTTCATGTGACATATGACAAGGACCCTTTTGAATTTGCATACACATTGCGTGTAAAATATTCATTGATGTGGATTACATAATTCAATTTTATCTTTTATTATCATATTTTGTTTGTATTACTTTTATGGGTTACACATTAATGCATGCCTGATCGCAAATGGTTAACGTGTCTTCTTCTCATGCTGCTGGCCACGGTTTCAAATGGTGAAGAGTTCTTATCTCCTTATTGTTTTACTAAATCAGGGGTCGGCTTGAGAGTTAAGATAAATAATCCAGAAATTAATTTAATGGCGGGTGAGATAATTTAGAGACCATCTTGATTTTTAATGAATAATTCAAGGTCGATTAGACAATGTAACAATTTGTAACGACCTTCTATAAAAAAATCAAAATTTTCCATAAATTGCGTCCATGAATACGTAGTATCTGAGTTGATAATTCACGTCAATGCTTAACGTCGCTCTTCACTACCGTTAACAATGAGACTTGACGAAGGGAACAATGCAATCGATATTTGTAAAATTTGGAAATGATTTAACTATTTTAAATAATTTGAAGAGAAATTAAACAAGTTCAAATTTTTCATCTCTAGAATTAATCAGGAAAAACATAGCTCGATTTTTTATGCACCGATTTTTAGAATAAAAAACAGACTAAATGGCAATATATCAATCTAATGCACACTCACATGCGAGTCAGGAACCAGAACACAAGAAAATGCAGCAGTTGCATGTGGATTGTCTTTGTTCTTATGTGTCTTATAAAATGATATTAAATTAAACAAAGCCACATAGAGGCGCACAGGTCCAATAAAGACAAAACAACATCTTTGGGATTGTCCAAATTAGATTATTTTTGGTAACATTCATTCATGATTCACTTTTACCTTTAACCTACCGTTGGACTTAATAACTGTCATGGCTAAAAAATTCTAACCAGAAAACAAAAAACAAAATCTCACCAAACCAAACTATACAGCATGTGACATCAAAGGTATCTTAACAAACTCCCATGTGTATATATCAAATCAATCTTAACAAACTTAAACGGTTGAATTATTGTTTAGGAAGTTATTTATAGTTAGTTTATTTATTGAACTAATGATTTTAAAAACTTATAAAATATATCAAGTTCATGCATGTGAAATTGGGGATCAATGGATTCCCTCGTATTCAATTTTGGTTATTTGGAATCTCAACTTCTAATCTAATATGTTGAATGAAAGAGAGTTGCTTTAAAAATAAAGATAGATCGATTAATTGGTAGAGATTAAAGGTATACCCTATTATATATATTTTCAAGATAATGAGGTCATACTTTTCTTTAACTATAAACACGGACAATTTTCAAGGAAGTTGTAATAATAATAATAAACACTATCCAATATTTATATTATACCGTCATTTGACAACGACTATTATTCATTAAAGAACATTGAAAAATGATATTTGTATAACTATTATATATTAGGACAACTTTTGTGACGTTTTTATTCTTTGTTTGGAAAAAAACAAGAGAGAGAGAGGGAGAGAGGGAGAGAGAGCATGATATGAGTGTGTGAAGAGAGACATTGTCTAAAGATGATTATGCAAATATCATTTCTCTAATTAAAAGTAAAAGTTATCAACTTATCTTGTGTGCCCAATTGTTCTTGAAAAATTATATTTATACAATGCAACCATTTTGGGACAAAGTATCAGAATCTCTTACCACACTCATACCAAACAAACGTGTGAATTTCGTTACTAGACTCTTTCAAAACCACAAAAAAAAAACTATATATGAATACAAATAAAGTATTTTAGAAAATTGTTCGACGACGGTTCTCTCTACGGGGATGGGGTGTAGTCTCTATCCCTAAACTACTCTCCAAAGAACTTTAATTTCTCCCCATCTTCATGAGAAAAAAATATTTCACCCCTGAATTTTCAAATGTGATAATTTTCGCAGGAACCCCATTTAAAGATACAAGTTGACATCCCTAAATGTTGATTGACCCATGTGAAGTTTAAGATGTAAACTTACTTAATGAATATTTTGAAAATAATAATAATACTTTACCGTGAGAAAAGTCTAAAGGCACAGTAAGTAAGATATGGATTTGTTAATCAAGCAAAAGAAAAAGAAAAATAAAGATAAGATTTGCTTAGCTTATAATATAAAACGGTCAGAGATGTAACCTAAGTAAGGGATAATATAAAATAAAACAAGATGAACGTAATATAAGGAAGTAGGGTAGGGTCTATACAACAACAGGGAACGATGGCCTTTCATTTTCAACAATTTTGGGGGCAATAAGTTGGCTATAGCATCAGCAACAAAAGGCCAATAGCCGCATGGTCTTGTGCTTAAATTGTGTCTCTTTCTTTTCGGTTAATTTCTAATTAGGTTTGCCATGTGTTGCTTTATACACTCTTTACTTATTTGTCTTGTGTGAATCAATGACTCTAATATGGAACGACATCGCCTTTTTATCTTTGATTTGATATTGCTTTTATAGAACCAACCAATTAAAGGTCTTGGTTCAAATAAGTGGGAAGGAATCTGATACATACCCTAAAATGGTTTCAAAATTTTCTTTCATGGTTTCATATATAGTCTAAATATATATTGAGATAGAAAGAAATTTTTTGAATTAATTATTTCAAATCTCATGGATGAAGAAATTATAGTAATAAGAAAAATAAAATGCTGGAGTTCAAAGAATGCTGGATGAATTAATTTTTTGAATTCTGGAAGAAGAATGCTGGAGTTCAAAAAATGCTGGATGAATTAATTTTTTGAATTAAAGTCAAGTTTTTTACATACATTTAAAGATTTATTGGTATGACATTCAACACACCCACCTTGAGAAAATTCAGTACACCAAGAATTGAACAAGTTTTTAACCAAACATACCTTAGATACACCTTAGTCAATGATGAAACCAAACATACCGATCAACCAGCTTAGATACACGTACTAAGTACGTGGCATATTCGTTATAATCTCCCTTTCACTATTTTGGTTAAAATCTCCCTTTCACTATATGTAAGTGTAAATAATTCACATGTAGTTTCTTTGTATTATTTAATGAATTGTTATTTTTTCTTGTTTCAATATATCTTTTCTTATAACTTCTTCTTCAAAAAATATCTATTCTTATAATTGTTTTTTCTTTCGACCGGGAGTATCCTTTGTACAACTGCATATATTAATATCTTAAAATCGACATGATTATAATGAGTAATAGAACTCTCTCTCAAAATTTAACATTGTTACGTTATCGGGCTCATACCATTAATAAAATATACTTAAATTTTCTCTTTTTAATTAAATTTAACCAAGTTTTTTTACTTTGTTAAAATGACATATTTTAGAATGAAAATAATATTAATTTGTCATCTGATTCTCTTTTAAGTTACTCATAATCACTAATATTGTCACATTACATGGAGGTGTGCGTCTCTTAATTTAATATTTTTTATACATAAAGTCAAATATTATTGATGATATGATGATTATTATTGATTGACGCTGTAAAATATAATTACATGACAATGTATATCGTATAAATATAAATTAAACCCTTACACAAAATAAATTTTACATGAAAAGATTAGTTTTTTTTTATAAGCCCTTATATAAATTAAAACCTTTTTTTTACAAATAAATTAAACCCTTGTTGATTTTGTAAAAGAAAATACATTTGTACACCAAATATTTCAATAGAGGATCACTGCTCTTAAAAAAATTAATTATGGTTTCACATAATTTTTTACCTTTATGGTACGCTAAATATATTAGCAAATTCTAAAATCGTTTTACAAATTTATGATTATGTATTCCTTTCTTTAGATGAACACAATATGTTGGAGAGAGAAAATCATAACTAATAGTGATATATTACGAAATTAATCAATATTCGTTTTACGAATTATCATTGTCTACCAACAATATATTGATCGAATAAAATTAGATTTAAATCTCTTAAGCAAAATGTTGGAGTTCAAATCTCATGGATGAAGAAATTATAGTAATAAGAAAAAAAAATCTTTTGAAAGTGTTTAGTCAGGTCGCCTAATAAAGATTAATCATGGTCAATTAATATTAACACCAATAAAGTTAAAGAAAGAGTTGATATAGGCCATCAAACACTTTTTTTGTACACAACAACTATGAATAGAACCTTTAAACAGTACATTGATATTGATATTTGTTGCTTCAACAATAGAAAACCATTTTTTATTTTGTTTAGTTTCATTGACCTAATCCAATACTTCTTTTTTTGACCATAAACCTAATCCAAAACTAACCTTAAAAGGACCATTTCAAAAATTAAAAATAAAAGGAAGAACTAATCATATAAGGTGGAGGGAATTTTTAAGTCCAACATATAATAATATATTATATCCAGATTAAATTGCAAGAGAACTATTCCAAGTTAATTATAGATTTTTGGATTCAAATTAAACTTTAATAAATGTAACAATGTTAAATCTTTAAAGGGAGAACTTTATCAACCATTGCAATTCTAATCAATTCAAATGAATAGTTTCTGAAGTTGCGCATAAAGAATGTCCGGTTTAAAACAAACAAAATTATAATATATTATTTTTTAACCCGATAACGAGCTTAACAACCGACTAGTCGAATCGCCAATCTCAATGTTCACTAAAGGATAGATGTACGTATTGAAGCATGAAAATCTGATCCAACAAATTGAGATCTAGAGAAGCACACTCATATGTCTCAAATCTTTCATCATTTGACCAAATCGAGATTAATTAGGATATATTATAGGCTAAAATATGGTCTTAGTCCCTGCAAATATGCCTCGTTTTGGTTTTAGTCCCTGCAAAAAAAAATTGTTTTTGGTCCTTGCAAAAATTTTTGTTTTTTAAAATAGTCTCTGACCCTATTTTTGTGATGATTTGCATACTTGACACATGATGACTTGACCCATTTTGTAGTTTTTGGTCCCTGCAAAAAATTTTGTTTTTGAAAATAGTCTCTTCAAGGACTATTGTAAAAAACAAAAAAATTTGCAGGGACCAAAAACAATTTGTTTTTTTACATGGACTAAAACCAAAACGAGACATATTTACAGGGACTAATACCATATTTTAGCGTATATTATATTCTGAGTGATATAATTTATAAATATTATTATTTATATTTATTTTTAATTTAGGAGTGATGAATTTTGGTCCTTTTTAAAGTTGAAAGGTGAAGCCACATCTTCCATGTTCACCAGCCGCCTGTAAGAACAACAACAAGACTAAGAAGAAGAGAAGAGAAAAGGGTGCATTTTTCACCCTTTTCCCTACCCAAAACCCTCTTCATTACCCTTCTATTACAAACAATCAAAATCCCAATTCAAAACCATCCATTTTTTGTTTGATTTGAGCCATTATAGTGATTTATACTTTTGTTGAAGATTTTATCTATAAAGAGAGAAACCCTTTTGGAAATAGAGAGAGAAAAAAATCAAGAACCATTGTAAAGACCGTCATTGTGAACAAGGTTGTTGAAAGTTTCTTCCTTTTTCTATTTTTTGTTATTTTCCTATTTTCATATGTTTTTTTTCCTCTTATGATATCTATGTTAATGTCTCTTGTCACTGCCACTATATATCTATCTTATCCGAATCATATTACTTTGTGTTTTCATTTTGCATTGTGTTTTGTTTTTTTGTACTGTTGTTGTCATCATTCTTAGTTTTATCAGAGCAACAAAAAAGGGTTTGTACTCTTTTTTTCAGTATAAGTACCTAAGTGCTTGTGTTTACGACAATATATCTGTCTGTTTTTATAGTCATAGGTTGTGTTGTTTTGTTTTAGTACTGATTTTTTGGTGTTTGTTGTGGATTTGTGCATTTTGTTTGGGATAAGTACAGTATCCAACGTAGGAGGGAGGAAAAATGAAGTATGTATTGGTGACTGGTGGTGTTGTGAGTGGACTTGGGAAAGGAGTTACTGCTAGCAGTATTGGACTTCTTCTTCAAGCATGTGGTCTTCGAGTTACTTCTATCAAGATTGGTATTTTTCTTATTTTTCTTCTTTTGATTTGACTCTCACAGCCTCTAATAATAGAAAAAGAACACATATATACATGGTTTTAAATTGCGTTTACGTTGTGAACCTGTGTATTGTGGTAAAATGCAGCCGATGTGGTTGTGATGTCATTGGAGAGACCTCAAAATCTTTTATGTTGCTGTTGCAATTGTGGCTGCGGGCCGTAATAACCATGTATATCTGCATATAAATCACATAGAAACACACATATCTCATATCTGTGTAATATATGTACTTATGTATATGTATGTATCTATGAAATTGTCATTTAATTGATTGGCTAAACTAAATGGATGGATAACCATCACTTGGTTATGCGAGGTTTCATTTGATTGGAACTCGAACAAAATGGGGTTTTTCTTTGTTTGATATAAAATTGGAATTTTTTGACTGCATAAAATTGGATTAGTTTGTTCTTATTGAGCTGAAGTGTTTTTCTCTTTGATGTTTTCTTTTCTGGTTTTGAGGATTCTTCCTCTCTTTCTGTATGTTCCTATCTCCCTGATATTGTTTTTCTTTTATTTTGAGATAAAAAGCAGCACTTCCTATTTTGTGCTCAGTATTTCTCTTCCATCCTACAAGAAAGCAAAATATTATTTTTTATTTCAATATTGTTTTTATGTTATTATATATAAAGTATCTATCTTGTTTTAATTTTATTTATCATTTGTAGATCCCTACCTGAACACTGATGCGGGGACAATGTCTCCTTTTGAACATGGAGAAGTGTATGTCCTAGATGATGGTGGTGAGGTAAAAAGATATATATATTTTTCTATCCTAAGGATGCAAATTACTAGTTTATTGTTGGGATTTTGGTGCCTAGTTGATATTTACAATGACATGCCATTAACCATTTTCTGAATATACTTGTGTTGTTTTTTACCACTTGTTCACTCTTTTCATATTTTGTCATTTTACATGAAAGTACAGACAAATTTATCTTTTATTTGTTCACTTGGGTGGTTTGACTCTAATTTTTAGTTTGAAATTTTTATTCTTTCTTTTATATGTATTGAAGGTTGACCTTGATCTTGGAAACTATGAACGTTTCTTGGACATCAAATTGACCCGCGACAATAACATCACTACTGGAAAAATTTATCAGGTGAACAAATGAACGTCCTTTACCTGTATTTATTATTTGGTTTTGACTAGCCATCCTAACGTGTTGTTGGACTTTATTTGAATGTCTTTTAGTCTGTTATTGAGAAGGAGAGAAGAGGAGATTATCTTGGAAAGACTGTTCAGGTCTGTTTAATCATTTTGATTTTTCTTCTTTGATGCTATTTTTAATTGTTTTTGGTGCCTTGGTTTCATTTTGTCTTTGCTTTATTTGTAGGTTGTTCCACACATAACAGATGCCATCCAAGAGTGGATAGAGCGTGTAGCACAGATTCCGGTTGATGGTAAAGAAGGGCCTGCCGATGTTTGTGTCATCGAATTGGGTGGAACTATAGGTAAGTTGGTATTCTTAGCAAAAAGCTTTTTTATCAATATATAATTTGAACTTGATTTGCAGTACTATTATAATTCCATCATCCATTCAATTTTTCTATATTTTAAAGAAATTTAAAATGGTTTCTATTTGGTAAATAATGAGACGAAGTAGTAATATAGTATTTTGAAACCTTTATTTAATTAAAATGATTTTTCTTTGATGCAGGGGATATTGAGTCTATGCCTTTTATTGAAGCACTTGGCCAATTTTCTTACCGCGTAGGTAATGTTTGTCACACCGAAAACCTCTTACTAATTTACATAAGCTAATTTGGTTTTTGGTGTACTTGAGTGAATGAAACTATCTAATTTTTATTTTACAAAAAATATTTTCTAGGCCCTGGAAACTTTTGTTTGGTTCATGTCAGCCTTGTTCCTATTCTCAACGTTGTTGGCGAACAGGTATGTTGTAAAATATGTCATCAGTTTGCAATATTATTCTAATTAGAAATGATTGCGAACTAAAATTGCTTCAAGTAATGCCATAGATAAACTTAGTGGAGTTTTGTTGGTTGTATCTTTACAAGTAGTATTATCGTACACTTATATGAAGTTTTAATCTGCAGAAAACAAAGCCAACTCAGCACAGTGTTCGCCAACTCAGAGGATTAGGTTTATTCCCCAATCTTCTTGCTTGTCGCTGTTCAAAGGTATTTCTCTTGTCCTTATTTCTCTTTTTATTGTTCTGCTGGTTTCATGTGTTGACAATTAAAGAATCTATATTTCACTGTCTTTTTCACTAGGAACTTGACGACAATGCTAAGGCAAAACTTGCTCAATTTTGTCATGTGCCGGTAATATGACATTAATGTTTTCATCTTTGACACCGCTTATCAATAACAGCCGCACAATGATACTAATAATCTTAAAACACGCTTTTGTATCTGCAGTTATCAAACGTACTTACTCTCCATGATGTTCCAAATATTTGGCACATTCCTTTGCTATTGAAAGTAAGTAATTATATTGTCTTTTGAAACTCCTTTCTATGACTGGAGGATCTATATTTATGAAGTTCAATTTGTTTATTTATGGCTTTTATTAACTAAACATTTTGTCTTTTCCTGGAAACACTTGAATTGCATGCTTTTCATTGAGTGGTGTAATTTGTGTAAGATTCTGATTTTCTTTTTCTTTTTCTTTTGGATTTATTTTCTGTCCCAAATAGGACCAGAAGGCGCATGAGTCGATCCTGAAAGCATTAAACCTGCCAGGGTTTGTTTGACAAAACTCTTTATTTTTTGTATTGGTTTATAACTCCCTCCTGTGATTATTAATATCATACGATACATGCGAGCCGTATCTCAATACGAATTTCTATTGTGTATTTATTTCGGACATGAATCTCAATCTTCTAATTCATTCTATCAATCACTACTTAAATTTTGTGTATCGAACCACTTTTTTCTTGTCAACTTTGCATAGATTACCACTTTTTCATTTGATTTATGACTTGAATCTTGAATAATCTTACAATTCAAGATTTTAAAAATAGAACTTCTGATTCACGGTTGAATCTCGATATGGTAGCCATGCTCTCCCTCCCTGTTGCCATAAAAAATTCTTATACATTGCGGTTTGATGTTCTGAAAACGTATTGTTGGTTATATTATAGCAGTTAACTTAAGTTTCTTTCATTGAACTAATGGCGTTTTTATTGCAGTGTTGCTACAAAGCCTAATTTGAAGGAGTGGACTGTTAGGACAAAGAATTATGACAAGTGTCATGAAACCGTAAGTCTGAAACATATCATACAAAGATTAAAAAATCAACATATGTTGAGTTTTCCAAATATCCACAAGTGTTGACCTCACAACTATTCTGTGCCTCACAGGTTAGAATTGCTATGGTGGGAAAATACACCGGTCTTTCAGATGCATATCTTTCTGTTCTTAAGGTAATTTCTCCGAAATTAGTGGTCCATAATAATTTGCATTCACTTTATGCATTCTCTGCAACTTTCATCTCTAGTACCTAATGTTGTTAAAAAGAGATGAAAGTAAACTTATTAATCTAATATTCTGTTATTTATATAGGCACTTTTGCATGCTTCTGTTGCTCACAATCGTAAACTTATTGTGGACTGGGTTCCAGCTGGGGATCTTGAAGATGTTACCTATGGCGAGGTGATTACTAATGTTTCAGTTGTGCAAAAATATTAACCAATTTTTTGGTTTTCATTACGCTGACCGTCTGATGATTTATGCAACTGCAGGATCCAAATGCTTATAGAGCTGCTTGGAGTCTTTTGAAGGTTTCCTACTATTTAAACTGAATGTGTTTTCTTCAATATTTCTAAAATAATGCTATTGTTTTATTTAAATAAGTGTATCTAAGTGAAATTATTAACCGGTGTATGGACTCCGCTGCAGGGTGCAAATGGAGTTCTAGTTCCAGGTGGTTTTGGTGACAGAGGAGTGCAAGGGAAAATTCTTGCTGCTAAGTATGCTCGAGAACATAATGTTCCATATCTCGGCATTTGCTTGGGGATGCAAATTGCTGTTATTGAGTTTGCACGATCTGTTCTCGGTCTGCATGACGCTACTAGTACAGAATTCGATCCTGAAGCCAAGACCCCGTGTGTCATATTTATGCCAGAAGTATATTCTCTTATACTCCTGCACCAGTTGATAATATTGTTCCTCTTTGAACCTTGTTAAACTTGTATGTGTTTCATTGATAGGGTTCAAAGACACATATGGGCGGAACTATGCGTCTTGGTTCAAGGACAACTTACTTCCAAGTTGCTGACTGCAAATCTGCAAAATTGTAAGAATTAAGAACTCAAGCTTATACTTAAACATGTATAGGTTTTCCGTCACCTTGTTAATTAAGGGCCTGATTGGATTGAATTACTCTATTGACATAAGCAATTGTGATTGTTTGGGAGAGCTTATATAAACAATCTGCAACACCACTTAAGATTTTTTATCCATAAGCTTTCTAGGATTGCTTATGAAAATAGCTTATAAAAAAATAGTATGATTTTATTTTATCTTTTGTTATAGAAATAGTTTATACTTAAGCACTTAGTTGTTTATCCACATGACCTTAATATATTTTGGAATTTTTGATAGGTATGGTAATGCAAGCTCTGTTGATGAGCGACATCGGCATAGATATGAGGTAATTTGTGTTTTTATGCTGAAACTTTCTTTGCGAGCAAAGATGCAATGGGGGTCACACTAAACTTTTATGCTGTATGTACAGGTAAATCCTGACATGGTATCTCAGCTAGAGAGTGCCGGTCTATCTTTTGTTGGTAAAGATGAAACCGGGAGTCGCATGGAGGTGTGTATTTATTTACATGAAACTGCAAAGGCACTGATCTTAAGATTTGTGCAAAAATGATATTAATTGTAGTAATAATAATAGTAATAATTTTGGTAATTATGGTTATGGGTGCAGATTGTTGAACTGTCTAGCCATCCATTTTTTATTGGCGTTCAGTTTCACCCTGAGTTCAAGTCCAGACCAGGGAAACCTTCTCCCCTCTTCTCAGGTATTTTCTCTACAAATTCACCAGTCGTCTTTTACTATTCAAAATCATTTATTGATGTTGTCATGTTAAAGTAATAACAAAATGTCACGTCAAAGTAATTATTTTATTGTCCATCAAATTTGTCATTTTGGTTCCGGTTAGCGCTATTTACTTGACTATCATTGATGAACCCTGTATTAGGGTGTAACAATGATTCTGCATTACAGACATGGTTAAGAATTAAAATCAGTTCCCTTCCACATTCATTCTTGATTATCACTGCAAATGGTTCTGTTACATTTTTTAGTCATCTTAGTTTGATTGAATGATCACCAAGTTATACACTAAATCTATTTGCCTTATTGATAAAACAGGATTAATAGAAGCAGCTTGTGAGCCAAAGAGGCCAGTGCTGAGTAACGGCCACGCCAAGTTAACTAATGGAATATATAATGGACACTCCCCAATCCTGAAAGCACACCAAAATGGAAACGGCTTCATATCATCCAATGGATCCTTAAACAGCGTGTTTACCAATGGCAACGGAGTGTATGTGGATGGTAGTTGTTAGCCATCCAAGTTTTCCGTCTTTGAATAATGATGGCATAAACTATATCCAACGACATTATGGTTTGTCCTCGGTCGGTCGTACTGTACAGTTAGTGAGTGGATAGGTCTTTTTAGCTAGGGGCTTGTCTTTCATCATGAAACCAAATTTTGAGTCTAACAAGCTTTTATTGTTTCCTAGTATGGTTGTGCTGTGGTGTGGCAATTGCAGCCACCATTGATTTCACTTTTTTGGGTCAAATACTTGGCCAAAACTACACTCACTTGATTGATGATCATGCCAAATATTTGGGCTTTGGTGGCTTTTTTCTTGCTATTTTAGGATTTTTTGTTCCAAGCATACAGGTTGAAGGTGTAAAATTACTTTCAACCAAGTGTCTTGTTTTGAGTGGCCATTAATGTAAACTCTTATGAACATTGAAGTTGAATTTTGTTTGGGGGTAACTGCTTTTATCTTTCTTGATTTTGTATTTAAATTATCAGATGAAGTGTTAGACCACAATAATTCTGTTGGTTCTCTATACCTTGAAGATTTTGCCTATAAGATTTTTCTAAGAAACAAAGAACAGTGAAGGAAGAATATAGATGTACTTCTTTTGCCTGTAATTCAATCCATTTATTAGTAGAATGTATTATCTGTTTCATTTTATTTGTGATAAGTCTTGAAATAATTATGTTGACAAAAATGTCTATATTGCATGAAAACCTGGTAGTGGAATTAATTAATATCGAGAAGATTGAGATATCAACAAATAAGCGTATTGTTTTAAATACTTCTTCCTAAATATAAGACTTTCTTAAAAAAAATGTTTGTCTCTAAATATAAGACCATCTACAAATTTCTAGATGCATTCATTACTTTTTTTTTTCTTCCTTCTAACCATATCTCTTATTAATTCTACCAATTGTTTTGAAATATGAAAAATCAATATTGAATGTATGTATATATAAAGGGCAATTTAGTAATAGTGACACATTTCAGACAAATTTATTAATCTAACAATTTTTTTAATACCCATAATTTTTGTAAAATACTTCTATATTAAAGAACGGAGAGAGTATTATATAATAAGTTTCTAGACTCTAATCAAGATTGAACTGCTCCCATCATTTCTTTCTATTGTTAATGTTACGGCACTAGTGTTGGTGTTGCAAATTTTTACATACAAAATAAAAATGTATTTTTAGCATTATTCTACGTTATAAATATAAATAGAAAGATGTTAACAAATGCCCTGAAACAATCAATCTTTTTTCTTTTAAATGTACTAGTATGTAGCTGTCTTTATTTCCATCAGTTCAATTATATCCCCCATTTGCTTGAAGTGAATAATTGCCAATTGGCAAGTCAGGTTGATCCTGTCTAGGAAACAAAGGGTCCATACAATTGATAATTGAACAAAATTCAGAAAAACTTGTTTGAAGTATATGTAACAAAGGGTCCATACCATTGATAATTCCCATTTGTTTTCCAAATGTTGCCAAATCATCCCTCATGTCCTAATGTTGAGCCTGACTGTTAAGGGATTCCTTAACATGAATGAGACTACTACCATGAATATCATGACTGACATTAAGATTATCATATAGAATAACTATAACCTGTGTACCAAACAATTGACATATGCAAATGGTGTACCCCACAAGACCCAACATAGCTCAGAAAAAGTGGATAATTTATAATCATTTTTTATTTGAAAAAAATCTTAAATGTGAAAAATATTTATTCAAAATTAAAAATATTCCTTTGTCATTGAAGATTATTCCATTTTCAAATAAAGACTAACATCATAATGTAAGAATGGATAGCAATAATAATCTTTGTTTGGTATTGTATAGTTTTTTTTGTATACTCTTTACGATCATTTATTCAATGAATTTGAAAAGAAAAAAAAAATTTATAATAGTGATCGGAGAGAGTATGTAACAAATGGAGTACTATATTTATTTCTATATATTTTTTTATGTAAAAATTTGCAATTGGTTTGAATATGCCGAAATGGTATAGCGAAAGGCATGTTCATAAACAATTTGAATGTAATGGTTCTTTTGAATGTTGCATAATATTTTTATTTGATTTGTTTTGCAAATGTAATAGTGAAAAGTTTACTCATACCTTTTATTATCAAACTCCTCCACTACATATATACTTACAAATATAACCTCTTTACGGGTACTAATGTAACTTACTAAGCTTATGTATGTGAGAAATAAAATGAAAGTGAATTTGACAAACATTATATTACTCAATCAAATCATTTTTTTAACATCATCATTCAATCAAATAATATAAAAAGGGAACATTATTAAGTCACGACTATCACAAATTTTATAGAGAATCTTTTACATAAACCACAAGTACATGATTGAGAGTTATCATGTTATAGTATGACAACGAAGCCTTATTTTCCATGCATTTTCTCTATCTTTTCTTCATCAACCAATCAAAGAGTAAAGAGATTGAGACTAAGTTGTCTCAATTTCTTTTTCTTTGTGACTTAAAGTTATTTTTATTTTTTCTCAGAAACTAAATTGGGGCTCGCGAATTTTCTCGGGACCAAAATCAATCTTTGCTTAGAAAAATAGTTTGTGTTTTTAAGTAAGTTAAGAACATGTTTAAAATCCAAAACAATGTTCTTCATCATTTTGAATTCTAAAATCCAAAATGTGTTGAGAGTTAAGGAAATGCATATTTTTGTATGACTTTATCCATGTTTCAAAGATGGACAGACACGTCAATTGCATTAGGGGGAACAGGGTGTCGATGGCTGCCTCAGCCTTTGCTAGGCAGGAGCGTCAGATGCAGCTCGGAGCCGAGAGAGAGGAACCATTTGCACCACATCAAGAAGTGCATTAGATAGAGATAGAGCAGGAGGAGACACAACCACATCAGGCTCTAGAGTCTTTATTTTTTATATTTACGGTTAAAACGGGGATTTGATTGAAGTCGATTCAATATGAGCTACATATTTTGTGTTGTCTTAATTAAACCGGTATCAATTAAGTCACTAACATCTACTACCTAGAGACGATGTATGTGATATTTGAAGTTTTAAACATCGTTCAAGTACTATTCCACGATAAACCACTCATGAATGTGGTGCATATTAGAATTTCTCCTATAATGCATATTATCAATAAATATGACAATAATTTACAGCTCAGTGCATTTAAATTGGATGCACAAAATTAACGCACGAATCTCTCTTTAGATACATCGGTTCAATTTTGTTGTGAAAAGAACAGCAAACCTAAATTTATAAAAAGCATTCTTCTATGAGTGTTTCTATGGATCTGTATATAAAAATTAAATGTTGTAACAATAACAAGTTTCCTGGGAAAATCTATATGATGACATCCGTACTCTAAAAATTATGGTTCAATGAATTTGAAGCATAGATGTCAATGCCAAAACCCTGCAACAATCATACATTTCTAAACTTTTAAAGAGGATTCACGTTTAGTGGGTTCGATGCGCCAATTTGGCTGTTCATTGTTTGAATCGGTTGTAGATATGCGTAGGATTCTGTCGTGGAAGTTGGATAAGGTTGACCGATGGCCAACACTAATGTATGTTATGCCCGCTGCTGCAATCTTTTCGTACAAATAAACCTGTAACACAAAAAGCATAAGAAAACGAATCATAACCACATGAAGCGATATATAATCATGATATTAATTAATCTTTTTTACTCTTATAGATCCTTTTACAATAACGCTCAACTTTTGTCTGTTCGAATTTTTTTATTTTAATTTATTGACAACTTTTCTGTCAAAAGTTCTCTAAATCATTTTAATTAAATCAAGAATTTAAGTGCATATGTATTGTCAGTGTAAAACTTTTTTTATAGCCTTATGGTGTCTATAATAGAAGGAATGTAAATGAATGATAAAATTACTGAACAAGAACTTCCATATTCATATCACATTCACAAATCTGTCAAATTAACTTGGAGTTCAAGAATACCTCATTGGCTTCATCAAGTGCGCTTGTCGATTCATCCAGTAGAGCTAGTTGAGGTTTTGAAAGCAAAAGACGAGCAAACGCTAGACGTTGTTGTTCTCCCAGAGAGAGAACACTAGACCATTCATGTGTTGAATCCAACCCGAACCGAGGTAATATGTAGCCAAGACGGACATCCTCTAAGATCTTTATCAGCTCGTCTGTTTTTGGCTTCATAAGTTCACTATTCATATCATCTGAGTTTGACAAGAAAGGAAGCACATCTGCACAACAATTTTCAGTAAATCAGGAAATTATACACATCATTCCTGCTAACACACTAATAATATCAACGGTGGTATCAGTCAGGTAAATGAATTTTCTATTTAATCGGATAACATAATAGTTTTTCTGACTTATTTATAAGATTAATTCAGCACTTCAATGATTATTTGGCAAGACAATATTCTTAGGAATGATGGATAATACTTAATAAGAACATGTTGCAACCTAGAGGTTAATGCTCCTGAGAATTATCTTGATTTTATTTGTTCCCGTCAGGAATCAAATACAGTAATCCTGATTTATCTAAACTAAAGTTACTTAACTGAAACTTATTAACCAGGTCTGATAAAGACAGTACACTGAATTAGAAGAGAACATCTTTGAAAGATTCTGTATGGATATATCTCTGTTTCATTTATCTCAATTACAGTTATTCAAAAAGGTGTGTTTTTCTTTGATGAAGATTTTCGGCTTAGTTAACTATTAGATTAACTTTGTGTAGGAAGAGAGTTTACCAAAAATACATCAATAGTTTTCTTTGCTTCAATGCTCATTTTAGTTGCATCTTCAAAAGAACCCAGCCAATAATACCTCTTTAATAATAATCATATCTACTTTTTTTATCAGATTATTTTCCCCCTAATGTCTGATAATTGTCAAAACTCCCACAAAAATTACGATATAATTTCTGGTATTCTTGCAAGAAAAAAATACTTCCTCTTAGAATTTATGTTGAGCTTAACTCAACCCTACAAAACTGACTAGTAAGGTGAGAATAGTCCAAGCTTTATAGGCACTACTTAGGCACTGGGTGCTGCAGTGAACACAACTCAAATGCCGCAGTGGCGGACCGCCATTAAGGCGGAACTTCCAACACGCTCAGGTCCAATGGAGCTGGAGCGTGGACAATGCAGGCAACCCTACAACGGATCTAAGATACGCTCAGATACCATCTTTTAATTTGAGCTAACTCAACCCCACATAACTGATTTGTAAGGTAAGGACTGCTCAAACTTTAGAAACACTAGTTAGAGCATATCTCTATGCGATGTGACTTGTTAGGCTAAACTAGCCCCACACACTCAACAGAATGATGGTGTTGGAGGCTGCAATGAAGGTAACCCAAATGCCACAGTAAGGCGAAACTTCCATCGCTTCCTTGTCATTGAGCATCTCATCTCCTATGTCAGACCTAAAATTTCTCTATTGTTGTAGTCTCAACAATCATATTAAAGCAAATGAGATGTCAACATACATGGCAGAACAAATCACAAAAAAAAGGTATGGAGTCTACAAAAGAGTTAAACATAATATATTTAGTTGCGCGGGGAAAAGGAACTAGAAATCACATACTTTTTTGTTTATCACTATCCAATGTTGGAACAACATCATCGCCCCAAGTTGGATAAAGTAATTGTTGACGAAGAGTACCCAAAACCATGTACGGCTTTTGAGGTAGGAAAAAGATTCCGGATTTTCTGCTGATGGATTTTCCACGATCTTCAGATATATCACGAGGAGTATTCACATCTGAACTAATGGATTTCTCAGCATCTTCCCCACCTTTTACATAGTATATGATCTTTCCGGTTCCAGTTCTCCATAGACCAGCCATAACTCTTAATAAAGATGTTTTGCCACTTCCACTTGGTCCTGTTATCTGTTAAATTGTATATATATGAAAAAACATAAGTACAGTCCTACGGTTTTTATATATGTTTACAGTTAGGGGGAAGTTGATTGCTTACCAGTAAATTATCTTTTGCCTTGATTGTCAATGACAAGTCTGTAATAAGTGTAGAATCACTAGGTGTCTTCAGAATCAAATTATCTATCTCCAGTAATGTTTCATGTTTCTCTTGTGGAGTCAATCCATTAGATTCCAATGCAGATGAACTTATATCTTTGTACATTATATCTATGTCTTCTAAAGAATCAGAGAGAGATTTAGAGTTGCTTCTGTCCAAAATATCATCAAATTCACCTGCATAAATATTTTTTTTAAAAAAAACATGTTAACCAATCTCATAGAAATGAACTAAAAATAGGATTAACAGATAGATTTTTATTGAAAAAGCACCCCTGATCGGTATCCATGTGATGCAGAACCAGAGGCCACCAATGATACAATATAAATCTCTCAAGTCTCAGATTCCAAGGTATTCATTTCAAAAGACCTAGTTCTCTTCCACCCTTATTATTCTATGTTAAAAACCGACCCTTTATCATTTCCCTCCCTTCCTCTTTCTCTTATGATATCAATAACTGTAAGGGTAATTATGTAAAAGCAACATTTTTGACAAATTAAGGCTACAATTACTTTTGTTAATATCTGTAAATTTTTAAGTGGGTCTTATTATAAGGGACGGAGGGAGTGTGGTTTTTCTTAATCGTCGTGAAAAAACCTTAACCTACAAATAATTTGAATTGGATAGAGTATCTACTTTTCTAACTAACCAACTAACTAACTGCCCATAAAGTTTTCAACTCACAATGTCTGTTCTAACTAAGTGTTGATATTTGGGCCAAGTATCTAACACATGATACAAAATTTTCAAAACATTACTAATTTTTTTATTATGCAATCTTGTCTCCTAGGCATTTGACTATGTCAGTACATACATACCGACCCATGCATATATAGAAAGGGAACATTCTGGGAGGACAGTATACATGGAAAAGGAAACAATCTCCATACAGTTGTCTCAAAATAACCTCTTAATACTTTGTAACGTCTTCTTTTCTTTTTCCGAGGCATTTAATACCGTATATGCAAACAAAACCGCAAACAAATGAAACAATCTTAAACTCTTTTCTGCAAAGCGAAACTTCATTCACTTGTTATAATGTAACAGGAAAGATAAGATAAGGGAAAAACAATGATGTACCTAACCGATTAATGACAGCAGAAAAAGCACTTATAGCTTGAAACTGGTACACAATGAGAGAAAAGTCACCAAGGATGTGATTAAAAGCAGAGACTGACTGGTTAATAACACCAAACTCGATTTTTCCCGAGAAATACATGGGAGCAACAACAGCAGCTGGAAGAACTTGAATGACATAGCGGTAACCATTGGTGAAGAACTCCAGATTTCTAGAAGAAATCAGTAATTGCTGTAAAGAAAGAAATTATAAGTTAAAAATTTATCATAGTTTTAACATCTGGTAGATGATTAAATTTCATTATTTAACTTAAGAAAGAAAGTGAATGATAATGCAACAAGGTGACATTTAGCAGTGAAATCTAGCTAGTCAATCCCGGAGTAGCGGCGCATCTCAGGGAAAAACCGCAACGGGAATGCGAATCCCAGCCCACTTCTGGTTCGCGGCCACTCCAGAGTAGGAGAGCGGGTCCCCGGTTCAAGTGCTCCAGTTCCCGGGTTTTCCACTCCAGGAAAATCACGATTTTTCCCTTAAAATTTGAACTGTTTGAAGGGAAATTTGGGCTTTCTGCACAACCCTAACCCTTTTCTGTCTTCTTCTTTCCATTCTCTCTCCGTATCCGCCGTTTTTAACTGCCGTTAACCCTTTCATTCATTACATTCTCTGTTTTTCTTATCATGTGTTTTTTTTGTTACATCAGCTACTACATGAATATACATTAAAGGACACGTTGAATCTTTCCTCTGTTACATTGAATCTCTAACTAGTAATTGTTTTATGATATCTTTTTTTGTTCTCCTGTTTGTTATACAATCTCTCCTCTGTTCTTATACAATCTATCCTTTGCAATCCCGGCGATCCCTTTATCCCACTTTTGGGGTCGACCACCATCAGGGATTGACTACCTAGAGTGAAATAAAACTGATGCTTAGATTTCAAATGAAATATTCTGTCAGCTACCTATACGTTGAAGTCAAGGACTCAATAATTCATATTGATTTAGTTTTTCAGTCATGAAAAATAAAACAGACAAATCTGCATTACATTATGCGCTGCTTACTTTCTGCTGATTACACAAAGCCTAGAAGTTTACGAGGGAGATATCTATGCAATAAAACTAGAAAGACGATGTAAATTGGACTAAACATAGATAGCAATATAGTGTTGCTATTTATTACGAAAGGAATCATGCAAGAAAAGCAAGAATGGCAATGTGTCAATTCCTATAGCTCAACAACAGTTTTAAGAGAAAAAACTTACAGTTAAATTTTCGAAAGCACTTTTGAAGCGTTGCAGAAGAAGTTGCATCTCGCTCTCTTCACCACCATAAAAAGCAATTGATTCAGCATTTTCCCGAACCCGTACAAGTCCATAACGAAAGTCTGCTTCCTTTTTCTCTTGCAAGAAATTTAGAGTCACCAGTCCCTGTCATTTTCACCATTTCCAGTAAATGAAAACAAAACTATCTAAAAGGTCCTCTTAGAATTTTTGTCTCACTTTAAAATCATAACTAGAAAAAGAAAAATGGTCTGTTACCTTTCCGAGGAAAACACTGATAGCTGTTCCACCAATAGAGTATATGAGAAGAACAACAAACAGTGGAGGATATATTCCATATAATATGTTACTGAATGAGATCAAGTCTATGGCAGCATTAAAGAGTGCCAAAGAGAAAGAAAGGGCTGTTCCGGTGAAAGAACTTAGATCATCGACAATTCGCTGGTCTGGATTATCAATAATTGACTGTGATTGAATTTTATAGAATGTTTGATCCTTCAAGTAGCGATCCATGTAATACCTCGTCATCCAAGACCTCCATCTCAATGAAAGAGTTTCTCTTGCATAGTCTCTCAATACAAAAAACTGGAATACAATGATGAATAAGGTTAGAAACGTAGGCAGAGGCTTGGAATAAGGTATGACAACCTAAAAATAGCGGAGGCTTTCATAAAGCTTGTATACAGTCATTCTAGAAAAGTTTAGAAAAAAGAAAAAGATACAGAACATCAGCATAATTGTTTAACAAACCTAGATATACATGTCAATAGCTTCTCCAAAAACAACTAAGCTATTAATTAAGAACTTTATTAAGATTGCTAATGAACAATAGTTACATACATCCCTTCCGTTACTTTTCAAATTTATCTGGGTTAAAGTCTTCATTTACTCAGTATTAGAAGTTATTGACCAGGGTTCAAGCCCTAGCGAAGGAAGGTCAATTATAGATCTCAAAGAAATGTTGACACAATTGAGAAATGGAAACAATTCTTAAAGATCAAAGGAGGAAGAATAATTATGATGTCTAATTTTCCCTACAAACATCATGATGTCAAAGTCATTATATGACAGATAAAGCCCCAATTAGGCTGCATCAGATGACAATATTTATCATTTTAAGAACTAAAGCAAAGTCTAGCAGAGCTATACCTAATAAAGTGCAGCAATGTGCTCACCGGGATTCCTCCAGCAAAGCCACCCAAGTAGTAAAGTAGCTGCTTTGTAAATTGCTCTTGATCCTTGTCTTGCATTAATAAACTTAAACAGGTTCAGTTGATTGTTTCCACTTCATACTAGAGTAAATAACTTATTAAACAAAACAGAAAAGCAGAGAAACTCATAGAAGCAAACTATGTAAAGCCCAAATAGATAATAAATTGTTGATAGAGGAATGCTAGCATCATACTATTTTAAACACTCTTTAGCACACTTTCTATAGTTAGTTCATTCTCTAAACAATTATACTTTTTTTTAATAGGAAAATCCTAGTTGTTAGCAGTCAGGGTTTGAACTCTAAACCTCGTTCTTAAACTATTTTGGGTGTCCAAGCTTAACCACTTGAGCTACATGTTGGGACAGTGTTGAAATTTAAGTGTGAATGATTAGTCTCACATTGACTATTAAATGAGATAAATGAAGGATATATAAGAGAGGGGATTCATATACTCAATGTCTTGGAGTTTTGGGTGGAAATGTAGTTCAAGGTCTCTTAGGTGTCTGATCATTAGCTCATTGTTGCTCCAGACGTTCCGACAAACTCCAACAATTGGTGGTATCAGAGACTTGATTCAGTTAGGTGGGGAGTGGGAGTGGATCAAGGTATAAGGGATCCTTGTAATGGAAAGTATTCCTAGAAGTTGAGTCAGGTGGTGTGGTCCATGACAGCTATACTAATCTATTCTATTATATTTATTAAATTAGGCCCTCGAGACCTTATGCTGACATCTCATACGCCATTTGCCACATCACTAAATATCTGATGTGGCAGCCTTTACAATACTTGCTTCCTAACTACTCTTGCATCCATACTACGACACATAAATCTAAATCCTCACACTCACTGCATTACTTGTGAAACTTTCTTTTCCTATTTTATACTATATGAGCATACGTTTTTTTATTGAAATAATTACATGAGTTTTTCTAGCTACCTATTAGTAGTCACAGGTTACATACGTTATGAATTCTTTTATTTATTATAATTAACCTATATTAACCATTATACCATGTTAATATATTTTGATATGGTATTCTTCTTGACAAATATTATACTAGCGATTGAGTGTTTCCTGCGCAATTTCTAGACATGTACTTCTAAAATTCTATTATCCACTGTACGGTGCTCATCACCACCCCACTCACATTTTTGACGTCAAACAATATAATTGAATGTTACAATTGCATTTGCGCCATCTTTTGGTAAGGGGCTATGAGGGTTCTCACTATCTTCTTTCTCAGAAAACTTCGATTTTTCACGGCTAATTACTGGTTTGAAAGTTTGTTTTTTACACAAAAGTTTCAATAATTTGTCTTTTTACATGTTGAAATTCAGGAATTTGCAATTGACAACAAAAAAAATAATACCAGTACCAACACACACTCTCGATACGTCTTTTTCTATCATATATACATTATTTTTGCTGCATTTTTTCTCTTGGCTAACAATACTGTTTCTTTTTCATCTATAACTTTCAGTGCATCTTTCAGCATTATTTACCTTTTGCCTCTAGCTACTCATTTTTTCTTTATAGTCATTTTAAATGTTCCATCATATCCATGGATACAATTATACCCCTCCTAAGGGAATATATACCATGAAATGTTGTCTACAAATTGTTCATGAAGTGAATGAATCATGGATTGCTATAGAGTATTTAGCATGCTCTAAGTTTGTAGATAAAGATGTATTCAAAGTAAAGATGTTACTCCCATTGTGTTGAGGGACCAATGATGGTTTAATATCAATCCTATCTATATTGCAGTTGTATTATCATTATGCAATTCTTATCATTTCTTACATAATATAAATTACCTTCAGTGATATCGGATTACGTGGATACTTATTAATCAATTCCAACCTATGTTTCTTATTCTTATCATCAATTCAATAGGTTATAAACAACTATACTCCATGTGTAATTAGTAGTTATTTTTTTCTTAAACTATCCACAAACTAAATATCTAAGATATCTGCGCAACGCGCGGGCTTATATCTAGTAGTAATATATATTAAAGAGTGTGTTTAATTTAAGAGGGTATTAGTATTCTCATCAAAGATAACACAAAGCAATAATGTAAATAAGTACTAACATTTGCCTTCAATAAAAATAAAAATAATAATGTACATAAGTACAGCACAAAAACTTACTGGCAAGTGCATTATAGAAATCTCTCCCTAAAAAACTGAAACCAACACTAATTCCAGTAGTAGCCAAAGTAAGAGCAAAAACACCAGCAAGCTGCAATCTTGCTTGAACCTTATCATCGGAACTCCAATAAGGAGCTGCCACTTTCCAAAACCTTCTAAAAAGTGTCTGAAGATCAGGATTCTCACCCTGCACTTCCACCACACCATCACTGGTTTCTCCCACTATCTCATCTTTCTGCACACACCAACAGATCAAAAGTTTCAAACTTTATGACATAAACAATAACCCATCAACCAAACCTTCAACACAATCTACCTATGAAGCACCGACACAAATAGAGCTATCAAATGAGCTGGTCTAGCGCAACCAGAGCCGAAGGGCCAACACGTATAAAAGGACTGGATAGGACCGACCCGATTGCTACATTGTCTACAAAAATTGAGCTTGGCCCAACGAGCCATGCGGCCTGATGGGCCAGACCGCCCCGAATGCTACAGACACTTACACCTGAACATCAGTAGTAACTTAAGAAAACGACAAAATTCAAAGTAATCACATATGTTGGTGTCGTATCAGACAGAGACACTCTAACATATGTCAGACACAGACACCACACAGACACCGGACACAACATCACATCTGTCACAGACGACACAATACAGCTTCAATCAAAACTATATAAGTGCTAAAGAGAAAGAACAAAAGAAAACCTTATCTGGGTCAGTTGGCAATGGAGACTGTCCTGATTCAGAGACACATTTGTTGAAATTCTTCCTCCTGAAAGGCCTTCCATTGGAAAGGGGCATAATGGGCAATTGTGAAAATGGTGTGTGCAACTGCAAAGTGAAACCTTGATGAAGTTGCACATGGTTATTGAATGAAGGGTTTGATTTATATGAAATGATGAAAAGTGGTTTTGATATTTGTTGAGTCAGCAAAATCATTTTTTATAAACAAAAAGAATTAATTAATATACTTTCTGGGTATTATTCTTAATTTTGGTCTTAAACAATAAAACATGTAACATCAATGTTTGGTTTGGCTTTGTTTTTGTGGAACCAAAGATATAGGCAACATTATCGTACCTTGTGGTTATGGAGTGTGTGTGCAGTGTGAGTGAGTGAATGAAGAGGAAAATTGGGACGTGAAGTGATTATTGCTGAATTATCTGTAACGTGGGATTTTGTGTGATCCATATGTTGCCACGCAAAGAATGTTAAGCCTCCATACAGCGCCATTTCATATTTGTTACAAGTTAAATGATACATCGAGATAAACAATTACAACACGCATACAAACACGTCGACATTGATAAAATTTAAAATATATATTATGTTTCAATGTAATCATGTATATTAGTGTTAGACATTGACATATGTTAAACGCCTTGGATTCTTTGATCTGAAATGTTGTTTCAAACTTAAGAATTACCGATTCTTGTTTTGCTTTTTAATTTTATTTTGTTTGTTATGTAATGTTTTTTAAAAAGAAAATCCAAAATGCTTGCTCTCCCATTTAAACACCAAAGTACTCATTTTGCACATACAAATCACACCACATACATTTAATTTTTGGATCTAAACAATGTTTTAGAGATATTGGTTAAAGAATCCATAAATATAAATTTTGTCTTACAAATATAAATTGTTGTTTTTGATCAAGTAATAATTATATCACTTTTATTTTTTTTATAAAAACTTGCATGTTTTGGTTGTTTAATCAATACCCTAAAGTAGTCTTTAGCATTCTCTTTTATTTTTTTTACTATCTAAGAAAAATGTGTTCTTTTATATTTAATATTTTATTTATGAAATAAGAAAAATAGTTATGGTAATTAATTTTGTTAAGTATAATTCTAATAAAGTGCTAAAATAATTATGACTAAGTCGAAGTGCATTCAACTTAACTCCCCTCAAATGAACGGTAGGATTAGCCCTTTGAATTAAAATAATTTCAAATGACCCCCTTAGATTTCCTGTGTGTCCTATGCAATTTCAATTTTGCCTCGTACGAATTATATAATATGAAATTTTAAAACCCATTTTGAGAGACAAATGTATACGCAGGCATTTTAAAACACATTTTGAGAGACGCAGACTTGTCTCTGCACAAAATATTTAGAATTTTTTTTGTACTATAATAATATAGCAATAATTGATATTTTAACTCACCACTTATTTTGTGAAACTTATTTGAGTCTAACTTTTCACTACTAAAAAAGCAAAAATTAGTGAGGGATATTTAGTGAGGGAAAACGTGAAATTCCTCTCTAATTCCGTCACTAAATTTTGTGACCAAAGAATTTGTGAGGAATTTCGTTTTTTCCGTCACTAATTTCCCTCGCTAATTTTGCTTTTTCTAGTAGTGTTCAAGAATAAGTGTTCAAGAAAAGGTTAGAAAATGATATTGCTAACATTTTTCTCGCTGATATTAACCCCACACAAATGAATCAATCCATAAAATCAACATTATATGGATACAGCCCGCCCGTTTATCATTGATTAAAATATAGTAACTTCTATCTTATATTTTTTAAAATGTTGTTTCTAGACAAAAAAATGTTGTAAAAATGAAGTTATATCAAACTCGTTTATTAAATTTCAATTCTTTTTATTAGTTAGAAATAGTGGTGGAGCCATAAACTTTATAGAGTTTGGGCAAAATTTTATTGTAAAATATGGCGTGTTGAGAACATTAAAATATGACTTTACGCAAAATATTATAAATTTTCGAAAAACGATAAATTAATTATAAATTTTTAAAGTGTCAAAAACTCAAAAACAAAACAACGAAAATCTCGACCTATAAATCAAATTTTGAGCTCATTATTTGCAGAGATATTTATGAAAATAGATAAAAAAGAATCTGTAAAATTTCATAGCATTTTGTATTTGTTTTGATTTTTCAACCAAAATGTACAAAATTGAAATTTTGTTCTAAGTAACCGTATACTCACGGGTCAAACATGATTGGAACCTTCACAATGAAATTGTATAGTTTTTAAACGAGATGCAAATTAATTATAAATTGTTTTAGAATATCATAATTATGGCAAATAAAAATTCTTGTCCTTGATAAAAAATGAATTTTTTATATAAAGCTATATTTTAACGTGCTAGGAAATCGTTAAAAAATTCAACCTCTATGTCACATTTTTATACTACGCGTATATTATAGGATTAAAAATAAAAAGAAACTCGAATTACATGCTAGTACATATGATTTTTTAATAATTAAATAAAATAAAGTCTTTGTTATATAAGAAAAAAATAAGTGGTTAAGAGAGATATGAACTAGGTGGTTAATGATACTAAAACCAAAAGTATCCAAGTGTAACACATCCCCTACAATACTCCCAGTCTCCCACCAAAGCAATGATAGCACTCACATCTCACATGTCATTGTAAGATTTTCCAATTAAAGTCTGAGGATATATTTTTCCACTTCACGAAATGGATTCTTAAATCTCTGCCCATTTTTATTTATTAAAAATTTATGAAACAACTATAGAGTATGAAATTTTGAATTGATTATTTCTAAAAAAAAAAAAATGTTAATCTCAAATAAAAACAATTGCAAAAAATAAATTTATAAGAACTTTAAACATCATCAACCACAATTTTTTCCTTTTTATTCCACAAATACATAATTAGAAATATACATTATTGTCCCATTCACAAAATTTCTGAAAAAGAAAAACAAAACAAAAGAAAAGCAAGTGGCTGAATCTTTAAGAAGCACCATGCATCCATAATAGTTAATTTTATATACACATTGGTAGCCTAGCTAGCCAGTGCCAGTGACACCAAGGTCTTGCTTATTCTCATCTTTTCCAGCACCAAAGACAGGACCACCTTTGCCAGCAGGATCATGGACCTTCTCTTGTAGCTTATCAACTTGAATGCTACCTTGATCTTCCTTTGAAAGCAAATCAGTTTTTGTACGATTCTCTCCTCCTTCTATTGATTCATATGTTGTTGCTGTCTTTGACTCTTTTGGTTGTGCTCCTTGTGCCCCCGACATCCTTTCTCCTTTTGTTCTTTCACTCTTTTATGTTGTTATTTATATTCTACGTAGTAACATAACACAAGCTTTACATTACCATACCTATATTTATATATTAGTAGTATTTAGAGGCAATGTGACCTACCAAAAACAACCCACATACGTGTTATGTTAGCAAGCCTTGGATCTACACGTGTGCCATGTCTTTGCCACATGTCACTTTTGTTTTCTTTTTCTGCCACGTTTTTGTTTTACAGATTCTTTTTTTTCATGAGATTTTTATGGTAATGGTTCAAACTTGACCGTGTGACTGGACTATGATAACAAGTTAGTTATTCATGATTTTCTCACCTTCTGAATTTTTTTACCATCCGACAAATTTGAACCATGTACAGGTTAAGGACGTTGATTTTTAGGATCTCGCCCTTTTTTTTTTTGTACCACAAGAAAAAAAAAGTTAATTATCATACTATCACCTATTCATTGTCTTTCTTGTTTAAACCGTTTGATTCTTTGGAAAAATGATGGTTAGATTCATTAACCACTTCTTTAAAAAATAAAAAAAAATTCATTAACCACTTGACCCAATTATTTGGTTATTTTTTATTTTATTAAGTACCATGTTTTTGGAACATCGGTGATAAATCGTTGCATGGCGATTTCTTAGAAGGAAATGTTTTTTCTTTTTAGCACCTTCCCAGATATTAACAAAATTATATGTATAATTACATTATTTAGATATTTTTGCACATCATATATTAATAGACGAAATTGATATTTTATAACAAATTATTTTCTCGGTATTGTAATGATATTTTATTTTTTTTGCTATGTTCATCCTTCCAGCAAAGAGTATACCTCTTTAACTGTCTACTACACTCTATTTGATCCATTTCAGTTTGAATCTGAATAGGAAATGGACGACCTTTTGGATCCCTCCATATGGTTGAATTGTGGCACAATTCAATTCATTGTATTCTGGCCAGTAGGAAGATGAGCTAGTTGGAACTCCTCTTTATAAGTGTTGAAAACATATTTATAACGGGAAAGACACGAACATCGTGAAGTCGTGAGTTTTTGAACAAACGGCAATAATATGTGAACAAAGGTAACGTAATGCCTAAAATCCATCACAATCACATTATTGTTTCTCAAGATCTACCATAAATGTCCTTGTTGGTCGGCCGCTTGGTGAGCGAACCAACTCCTAGACATCGTAAATATTTTGTCCCTAGTTATGAATGTAAACATAATGGGTGTTTGACATTGCTCGTTGCCATTTTTAAGTCCATCATTAAATATATAAAAAAATGTTCAATGTTTTCGTCTTCCTTTAATCTAGGAGTGTCGAATTAAAGAAAAAAACAACTTTATTTAAGTCATAGATGTGTCGGACGCCGACGCATATTGGACACCGCGATATATCTAATTTTAGAGGTGGCAGTGCTTCATAGTCCCTAACCCAGCAAAGGGATTGCATCGTAACAACATTAACGGTGGAGCACGAGAATGGAAGGCCAAGTCAAAAAATAAAATCTCTTTGCTTTACATTTTTGAAATTTCCAACGGTTCTTTGTTTTTAAGTATAATGTTCTTTCTCCTCCTCTTTGAATTTCAACTTCTAGAATTTCAGTTAGGTTTGAAAGGGTAAAGTTGACAGATTAGGATGAACCATATTTGATCTTTTGTTTATAATCGAGAATTGATTGTGGTAAGAAGTCAGAAGCTACAAGAGATAACTTTGTTTAGAATCAATTGGATTAGCTTAGTAGTATTGATTTGAGAATCAATTTTACATATGAAGAACCAACATCATTTTAACCATTAAAATCACGTTAAACATGTACAAAAGTGCTTTTGTTCCGCCTAACGTGGAACCAAACACCTACTATAAGATGTGTTTGTTTAGCATTTCTGAAAGGATATAAGACATGTACAATACAACAACAAAGTCTCAAAAGATGCAGCAAAATTTATTACAAAAGAGAGGGAAAGTAGTAACATAGGTAGGTGAATCTTGGTGAGTGTCATAAATATGGAAGTAAATATTTGGGAATCTCACTTAAATGACTAGAATTCAAATTATTAACCTTGTGGAAATTTTTTTCAAAACCTACTAATAATGACCACAAACCCAATATAGATTTATGTCATCAGGAGACATTCATAGAGAAGAAAAATGGATTTTTTTTTATTATTATTTTTAGATTTTAAATTTGTAGTTTTCATTGTTTTTATTTTCTTAATTAACGAAGTGGTTGTCATCGTTGATCACATTATTTCATTTTTTACTCAAGATCACGTTAACAAATGTTTATTCTTTTTTTTCTCCTGTTCTTACATGTCTATTAGTATCAATACGTTCATAAAAAAATGTAATTAAAAAATTGTTTTTTTTAAGTTATGAGTTTTGATTTTATTAAGTAACTATTATTATTATACTAGTAGTCATCAATCTCATAATAGTAAAAACACTGTATATATAGCTCGTTAATTGTTAAAAAGTTATTTCAAATTTAACGTTTTTACGGTGTAGAAAATAATCAACTCTGTTTTTTTTTACGGAAAAACATTAATCACTTTGTTAGTAAAAGAATTTTCTATTGGTTTTATTTTTCTTTATTCAAACGAATTTTATTTGTTTACTATTTTTGTTATTCACGGTTGTAAGTTTGTTCTTTTTTTCTTAAAATTCATTGAATCCTTTGAAATATTAAAATCTCATAAAATCCTTTGAAATCCTTAAAAGTCTGTGTGATAAATCCATTAAAATATTTAGTGTATAAAGTCTTTTAAAATCTCACAGAATCAGTACAATCTCACAGAGTCTTTTAAAATTTTAAAGACTTTTTTTATTAAAATAGTCTTCTGAAATTCTAATCCAATACACCCCCTTAGTCACATTTCCAATAGTCATATCGATTTGCAAAATTAATTTAAAAATAAATGCTTCCGCATGCAAATCTTATAGAGGAAATCTATTCACCCCCTAGATTTGTATTGTTATTGTCATATCGACCAACAATTAGCATATTAGTCCGTACATTTTTAATTAAACATTTTAAAACTATGAAAAGGATCTTGACCAACAAAAAAATATATGGAAAGGATTTAAAGAATTTTTCTAAGCCCTATAAAATCCTTTTTTTTACAATAAGCCCTCTAAAATCCTTTTTCAACTATTTCTTGAATTCTTCATACTAGGGATGAAGAAAAATAAACCCTCGATAGGTTGGAAACTATATATCTTTTTCTCGAAACCCTTTCCCCTTTAAACTTCCAAATGTGGCCTTAGAATCACCGGATTTAGAGCTTAACTTCTGTTGTCTTGTTACTTTGTTTCCATTTCATCAATAACAATAAATAAATAGTCTATGATACACATGATATTTGTTAAAAGAAACCAACTATAAACCTAGCTATTACTGACTTGACTTTTTTCTCTTTCATTCTCATTTCTATAACCTATTCAACATAAGGTATAACATTATGAAATAATTCATCAAAAAAATAAAGATTTTACTTCAAATTATACACAGCCAGCCCAACCAAAAATCCAAGTAAACCACCGGCTACCACTTCAACCTCAGTATGACCAACAGATTCTTTTAATGGGAGTAGACCATGAGCAACCAACTTTGAGGTTTCTTTTGCATCTTCTAAGAAATCAGAGGATTGTAGCTCCTCGTCACTTTGCCTTATTATGCTTCCTGATTTAACTAATACATTTGTATTAGCTTGTTGTGGTTCCAAAGAAGTGGTTTCTTGGAACAAAAGGGATTTTTCTTGAGTTTCTGCTTTTGATGGATTGGCTGATCCAGGTTGAGAGTTTATCAGACCATCTTTATGTTTGGAATGTAAATGGTTGACATCCATTTGGAGAAGTAGTTTGTTGATTGTCCTAGCATGAATCCCTACTTCTCTTCTTACACCCTGCAAATCACAGAAACCAGTCTTCATTGTAAGCCAAACAGGCCCACACTCACTAATATAACAAAAACAAACATGTTCAATTAACAGAAACAGAATGATAAAAGGATAAAGGCTTTATATAATATAATTAAGGCCTTGTTCAGATAAGCGACTTAATTAAGCTCTTATAGCATAAATGCTTATCACAAGTATTTATGTAAAATATTTTAAAAATCAAGGGTCTGCGCAAGATCGGGAGGGGTTTGAAAGATCGTAACTTGTGGATCGTAGCATAGATGGTAAATTGTGGATCATAGCATAGATCGTAACTATATACACACACACATGCATAAAAAATATCATAGACGAAGAAAATAGCCTCTAAATCACACCATTAAACTAGGTTCATAAACAAAAACTCATAAGTTTATAACCATAACCATAAATTCATAATCATAAATACAGAGGCACTGTTTGAATATACTGTTTGAAGCCATTAACATTAACATGAAAAAATAACAGAAACAAAATTCTCACAGCACAAGTAACAGAAGAACTGGCACAACAACAGTGGCACCTCGGTGAAACACTCAGTGGCAGTTGCGGAAAACAGAGAAACACGCTCAGTGGCAGTCTTTAGCTGTAAACACAAAAATGAAGAAAACTGAAATGTTTCCATTTTCTTTTTAATTTTAAAAATGGGCTTTTTCTCTAAACCTGGACCAGTGAGCATTAAAAAACAGGATTTTTTTTGTGGAAAACCCAGCCCGAATTGGGGAATTTTCTTGGTGATCTGACTCACGATTTCGGCTATCCTGCCACTGATTCAACCGATCCCAAGAATACAACCTTAATGGCACCGCAGCACAGAAATCCCATTCTGAATTGTATGATCATACTATGATCGTGAATTCCACCATCATACTCACGATTCTACAAACACTGCTTATATATCAGCTATTTCTATAAAAAAAGATGATAAACTAAGTCAAATTGTTTATCCTGAAGAACTAATAGAAACACACTCAAAATGGCTTATAGGTATATTATAAACTGTTTTCCTAAGCCCTACCAAATAGTCTCACAAATACTTATGTCGGTAGATAAGTTCAAATAAGCCAATCAAAAGAGGCTTTTCATCTGCGGTATCAATTTGCTCAAAAGAAAAGTTGTCTTCTAGACTTGAGCCATTGACTATGGACAAAGTTTTGTCAGAGTAAGGATAATTACAGGGTGAACAAAAAGTTTCAAGAAGTTTAAAAACCTTCACAAGAAATAAGAAAATTACTTTGTGTGCAATAAACAACAAAAGGGAAGACAAGTTTAGATAAAAAAATGTTAAGAATAGTAGTCAGTGCAGACAGGCAATATATCCTCTACATATACAGGATATGACTATAATAAGATTTCTATGCTGTAAGGATTGTTTCAGGCTGCTCAATAGGATAGCCTATTGAAGGCTTTTAAGCTTTCATGCACATTATATTGAGCAATCAAATCTTTTTTTTAAGAAAAGGTTGCTAAATGACCAGATGCAGATCTATTTGCAGGTAACATCATATCAAATATCAACCCTCTTTAAAGACTTCTTAATCTGAGGACTCAGGCTATCTTTCCATCATTTGGCACCTGAATTAGTTAGTAATCTAAAAATACAGCAACAATATTCTTCCATTAGTTAGGGTCGTCGACGTGAATCAATCTTCACCATAATCCATGTCTGAGATAAATAAGTTCGTACAATCATTTCTTTCCCCCTTGCAACCCCAAGTGACATCCACTATTTCCTTTGTAGAACCTTCATTCACTAAGTTTACTATAGGTTGAAGTGACAAGGAAAATACAGTTGTATCCTATAGAAAGGAGTGTCTGATACAATATTGTTAAGTAACTCAGTAGTTACTAGTTAGATCATCTTATAATATATTTCAAAGTGAACATTGGGTATCTTGCAATTTGAGTTTGATTGTTGAGTGAGAGTAACCACTCCTTATAATCTTTATTGATTAATTAGAAATTTTCTGTTTGACCAATGAACATAGCATTGTAGGTTGAACCTTGGTTAAATTCTGTCATTTTCTTTTCTCCTTGATTTTTGTCGCATGTCTGGTTATTAGAAATGATTTACCGACATTCACAGTTCCAGAAACATACCATTTCATACACACACACACACGCGCGCGCGCACTAAAAGGCTTTAACTAAATTTTTTAATTAAATCATTTCATGTTTATTTACTAATAATAACACCATGGTAATTGGTAAGAATTCCACAAATAGTTTGATCATTGATTAGAGACAATCATACAGCAAAGATACTCAATATCTTGGAAGTTTTTAATTTTAGTCTAACCTAAGATTCCTTCATTAAGTTTGATGTAGTCTAAGTACAGTTGAATCCTAGCATAGTCAGAAGGGCACATCAAAAGACAGATATGAATACATGAAGTAAATAACGCAAAAAATGGGATCCGAGAAGAACATCACACCTGAGCATCATACATAATCAGACCAGCATACACAACTGCAAGACCAAAAATGGGATCTGAGAGGCCTCTGCATTTAGATAATAAACCATTAAAAATAATACAGAAAATTGCAATTTACAAAAGAGTGCAGAGAAAAATGCCATGAACTAGACACCAAGTCAGCATAACTGGATCATCTTACCTCTCAAGGCCAAGTAATGTTGCACAAGCCACTGTTGCCTATCCAAAAGAAAATTTAAAGAACTGTGTGAGAATAAAAGTGAAACAACACTATTCTAGTGGCATAGATGAAATGAAAGTAGGATTTACTGGTTAAAGGTTTCAAATTCATACAGAAGAATGTGATGATGGGAACCCTCCAGCTTGAATAAGAGCCTTGATATCAAACTCTTTGCCATACAGAAACACAGAAGTAAATGGCTTGGAAAGTTGCCCAATTGCCATTGAAACTCCAGCTGCAATCAGAACCTAAGCAGAAAAATATCACAAATGAGACGCCAAGTCAGTATAACCTACAAAATCGATCTATACGATGAGGGATGTCTCCCCACTTATAAACACTTTTTTCAGACCATATCTCATCCAATGTGGACTCTCAACACACTCTTCACGCCCACGACTAAACATCTGGCATGTAACATGAGTGTAGCCTAACGAATATTTGATAGACTCTAATACCATCTTAAAACACGTTCTTGAGAACATCTTTAGGCCATATCCTATGAAGCACGCACACAGACACATAACACAACCCGGGTTACCAATAATTATTTGAGAGAATCGTGTATCATATAATTGAATTTAATGACATGTGTCCGTCGGATAATTGCCACGTCTTTGATCAAAAGTGTCGGTATGTTGTGCTCATCTAATTGGAACTCTCAATAGCTAGCTTATAAAACCAATAAGAAAAACAAAATCTTGAGCAAAACCCAGAATTTGTAGAGACATAAAAACACTAATACAAAAATGGGGTACCTTATTATGAGCAATTTGAGCGACATCATTGAAAAAACCAGCAGCAGCAAGAGAAGAAATTCTAAAGGTAGAAGCTTTATCCTTTATACGAAAACGGAAAGGAAATTGTTGGTGATGAAGAAATGGGTTTCTTTGTTTGAGTGAGGGAAACTGAGAAGAAGGAATGGGACAGAAATTTGATTGTTGCAACAACATCATTGTAGCTATGAAAGTAAACCATGAAACATGTTTGGTTGGTTAAGGTAACATGCTGTGGATAATATGAGAGAAAGATTCGAAGAACCTATTTTGCTTGCGCAGTTCAAAAACCTTTGTGTCGTTATGTGAAAAACTCAAATGAAAATGAAACATGAAAGGGAAGAATATTCAAAAAAAAATTATGTTTAATAAAATTAAATAATACTTTTTTATTTTTTTTAAAGGGAAAATAATACTTTTTATGTAAACCCGTGTCCGGAAGCTCAAATAAACTTAGTTTACGTTAACCCATGCGACAAAAAATGCAGAATAATTAATTTTTTACTTAAATTAAGTTTGCAAAAGCTCGCGTAAACTGAGGTTGCGTGTGTTTTAGTGAATTGAGTTTGCGAACTTAGGTAGGCTTACAAAAGCTCGTGTAAACTGAGGTTGCGTGTGTTTCACTAAATTGAGTTTGAGTTAAGTTTATGTTCATCTATGTGACACATAATAGGATTGTAATTTAAAATTTAGTTTTAACTAAAGAGTATTTTAATCATTTTAGGGTGCAACTAGATTTTAAAGGGGTGTAACTAAAAAATTCTTATAATAATTGAAATTGAAAAGGGAGTATTAATAAAATTTGAAATAATTATAAGGACAAACACTATAATAAAGTTTCCTTAAAAAATAATATAGTAAAGTTGTCAAAGAAAGTATTGCTAAGAGAGTGGAAATGCAGGATGTGGTATTATCAGAGGTAGTGACGATGAATAGTTGGGTGGTTTTGTCAAAGATATTGGAAAGTGTTGTGTTGAGTTTTAAGGAGTGTTCGAAGGTCTCAAATATGCTAGAAGGGTGGAGTTTCGAGCCATTTGGGTGGATGTGGATTCCTTAGTTGTTGCTAATTGATTAACAAGAATGGGAATGAGAGTTTGGTTGGAAGGTCGTTGGTAGAGCGTATACGTAGATCGATTAGTCTTGATTGGGATGTAGTGGTGAAGCACTCCTACAAGGAATCCAACCAATGTGTTGATGCTTTAGCAAACTTTGGAAGCTCTTTGAATGAAGATATTGTCTATTATTTGCTTTTGGCTTATGTTATAGGGATTTTGATCCCTCGTTTAATTTCAGTGTAGTTTTCTTTTTCTTTGGGCTCCAACCCTCTTTGTAATAACTTTTCTAAAGTATTGTTAACCTTAAAAACTAATTCTTTATCAGACTTTACATATCTTCTGACCGAACTTTGAATTACTAGAAACTAATTCTTATAGGATTGGAAGGATAATAAAAAAAAATGAATTTTTGACTTTTGTGAGTATGAAAATAAAATTAAAATTATCAAAACTTCATATTTTATGATCTGGTAAATTAGAGAAGAATATATTTTTCTATTTAAAAAAGAATATCAAGTTTTGTATTGTTCGTTAAGTTAGAAAATGATGGAAAACTTCTTAATGAGCTTAGGTCTGTTGGTATATGGATATTGCATTATATATGTAGGGGTCGGGGTACGAACCTTGAATTCTCCACTTGTTGTTGTTGTTGTTGCTGCTGCTACTGCTGGAAGTTTCTTTGGTTATATGTTTCTTTTACTCTGTACATCTAAATTTATTGGTGTGACTTTAAGTTTGAATTCACAACACCTAATAAGTATCAGTCCAAATATTAAAAATCGATCCAAATATTTTGAGTGAGGTCTAAAAATAACCTTTGTAAAACAATAAACACAAATTTTCCGCTGAAATTTTGGATTCTTCATATTTTAACCATATACATGGAGCTGTTTTCAGACATTTTAACCCTTTACAAAAGCTATTTTCATATTTACCCAAAATATTTTTTTAACAATGTATAGGTACAATACTTTGTCCAAATATTTTTTAAAGTAAAATATGTGTTTTTATGCATACTTTGTTCAAATTACAAAGACAATTTGAGTTATTAACTTTAACTCTAATTCATTACATTGGACTGCAGAAATCAAAGAGAGAGGACTTATACAAGTAACAATCTCTTTTATTTTGGTTGATAATAATAGACAAAATGACAAGAGCCATTGAAAATTCATAAACACAAGTAAAGGAGTCAGGATTCTAACTCTAGTCACGTCGTTCGATCAAGCGATTTCAACATTTTTGTGATTTTAACAAATTGTGGACAAAAGCAACATTCTCTGTAAACGCGTAAAATTAACTTAAATTTTATAAGTCGGTATGATTTCAAAAACTTAAATTTTTATAATTGTTTTGACCTTGGCCTTCCTCATCGAGATGTCACTAACGAGAGATTTATTGTTGAAAGTGTTGAAGCTACACTAAAGTATATACTATAGAATTTATAACGATTCTTCTTTAATTGTTTTTGTTGTGGAGATTGTGTATGAACATGAACAGGCATAAGAGTTTCCAAAACTCCATTGTTACGTTTTTGATTCTAATAGGTGCGATTTTCTGCCATTCCAAGCCAATTTCAAGCACAACAACAAGTAAGTTATTTGAATCATATTGCATTGTTGTTTTGTTGTTGAATTGTTTGTTTCTTTTTTTTTTTAAATTTCGATTATATAGGT
>Ga0228711_1000665_pt1 | contig 44749 bp, 24 predicted proteins | sample MedpolnodulmetaG_2_FD_177996 | JGI IMG/M metagenome (GOLD analysis project Ga0228711, IMG submission 177996) | Root nodule microbial communities from Medicago polymorpha collected in Santa Monica, California, United States - brown nodules | ecosystem: Host-associated > Plants > Roots > Nodule...
AGGGATGTGGGTGCCACGTCAGCGAAGACTAAGTCAAAAGTGGCCTTGGGGGCCAAAACTGCCAAAGATCCAATACATAGGGGGCTGTTTTGTATTTTAATTAGTTAGAAGGTCAAAATCGCAACTTTTGAAAAGATAGGGGTCAAAAGTGCAATTAAGCCTTAAAATTATAGGTATAGACATTTTACACTTTAACATTGCAATAAACTATACTTATCTTTTTCAATAAGACAAATAATATAGCAAATATAATATAAATTATTATCTTTTTAATGACTTCAGCAATTAGCATTCTTATATGTAAATTTATTTAAAGGTATAACCGGAAGTTAAAAAGTAAGTTCAAAACCATTTATTTCCTTAATATAAATAAACTAGAGGTTGACGGGTACGTTGTGCCCGTTTATCTTTTCTTTTTAATGCGCTAACGTGTTATGAACAATTAATTTTTATGAAATTTTGATTAAAACTATAGGTATAAATAATAGATATTTTGTATTTTTGCATTGTAACAAACTATACTTATCTTTTTCAATGATACAAATATAACAAGTATTTGTAAAAAAAAAATATATAATATCTTTAAAAAAATATAAAAAATATAAAAAAAATTCTTTTTTTTTTTTTACCAAAATCCATACCCCACTATTAAAGATGTTCGCGGTGCGGTTTGGATCAATTTTGAGGCTAAAAGTCATCTGAACCACAAGATAAAAAACATGTGGTTTGGTTTGATTCAGTTGGCTTTTTAAATGAAAACCAAATCAAACCAATGTGGTTTTGGTTGGTTCGGGTGTTCCGCTTTTTTGCGAGGCAATACAATTTTTTGTTTCCAACATTAAAATCAAGTTAAAAGTTAAAAACAACTTATTTTCAACAATGTTTCAAATTTGATCTAATATTACAATTTTATTTTCATTCAACAATATTCCATCAACGTAGACCAAATTAAAAACATTGACCAAAAAACAATTCTCTTTGGTAAGAAATGCAAAAGACTAAAATTTTATCATTATTTAAAAGTTCTCATCGAATTTCTATGATTCAAGATATATCTAACATATAACATTATGCAAAAGTGAAAGTAGAATTAAATTAAAATACATAAAATACATTTTTAAATCAAAAGCATTGAAGAAACTTAACAAAAGAAAAAACATGTCATTCTATGAAATTTTCCTTTGAATTTCTGTAAGTATTAGGTTTGTTGACATAAGTTTAATTTTTGTAGTACAAAAGGTTATGTTAACATTATTTGTGAGAGTGATTGTTTGGAAGCAGTTGACCTGATTATTGATGGGCATGATCATACCTTGCACACTTATCCTACTGGCATCCTTCATATTAGAGATGTTTTACATGAAAATGATAATACAACGTTGGTGCATGTTCTTAAGGAACAAAACATGTGTGCAGATTTTATGGCTAAGAAAGGATCACATGTAAGGTGCTCTACTCACTGGAACTGTCATCCGTCTGGCATGAAATCTCTCATCCTGAGAGATAAGCTTGGAACTTAATTTCGACTCTCTTTTTTTCTTTTTCTTTTTGTCTCGTTACATTGTAACACTACCAAAATAATTAGCGTTTATCATATTGCGGTTTGGTTCTGCTTGGTTTAGTTGCTAAAATAAAAAAGGCAGACCAAACTAAATCATGCAGTGGAGTCAAAAAAATGATTCAAGTATATCTAAATCAAATGCAATTTTTTGTGGTTTTCGATTTAGCGTAGTTCGATTTGCAATTTTCCAGTTGTGTAGGTTCCATTTTGAACGCCCTACCCACTACGTGTTTATTCATAAAAGGCGAAAATTATAGCCATCCAACTTCAAACACCTCACCATTTGTTAGATTGACGCTTCATACCACATAGCAGCGCTCTTTCAACAAATATTATGGCCACAAATAAAAGCCTATAGACTAAGCAGTTTTGATTTAATAAAAGCTCATCTACAAATCATCATCAAATATTCGTATATGATATTAGAGGACCTCGTGTTTTTCTCTTTTATTGATTAGGATACATCAGTGTTTTACAATTTAGTCCAATTATCGCTTGTATGTCAACAAATGGTGGAAATTGTGATTAATCACCAAAAGATTCACTTGAGCATCCTTTTTGTGGTTGGTTTTAGTAATAAAATAAGAATAAGATCAAAATATAGAAGAAAATGATCTTTATTGATTGAAAAATGAAAACTCTAATACACAACATTTCATACCATGTGTATAGAAACATAAAACTGAAGCTTAAGAGACAGAATTTGATATCAGCATTGAAAAAGAAAACCAATATATAGATATCCTAAAGGAGCACCATTATAAACCTAGAACACCTTTTAATTCAGGTCACCAAGCAATGTAAAACTAGGATGCAAATGTTGTGACTTCAGCTCCTCGAAACATCTTTGATTTGAACAATTAAACTCCATTATATTTTGGCTTATTTGCTCAACCACATAATAAGATACACAATTGGCACAAAAGGGTGATTATATGTGCCACTTCCTTTAACAATATCATTCTCTGGTATGAAATCAAAACATATACCACAAAAAGATTTTTTTGGTAACTCTATAGTAGAACTCTCATAACCGGCCTCGATGGTTGTTATTGTTGCTGCTTTTCCCTTTCTTCTTCTTTGTATCATACTTGAATAAGTTCATTGTACCTAACCATTCTAGAAAAATATCTATACTCCCAGTCTGATGCATCCTGTTGACGATGTCTTTCCCATAGTACACACGTAGGAGGTATTGGACAATCGTCCTTCAGATATATCTGTAATATAAAGGTATGATTGTTACACACAAGCAATGACGACACAATACAAATTAAAAAAACAGATAGAAGTTTACCTGCATGAAATGATTGTTGTTCACATATCCAAGGCACATGAGTCGATCGCTTTCTGTTGGTGCACAGCGTAAAGGAAAAAATGTTTCAGACATCCCATATCTAGTCAGTAGAAGTACGACACATTTGTATTTTTGTGCAATAAGAAACCCCATATCTGGAAAAGTCATCCATTTATCCTCAAGTGCTAGGCCGATTCCTGCAGGAGTAAGAGCGTGTTTGATTTGTTTGAATCGTCTCTCTGACCCAAACAATTGGAGATAACTTTGACGGTTACTGTTTAGCTCTTGTAAAAGCTCGAGACGGATGATAGAATGAGTCTCAACAGACCAGCCAAGTAACCCAGAAACAGCACGGAATCCACAATGACCATCACCAGCAACATCCACGATATCTTCAATAAATTGATGCATGAAGAGAGGCAACTGATCCATGTATGGGAATGGGAAATTTCGTTGACCTAAAGGAGGATTAGGCGAGTTGTTAGTTAGACGTGCATTCTTTCTAGTTGGACATGATGAGTTGGTCGAAATTGAAACCGGTGTAAGATTTTCTTCATCACCAAAGGGAGACTTTCTCTTATTAGAAGCGTAGTTTTTGCGGGGATCAAAGATTTGATGTAGAGAGCATTTGGGTTGGAATTGTTGACAGGTGAGTCCTGAATGCCAAGGAACGTTGCATTGTGCACAGAATAACCTATGACAAACGGGACACTCTGTACGTATCACGATTTCAAACCTATTCTTGAGCAACGGAACTGAACAATCATTGAATGGACAGTTCACAAACATATCATTGTCATCATAAGAAACTATTGTTCTTTGCTGATGGTGGTGTCTTACTCTTTCTTCTTGTCGTTGTAACGGCAATGGAAACCAGTGACCTATTACGGAAACCAGCTTCTCTGCTACCGCTTGCATCATCGTGTCGAGTTTATTAGGATATCGAATCGTAGAAACAACTATTGTTCTTCTATATAATAAAACAAATAAAAAACAAAATCTTGCGTTTTTTAAGTTTGTTTTACTGATGCTTAAACTAAAACTAAATAGCTGTAACAAATTCTTTTTATCTTTTTGACTGCTTAAATTATCCTATAATATAGGAGTCAGTTCTTATGTGATCTCAAAAATTTAAATCTCTTTTTCTTCGTCGAAAAAATAAATATTATCCTATATTTACATATTTTTTGGTATAAATTGGATTTATCAAGACCGGATTCAAACAGAGATTTTTATTAAGTTAGAAGATACATGTGTAATGTCATACAGGAGCTATCATATATTTATTGGTCATGATAACAAATGTTCTTTGTTAAGGATTTAAAATTAAAAACGATTGATGAATTTAATTATGTGAAAAAAAATTACTTTTTGTTGTTTTAATGTATTGAAAATAAACAATTTTTAAAACTTCTTAACTTGTGTCCTAATATCATAATTATCAATTATCGGTGCTTTTTGCACCGTGGTATCACAAAACTCAATGCAACCATGTCAGAGTAATATGGATAATTGGCATAGTATAAGATTGTTTTACTTTTCATGGTGTCTCTGCATTGCAACCGTGTCTTTCCCTTTCATTCCTTACTTTTGCTCGCTTTTATTATTTTTTTAATAATAGGTGTGTGTTTTTATTATTATTTTTGAAGTATATTGTAAGACTAATGGGACCAATTTTAAAGATTTGAAGATTAGAAAATGTATTTTAATGGTTTAAATAATTGGAAAGTGTTAAGTAATATAATGTATTAAATGGAACCTATTTATACCACTCATATGATATGGGTGGCATGGATGTGGGTGCTCTAGGGGACTTGTTAGCTTTTCCTTATATTTATATCTATTTTTGAAACACTCTTATAAAATAAATGTTTAAATCTTAAAATTTAAATTACAAATTGAAAAATTTAAAAATAGATTTTCAAAAATAATTAATTTTGAATTTTAATTCAAGATAATTTTTTTTTTAGTTTAGGATTAATATTGTTACAACTTTCGTACATAATTTTTTTTTAATGAGATATCTACAAATATTTTCACAAAAAGAAAAGAATTTAAGAGATAGCACAAACTGCCATCTGTTAGTATTTTTTAATTTTTATTTGGATATCTCATTCAAATACTTTGATTTATTTCATCTTGGCGTGCTATTATAAAACTATAAGTAAGATCTAATTTACTCAACTTCTACTCATGAACATTCACCTATTTTTAGTATAAAAAAAAACTATATTCACCTATCTTTTGACACTGAAAACAACACACCATATTGCATTGCTCTTTCTCCTTCTCCTCAAAACCTTGAGGTGGAGGATGCGCAAGAAAGACATGGGATGATGGAAAAAGAAATTCTCTTATAGTTTTGGTTTAAGTATTGAGGGTTGTTCTTTATTCTTTTTGCTTTAGGACATGTCAAGGAAATTCTTTTTGCTTTATGACATGTCAAGGAAATTTTAATAAAACTTCATTGCTATGATCCTTCACCTAGATTGTAAACATGCTTGTATGATCTTTCATTATCTTGTTATTGTATATTAGAGAAAATACCAATAGAGTAAATTTTATGATAGTAAGTAAACAAAATTGAGTTTTCCTTTACATCAATATTATCAGAACAAAATAGGTAAACAAAGATAGATATTTAAATGAAAGTAGGAGCTTTTCCATTGAAGAGTATGTTGCGTTTTCTACAACACAACATCAAGTCAAACTAGATTGTATTTTTTATTGGATTTGTTCCCTCCATCTTAGAGGACACAAGTTTGAGACCACAAGTTTGCAGTCCCTCCATCACTTGAAACAGACCCATTGCACGAGTGTATGATGGTACTCCCTTCGAAATGAAATGTAAACAAAAGTGGTAGTTGAAGAGTCAATGTCCATGGTTAAAACTTTAATTCACATACATCAACTTTTCAACTATTATTTTTTGCTTATATTTCAATCCAAAGGGAGTACATCATAAGCTCGAGTTGTCTTAATGTTTAAATAGATCTTGGTCATTTAGACTCGTGCACTCCCAAAAATTATATCCAATTTTATTTACCTAATTCTAGTGACTTGATGTGTTCTGCAACCTTTTTAAAAATCAAACGAAATTCAATTGATTTTGATCAGTTTAAATATCCTCTACCAAGTCGAACTAATAGAATGAGATTCAACAGTCCTGAACTTGGGTGTGCAGAGAAACATAACTAAAAAAGAGCTTGATGAATAGTATGAAACAATACCGTACAAAATTGAACGAATTCAAGGTGAAATAGGCATATATATTCGTTAAAGAAAGGGGGGGGAAACGACGCATTGGCTAAATTGCAACATATACCTCAACTGAGAAATTGAAAGAAACTACATAGATTATATTGATCGCGGTTTCTTCTACCATTTCTAGTGGATAATATACAAAATTCTAGGGTACACTGCCTGCAACCCATTTCCAGAACATTGAGATCTCTAACCTATTTGAACATAAATACACAAAATAATAAAGAATGATCTTCAAGGACAATTGTATGCGGAGAGGACTTAGGGAAAATTGCACACCGAATTAGTTAGGCATCTGATTCTAAGCCAGAAGACCATTCAGCAAGGGGCGCTCCGCATCTGGATTCCTTGTCGTCAATCTTCTATTCTGATGCTGAATTCTGTGATGAGGAAATGAAGATGATGTAAAGACCTTTATAGGAGTAAGTATGTAAATCCTAACAGATGCAAAACCACATTGCTTTGCTTAAAGCCAGCACAGTTGCATAGATTTTACAGCAGAAGAAACATGATAAGATATGAAAATGCACAGAAGTTTTACACCTCATTCATCCTTTATGGATCTAGAATGGACAAACCAAGTATGAGCTGCTCACAATCTCACTGGAAGCTGAAAAATGACTTCGCATGTACAACATCAAGTATATGTATATAAAAAAAAAACAACATAACACCTCTTTTGATTGAAAAGATCACTTACATCACCATTTATTGAACTCGGTAAAAAACTTAGCAGATCAAATTAGGGACAGCATAATGCATAATATTCAGTCTAAAAAAGTACTGACTGATTATAATTTTTTGCTTGATGAATAATAATGTTTCTTTGGATAATATAATTTGACAAAAGATGTCCATAAATGCAAAATGACACCTTTCTGTAATTAAAGTTGTCCCCAAAGCGTAGCACAAGTGGTTGAGCTGATACACCCGAAGGAGTTTCAGAAGGAGGTCTGTGGTTCAAACACTGACTACAAATATAACATACTAAAGCTAATAACCAACATTTGCCAATAAATAATGTGTGTACACATTATCACAGTGACACCTTCCTATAACAATTGGGTCATAATAATTTTACTCGCAAAATATTCCAAGGAGAACCTAAACAAATAAGAATTACTTCTACCATAAAGGATGCGACCATACAGTTTCTAGGTACACTACACAATTGTAGAAAAGCTCATCACACCATCAATAATCAATTTATGGACAACCTTCCTATTTATGCTCTAATGCACTATTGTTCAAAACAATAATCAATGAGATGGCACTCAGACAAGCTGCATCAAGTGTAAGCCGTAACCAATAAATTGCGATAATCATATCAAAATTTGCATCCAAATAGAACTCATAGTTTTGTTCATATCATGACAATCCACTTCAAAGAAAAACTCAAATATCGTTCAGAATCTAAGCAAATATGCCTGACTTGAAATATTTGAATTTAAAATTTTTAAAAACTGGATAGGGTGTAAAATGAGTAAAGCATCAGATCAGAGACCTTACACTAGTTGCCCGGAGCTCTAATGTATTCACATTTTCTGCGTCCTGGCCATTCAAAAAACATAATAAGAAAATATTGCTCTGGCAGGTTCAACTTCAACTCACCAAAAAACTCAATAGTTTACTCTGAAAGATTACCTCAATTAACAAATCTTTTCTGGTTATCAAGCCAAGAACACGTGACGGACGAGGAACAACAAATAAATGCCTCAAACCAAGTTGGCGGAAAAGATTGTATACCTGTGTCATCAACTTGACATCATAACTATCCACAACAAAAATAGAGATTATAATTGAAAAAGATTTCATCAAAAGGATTTCAAATTGCACACCTTTGTCAGAGACATATCTTCCGGTACAATATATGGTGAGGGATTCAAAAATGGGGCAAGATCTATGTACATTTCCAAGTCCTCTGATGTTAGATGTATATCGTCAAGACAAATTCCTTTACTAGAAACAGGCTTTGCAAATTCACCAGAATCATGCCTGAAAGTTAAGAAGAATCGTCAGAAATTTGGAGTACAAATGAAAAAGGCCAAACTACACAAATCACTTTATGCCTCACCTTATTGACCTGCCTCCAGTTCTTGGATCAGAGGGTAAAGGACTATGCTGGAAATCAACCTTGGACTGCAGAATGACCAATAAATGACTGCACAAAAGAAAGGATATCGTATCTTGAGTTTTTAAGTGATTCATGCTTTAACATCAAGTTAAAACCAAAATCATATCAGAGTAGAGACAGATGCAACAAAAAAGAACAGTTTATCATATGCTCATTGCTCACCTCCGAAGTACTAATCCAATAACAAGTGGTTCTCCACTTCTTGTGTGATCAATCACCTGCACATAGTAAATTGTAAAAGACAACTTCGAAAATTCGAGGAATAATGATTAATAGGTGAACAAGAGCGATACATACTGGAAAACCGTTGTGTGTGTTGCTCTGCAGAATGGAAACTACATCTGAAACCTTAACAACCCGAGGCAAAGAGACCACCTGTAACAGACAAGTTTACACATACAATCAGTGACCAAAGAGATAACTACAGCAGAAAGCATGTGAAACACGTTTTTTTTTTTTTTTGTATTTTAATATTATTATTGGGAAAAACCCAAGTCTCACATCGGATAAATGAGACTCCTGATGAGAGTTTATAAAGAGGAGGCACTCCTCACTTCACAAGCCGGTTTTGTAAGGATGAGTTAGGCCTCAAAATTCGTAACATGGTATCAGAGCTTGTCGAATTCAAGGGACCCCTACCTATTCACGCACCAAGCCCAAAGAGTGTTGGGCGCGAGGGGGTGTATTGGGAAAAACCCAAGTCCCACATCGGATAAATGAGACTCTTGATGAGAGTTTATAAAGAGGAGGCACTCCTCACTTCACAAGCTGGTATTGTAAGGATGAGTTAGGCCTCAATATTCGTAACAATTATATATGGTATGTGGGTGAAAATCTTTTTCTCTTTGAACCCCAGGTATATTGGTATAGTTTTCCCCTTGATAAATAGTTTAACTTTGGATCCTTTTTTTTCACACTATCTCTCTTCCTTTTTATACACCAGACCTCTAAGAATGAAAATATTTCAATCTGCATTGAACTTAAGACAACCTCTTTCTTTCTCAAAACTGGGTTATACCAGAAAGAATCATGAATAGGCAGTAATTCAATTAGGATTCCTTTAAACTACCCTATCCGATACATATATTCTTTGATCCAAACAATTTCATCACTGCAATATGAAAAGCATAAATTACTTGAATAAATAGAAAATCAATTTCTTAATTCAAAATTGCATTCACCCTTCCCTTTCCACTTGCTGGAAAAACCAACAGCAAAACACAAATTACTTGGACAACTAATAATGTATAGGCAATTGCTACAAAAAATTTAAAATGATACTCACCCTTCCACTCCCACAGGCCTCCTTTGCTATCATATTCCGCATCTCATATTTAGGCTTTGAGTCTAGTAATGGAATGCCTCTCAATCGAGCTTGCTCTTCATAGATTCCATCGTTAAAAGCATCACCAACAGCCTGTAAGGGAAAACTTAGTGCATTTTGATGTGATTTTTTTTGTAAAGGGAAGTTTCGATATGCATACCTTCGATATAAGAAGAACGAGCATAATAAGTGGTAGAAGCTTCAAGTTATTTGTGATTTCAACCATAATGACACACAGAGAAACTGTCATCCGCATTGAACCTCCAAGAAAAGATGCAGCTCCTAACAAAGCATATCTGGAAATAAAAAAAATGACACATAAATTTCAGGGAAAATATGGAGTACTCTACTCCAGCCTACAACTACAAGAAATTATAAAACAGCGGCAGTGGCAGCTCTTTAATCTAATCGTCTAGACCCTGGAGGACAATCCGTAGCATGTCCACAGCAGACATAGGTGAAACCCCCTAAAAGTAATACATAAAAGTATACAAGAAATTCTAACCAAGGTAACCTATGCAGATATCTAAATGCTTCAAAGAAATTGAAAAATTCTGAACCACTTGCTAAGACAGACTCAAATCAATAGTCAAGGAAAAATAAAACAAAAAAACCAGTGAGCATTGCCAGAGTCATACCAGGTCAAAGGATGATAAAAGAAAACAGAAGAATAAAAAGAAAGAAAAATAGAATGAGCCCTCCCCAAAATAAGGAAAGAAAAACATGCAAGAGAAGTAGACTGATGACCAAAAAGCAAGACTCCCAAAAGTAATTTTAATTGAAAAATAAACTTTCAACTGCATGAAATTTATTATTTGGCGAATTGGCACCATATCCAAGGTGTATGCAAAACAAGGAAAATGTAGACAGGATAGAAAAAAAACAATTCTCCCTGGAGAGAGAGAGAGAGAGTATCTAATAATCTCACTAGTTCTGAATTAATCAAGGTATCAATGTTCAATTTGTCAGTCATCTCTTCAAAGAGAGTACATTTTCCATTTACATATCGCAGAAAACAGGGAGGAAAGGAGAGGGGAGCCTAGAAAGCCAGAGAAATTCAAAAGAGGAGAGGATTGATAAAATAAGGGACCTGTAAAAAACAGTAATTCATATAAGGGAAATGCTAACATGTACCCTTAGGACACATTATAAGGATTCTACTAATAGAAATTGTGTATTGGTAATTGTGCCAATTTATTTTTCAAAAAGTTGAACATTAATTTTTCTCAATAAATTCTTGCTATTAGTGGAATCCTTAACATGTGCTCTAAATGTTAGCATAACCCTTCATATGAAGTAGGAAGAGTATCTAGTTAACCATAATTTTAAAGAAAGCAACTAGAAACACACTCACGTTCCCTCTTCAATGTTGAGTTTTCTGTAATATTTTACAACAAACATGCCAACAAGACGCCCATATGTTGATCCAATCATAATACCGGGAACAAATTGACCAGCAGGCACGGCAGTACCAAACGTCACAACTGCTAAACCATAAAACATGACCTGCCAGATAAAAGAGATGATTATAAACATGTAAAGCATCATATTAAGTGCCAAATTTATGCAATGTGGAAACAAAGATAAATTAACTGTAATTCCATTAGTCACTAGAATGAGCATGGTCTCCACAAGTGTAAAAAAAAATTATGGCCTATTTGTAGCACCAGACTTGTAAGAAAATAGGTTTTTCTTGCCCTTTTGAAGAACCATCCTAAATATCTTTAATTACATTATATTGCTGATCTTTATCATCTGGCCCGCCCCACAACCTACTGTATTCGCATTACAAATTTACATGCAAGCCAGTAAATGCCTAACAAGCAAATACTGTTCGAAGTTCTATGATAACCATAACATAGAAAGCATCACTACATTAATGTCTGATGGATGCAAAGTCTGAGACAGTAGGTAAGAATGTAATACCAAAAAGGTTAACAAACTTTGGGAACTGTACTCGTTTATTGTTTTTGCACTGAACAAATTCCTTATGGCATCATCCTGAAACAACAAAGAAGTGACTTAGAGTAATGCAACAAACAAAGTAAAAAAAAAAAAAACTAGATTTCCAGTTGCCAAAACCTGTGTATTGAAGAAAATAGTAGCAAGATCATTGTATTCGTTGTCTTTGCTACAAAAGAACTGAAAAAGGAACAAATATACAAAAGAATAAGTACATACAACCAAAAGTGAACTGTCATTAAGTAGCATAAAACACATAAATACAGGACAAAGATAATTGAAATTCAGTAGAAAGATAAAAAAAAATTAATTACGAAGAAATGAAGTACAGGAAGGAAACAATATAAAACAAAACTGTTGGTCTTACATGAACATAATTCCCATACATTCCAGGAGGTCGTGGACACTCAATACCAGATGCAGGATCAGGTTCAGGGCATGGACTGCATTTTCTTAGAAGCGGCAAGCCAAATGAAATAACTGATGTTAGAAGGGAGACAAGGCATGCTTCAATAATCTGCAGTACAGTGGAGGGGTAAAATGTACAAAAAATAAACAAGTGAGAGAGGGAAAAGAACTGCAAATAGAATAAACAATAATATAATCAACAACAATAACTTTCTTCACTTAGTTTGGTTCTTTAATCTTGTGTCTTTCTTCTTCCGTAGTTTCTTTTCCACACTGTTGATTTTTTTTCATTTAACATAGAGGCAGAAAACAATAGGATCAAAATCAACAATATACCTTGACTCGGTTCCCTTTCTTGTGAAGATGATTTCGACGCCAAGTAGTAATATAAAGTGTAAGCTGGTTAAATAAAGCTCCTGCAAATTATCAACACAAAATTAACAAATGAAAAAAAAAACCAACTAAAATCCATGGCACAAACTAAATGTGAGATAAAAGACAGAATTCTACCTAATAGACCTCCAATAACCCCAATAATAGCCATTGGCAATAGCTCTGCAAACGAGTAATCCTCCTGACCACTAAAAATAAAACCAGTCAAGAGGAATAGAAGAAAACAAAACCTTGATACCGAACTGATGGTAAAAAAGGTGATAGCTCTGATCTTAACTCTGATACATCCCATATTATGAATCCGCCTGATCCAAAATGTCCACATTTTCCACTCTTACACCACCCCATCGCAGTTCGCACCACAACAGCCACAATAGCAGAAGTGAAAAACACACGCCACATTAGTTGACTCCTCCACCTTTAAAAGCACAGTAATTATAAACATAAACAATAATGCACATACAACAGCAATAAATAAATAAAAGTTAATAGAAGTAGAACAGACACACATTCTTTACTGCACATGCTTCTAAGCAAACAGAGTCATTTCATCAAGAATTAAAAAATCTTACCACGATGTAACCTCTTCCAATGCAAACAATACGCCACCAACTGGAGCTCTAAATGCAGCAGCAACTCCAGCTGCACACCCACAAGTTACCTTTTCAAGACATCAATAGAATAAAAAATGAGCATTTTCTTAATCCTCGTTTAGGGTTGGAGAGGAACATTGAAAAATGTAAAAAGTACATTATTTTCTCTACTTTGGTAACTAGTAAATTAAAAGGAAGAATTGGGGTGGCTTACAAGATCACGGCGATCCCGGTCACTTTTGAATACATTAAACCACCTTGAATTTAGATGATACTTAGTGGATCCACCCTGCTCAAGACATGGCATCAAATATTACTCTGTTTCTAGCATACACGCATATACAATAAAAAATTACACAGTGATCAACTTAAGAAACAAATTTGGGATGATAAATATTATCACCGCCATATCAAAAAATTGAAATTTTATAAACATACAGATGCAGACAACACAGAACTCAGTACCTCGCCTGTGCAAGTATAATTATTAAACTGGATGATGAACCTAGCCATGGAAAAGGTGCATTAAATATTTAAAAATTTCTCACACTAATGAAGCATATAGCTATGAAGAATCAAACTACTTCCGATGTGGGATCAGGCTTAACTTGGGCTGGCCCGCTTGTTAATTTTGGGCTGGAATCAGGCAAACCGTTTACTAATTTCAAGATGATATTGGGACAGTCCAGTCACTACTTGGCTGAAATCAGGTCGATTCAACCACTAAATTCAGGCTGAAATCAGGCCAGGCCAGCTGGATGTGTTTATCGTTTCACGGAATAAAGCGATAGTCAATGGTAATGCACCAAATCAGCAGCAGCAACCGAGCCTTATTCTCTATAGACGATGCTCTAATTCATTATGTACAGATTTTTATCTTCAAATCTCTCAAAATGGTTTGGTGTAGTTTCTCTTGGTCTCCCTAGTCTACTTCTAACTGTGTGACTATCCTTCACCGCTCAACTCTCTTTACCGATGCTTCTAATGATCTTATTCACACATATCCAAACCATCTAAAACGAGATTACCATCTTTTTCTGCAACGGAGGGTACACCGGTTTTCTCTCTAATAACTATAGTCTTGATCTCATCTTATCTTGTGTAACAACTTCTCCATATCATAGCACTTCCATCTCAACGAAAGTCGTTGTGTTCTATGTTCTTTGATTTTCATGTCTAAGTTAGGATTTGTGTTCCTCTTACTCAATTAGAGTCCATTTACTCTATTTAATCTTACTTAGGCAACAGTAATGTATTTCTAGGGTTTCATCTATATCTCTAACTTTCCATGTACTTCTTTTATGGGTCATGCTAACATGGGCCCTAGAGGCACAAGTTCAGGAAACTAACAACAGAAGTTTTATATTGGAAATGACGAGTTTTAAACTTTTAAAGAATTGAATGCACCACTTTCCAACGAAACATTTCTATATTGGATTCCTTAACTTATTTCCTAAGGGCACACGTCAGCATTTTCCTTCTTCCATACACTCTCCAAGACAACATCATCCACAAAAAAACGCAATCCACACACCATCCCTTAGATATACCAGTAAGCGCATCTACAACGGATCCTGTTGGTGGACATTTATAATTATAGGGAAATCTAACTCATTTTCACCTTAGTTTCTCACACTACATGGTAATGCACCAAGGAAGGAAGTGCAAATACTAAGTAAAAAAAAATCATATAAATAGTCGACTCAAATATACAAGACAACTCAGATGGTAGTGATAAAGGTATTTGGACTGATTTGATTTGATTTGATATTTGTACGGTTTCATGCATCTGTTATCTGAATAGACAACTTAAACTTACTATACATGTACTAATATATACCATGTATTAAATCCTTACTTGTCCGAGCAAAGAGGCAATACAAGCACCAGTATGGACTAGAGGACCTTCTTTACCCAAAGCGAGGCCTCCCCCCACTGAACCAATGCTTCCAAATACCTGTAAAACATAAGAAGATCTTGAAATTAAGAGACAGACATATTCTAAAATTACACACATCCCAACCAGCTTTTAAAAATATGCAACCCATCATACCTTTCCAATCAAAGTTCTGAAAAGAAGGATGCCGTGAGTATCAACTCCTGAACACAAATGAGAATCAGCACTCTTGGTGAACATGGGACTTTTGGATAAGCTGGATCAGCATTCAACATAAACCCAGAAACACTGAAGAGTTTATCTCACCGTTTAAGTAACCCTTGATTTCAGGAATACCAGATCCAGCAGCTGCTGGTGAAAACTGTGTGATGATATATACAGAGGAATACACTAAAACCAAGTTGATCAAAATATATACAATAAAGCCAGCGACGTATGATTTCTGGATTATACTAAATGTCACCGAGTACTTCCAACCAGCAAAATTTTCAACAGAAATATTGATGAAAACAGCAGCAAGTCCAGTACCTGCAAACAATCCAAGCAGGGACGGAACCAGAAAAAATCCGTGAGGAGGGTGGGCAGAAATAACAAGGCATCAAAATAGAGTAATACATCATTTTGCAGCGTAATTCATTCACGGATAAAAAATAATATTAAAGTAATTCCTTAAAGTTTTAATAGATAAATTTGTATCTATGCTATAATGAGTCAAAATTAACAGATGAACTAATTATCTATGTTATAATGAGTCAAAATTAACAGATGAACTAATTTATCCTTCATATAAAAATGTCAGGGACTAAATTGAGTATTATTTTTCTCAAAGACTGAGTTGAGTCACGAGGAAGTTTTGAAAGACCAAATTGAATCTTTTTCGTCTTATTTAGTATGTGTTTGGTTATCCCGTGATAAAAATTGATTTTGAGTGAATTGATTCTGTAAGATTGATTCCAACTAAAAATGAATTATTGATGTAGAAATCAATTCTACACCTTTAGACTCAACTTTAGCTCCATCAAAAAATGGAACAAAACACATACTTAAATAAAGTGAAAACAAGAAGAAGCAAGAAGTTCTCGTGATCTAGCAAGTTAGTTGGTCTTCTCTTAGTAGAATTGTAAGAAATAAAAAATTTAATATTAGTATTGCATTAATTATATAATATATACTACTATTATTTTATAAAAAAAATGTGATGCATAATCAGATAAATCTTTTATGGATTACACAATGCGTGGGGTGGCGAACACTAATTACACATATAGGATACAATAGTATTATGCATTGTTGAGGGTGGTGACAGGCGACAGCCCCATATTGCATAATCCTAGGTCCGTCCCTGAATCCAAGGGAAAATGTGTATAAACAAACAATTTTTTAATCGTAAAGAGCTACTACGGATGATGATACTGTAAAAGACACATATGATGGAAGTGTGAATCAAAATTGTGTTTCGTAAAATCAAAATCTTCAAACCAAAAACTACTACTATATTTGCAGTCATGAAAATTTAATAAAGGAAACACGCCTCAATAGATAACTAAATAAACAATAATGCAATAAAGTAAACTAGCCTCAGGGTATGTGTTGATGGAATGTTTTAGGGGGGAGAGTTTTGAAGGGCTAAGTCTATAATTTGGTATAAATTTAGCGATTGTAAAAAATTGAAAGAATACTGTGACAGGTGATCACAAAACATTTCAATCATGGTCCACTTTTAGAAACATTTCATATTTTTCTTTATTTAGAAAAGAAAAATAAGCTCTCCCATCATCTCCCCCCAAAATCCTCCATTCAATCATACCCTCAATTAATAATCAAAAGTAAGAATAGCCGCCTAAATCATTGGATGACCTCACTATTAATTCTGATATATGTATATACAAAACCGCCAACCAATATACCCAATAACGCTTCAATGAGATGACACATGTCTCTTCTAGCTTAACCAAGGTCCCAGGTTCAAGCTCAAGCTTGGGCATGCAGCTGCGTTAAAACTCTAAGGGAGAGTTTGCTCCTCATTTGGGTCCCAAAAGGCACTCGAGAGATTAGTCTCAGTAATTACCAGTTGCGCACAGAATACCCGGTATACTCCACAAAAACAGTCAACCCATTTGATATAACATTTGCTTCTACTCAATAAGTGTAAGTGTGTAACTAACTAAAGCGTCGAATTGAAAATCAATAAGCACAAAAGTGAAACTAAAGAGCAACTTGGCGCCTATTAGGATTGGCTTATTTGAGTTTATCTACCGACATAAGCATTATGAGACTGGGTTGGAAGAACTTATGAAAATAGTTTATGACGCTATTTTCAGCTTATTTTGATCGGATCACCAAGATAACTTATAAAAACTGATTATATCTTATACAAGAATAATTTAACTATATTTTATCTTTTGATATAGAAATAGTAAGCTTATTATGATAAGCGTTTGTACTGTAATTCAAAAACTTACAAATGCCGATGAGCAATGCAAAGAACCATTTCACCACGAGCAAGTAACTCACATACAGCTTCCTTCTTCTGTGCGCCTAAAAATCACAAAACAAACTCCAATATCATTGAACAATAATAATAATAATAATAATAATAATAATAATAATAATAATAATAATAATAATAATAATAATAATAATTACAGAGAAATTAATTAACTAATCACTTAATTAGAAAAAGGAAAACAAAATTAACCAAAAAAACTAAACCTGTTCTTCTCGATAAGCAAAATTCTCTATGACTTCATAGTCAAGACTCTCAACAGCGCTTCCATCGTTCTTCTTAAGAATCCCAACGCCGTCATCATCAAGGACGAACGGTGATTCATCGGAGTTCGGAATCCGTGACCAAGCGAGTCTCGCCGATTCGATGCCGTTTTGAATATGATTCGACAGCATTGTCGTTGGTCGATCGGATCCAAAACTCAAAATGAGAATCTCAAAAAGTGCGTTTGGATTAAGTTGTGTTTGTGATGTTAAAAGTATCCACCATCAACAGTGTCGTTCGTTCGTTCACGACTCCACTCTTACTCTTTTTTGATTGTGCGTTCTTCTTTATTACTCAGAAAGAAAGAAAGAAAGAATTGAGGTTCCAAACATGTGCGGGTGAGTGAAGGATCGTTTTTCTTGTTGACGTGGCGCATTAATAGTTTCCAGCATCCATAATGGAGACCTCATATTTGAGGTGGGTCTCACATGAACACATCACCTTTTTATTATTTTTAATAACAGTAGTTAATAGACACTCAACCACTCTAATAAGATCATCTATCAAAATGTCTAAATGAGTCCTACCAATAGTGATTATTTTATTGAAAAGTGGTGTGGGGTCAACTTAAGTGAGACCCTGGATCTTAAGAAACCTCCAAAAAAAATTCTCACATTGAGGTATCTATTAGGTACTGGGTCTTAAATTGTAAAGACCTATCAATGTGGATGCTCTTATGTGTTGTTGATCTAGTATACTCTTATGTGTTGTTGGTCTAGTGTGCTCGATAATCACTAATCTTAAAATCTTTTTCTTTTTGTTGAAAGACACTGATCTTAAAATCTAAAATGTGACTAAATGAAAATTGGTATGCCATTTGTAAATTGTTTTATTTACACCCTCAAAAAAAATAAAAAAATAAAAGGTAAAATTTTCATGCATTTTGAAATGTATGATCTATCAATAAGAGATTTATGTTTTTACTAAAAAAAAACTTTCTTTTTTTAAAGCCTTTTTACTATAATCTATTTTTAAAATGGTGATATATCAATAGTTGATAATAACTGAAACGTGGAAGAGATTTTTTTTAATTGTTTGTTAGCATACGTCATTCTATGTTATTGCTCGCACAAAAATATTAAATTAATAACCTAGTAGCTAGAATCATTTTTTAAAATGAATATACGGAATATTTAGGGTTCGAACCCCGATCCTTCCATATTCCAATCAATTATTATTGTCAACTGAATTATGTTTATGGAACCGCTCGAACAAATTTCTTTACTTCTTACTATGTTTTATTATTAAAATTTAAGTTTATGCAATCTAAGCAGAGAACAAATATTGGTAGTACATTGAGTCTTTTTTGCAAGGCACCTATCATCATCTTCTTACTCTAAAAGCTTGTAAGGTTTAGCTATTGATTTACCCTAATTACATGCCTAATTTCCCTCCTTAACAACTTAACCTAGCTTACATGATAAGCTTTTCCACGTGTATTTATTTGTTATTGGTTATCTCTATTCTTAAGCCTTGATTATCTCAACAACAACTTAACCTAGATTCCTCCAGAAGCTGTTACACGTCCCAACATAGATGATTGTCTGCCTTCTTCTTTTAAATTTCAATTTCCCTCTCCCCATCATTAATTTGTCACTTCTAACAATGCTTCCATTTGGTTTGTTGATTGTCTATAAATACACACAGACATGGAGATGCTCCAATCGCCCTTTTCCATATAACATACCAATATCAAGTGTACTTACCATTCCATGGCTTTTCCTGATTTCCAAAGTTTGCTTGCACTTCACTGCTTGAAGGTTAGAACATGCATTATTTTGTTTTATGCTCGCAATTGTTCTTTATTGAATTCAATTTTATTCCTTCATTAACTTTTAACGTTTTATTCATCTGTTTATCTGCAGCTCCCTTGGATCCAAACCCTATCTCTGAAGATGACAAGATCGTCAATGATTTACGACTGTAGTACATGACTTTCTGCGCTGAGTTTCATGCCCATGAGGTGGATACAAATCTGCACCATGTTATTCCTCTTTAGTTGTTTTATCAAGATATTTTTTTGACTTTGCGTTATTATCATGGTTGACAGGGTGTTATGTGATGCTGCCAAAGATATTTTCCAACGATTTTGGTGAGCCAATTAGGAATTTTGCTAGGTTGGTTGATCCTAACAACAACCAGTTCGAGGTGCAAGTTGAGAAGATCAATTGTTGCATGTTTTTAACCACATGATTCAAGGTCTTACGTTATTTTTATGACTTGATTTGGGGTGGATCGGTGGTGATGGTTTTTATGGGTTTAGGGTTGTTTTATGTTTTTTTCTGTGCTTTTGTATGCTTTATGGGACGGTTTTCTATTTGTAAGCCAGAAAGTTTTTTTGTTTCCTTAACATTAGTAGCAATGCAGTGCAAGTTTAATTTATGCAATTAAATATTTTGTCCCAATCCATTTTATGTTATGGTGCAGTTAGTTATTTATATTTCATATTTGATTCGTAAGCATTCCGGATATTAAACCAAATCACATACTTTACTGTCAAATATTATATATTCACTCCATATGAAGATAGCTCAAAGAGGTTGCCTAAAAAAAATGAAAAACGCAAGAGATCTTTAATCTGAATCAAACATGCTATTTAGAAACATAACATGAACGCAAAAGATGTTTAAAAATGCTCCAAACAAAATCTGAATGCAGAAACATAAAACAACATGTATTGGACCTTTTGTTTACTGATTTAAGTGGATTCAAATTTTATGTTTGAGGTAGTTCATTTTGTGCAGTCATTTAAAATGTTGTTTAGGATTTATTTATGCCTGCGAGCAAACATACTTTCATCAAGTCAAAATTAAAAACTGATATTTGCAAGCCATAGCCCATAAGGACACACTTATTTTATGCATGATTCTAGGTAAAAAAAATCATGTCCATGAGAAAATATTTTTATCAATTGAAAATAAAGAAAATTGTATAGATAGAAGTAGACTATAAAGTTATGTTTTTGATCAAAAATGTATTTATCAAGTCTAAAGTTAAAAAAAATTGTTCTGGTATTCCTTTATGATTAATTTAATTCTATTATAAGAAAAAGTTTTATCAAGTCAAAATTAAAAAAAATTTATCAGATAAGAAGTGATTGTTTTTATGATGTTGCAGAGATATACCTCAAGTGACGTGCAAATAATAAATTTGTGTGGAGAAGCTGAATGGCTAAAGGAAATTACAGCATAAATAGACTCAATAATAAATGATAATTAAAATGTTGTGGGGCGCACAGACCTAATGTGATGTAGGTGTGTGCATTGAGCATATAAACACTCACATATGCTTTGCACCATGATTTTGGAAATACCCATGTAATTATATTTTATCAGAAGCATGCTGACCAATGAGTATTGTGGCATTTAACACACCAAAATCACTTCCAATTTCTAAGTGAAAATAAGACATCAGGTCGCTCCATTATAAATAGGTGAGAGCATTTGTACTGCATCTATCAAATTTGATCGTGATGTATAAGACCAAAAAGTATATGTTACAACAACCGCTATTTATAATTATGTTGAGAAAAATATCACAATTGATGTGGCAGAAATATTCTTACGTAAAGGTTCCATTACAACAATCGCAGATGCATCGATCAAATTTGATCGCGATGTATAAGACCGCAAAGTATCTGTGGTCCACAACCGCTATTTAAAATTATGTTCAGAAAAATACCGCATATGACAAAAACGGTCTTAATTAAAGGTCCATTACGGCGATTGCAGATGCATCGATCAAATTAGATTGCGATGTTTAAGACCACAAAGTAACCTTGGTCCACACTGCTTTTTAGAATCATGTTCAGAATTGTTAACAAAGTAATATGTACCACAAAGTAACCGTTAACACTTTTTTATTTTACGAGTAATACTCGCATGCAGGCTATCTTAATCCACCTACCGTTACATAGCATGACATCTTAGTTGTAGCGGCGTTTAAAATAATACGACAAACGTTATAAGTTTTACATAACAAGTAGAGATAACGCTACAAATTTATTCGCATATAAATGTCGTCAAAATGAAGTTATATATACAAGTACTGCTAAATAGCGGCAATTAATAATTGATATGCCTTCCCACACTGTATTTTGGGATCCATCCTTTAACCAATATTTGATATAGAAGTATCAATTAATTTAATAATATGGTAAATATAGGCGTAAAAAATAGTGTAGATTATTAGTTGATTCGATTATTTTTTTTGGTATAGTAGTTAACTCATATTTGTATGACTCATATTTTTGTTTCTTACATTGGCATTGTTTAATTATCATTAAACCACAGCGTGTGGAATTTGTGTCACATGTGTTGGTTTTTGTCTGTGGGTAATCAATGTATTAAAAAAAAAGTATATGAGTCTTACAAGTAAATTCACACATAGCAATGTATAAGTGTTCGATGTATGACATATTCGACATTACATTAAGTTATTATTGCATTTACCCTTTTTCGTGTTATTGAGATGTAACTCAATTATTAATTTCTGGTGTTGTTCTACTCTTTTCGTAATTTGATTCCGCTGGTTAGACCCGTGCGGAGCATAGGTCGACATTCTAGTAATATTACTAAAGTAGTACAGGTCTGCATATAAGCCCTAATTTACCCCTTTGCAAACTCCACACCAATTTAAACTGAAAGTTCTCGTGCGGCAAAACCCTAATAAGTGCAAATCACACCCTAATTTACTATGTTGCCCCTCTGATCATCTCCTTACAAGTCCATACATTTTGTGCCATGTTGGATAATTGAAACTTCAAAATGTGTGCATCACATTAAGTCCATCTAGGTTTTATCAGCTTTCACACTGCTGCAGCGCTGCATGTTCTCAACTCTGTTGATATCAAATCTGGATTTTTGGTAAGCATCATTTGTTATGTAATGTGTACTACCTGAAATTGCATTCAACCTGCTTACGTGTTGCTTTATTTTATTTTATTTTTTTCGATTATGTAGATGCTATCTTGGTCTGACTTTTGCAAGGATGCATTTGCAAAAAAGAACAATCTCATAACAATTGTTGATCAAAGCAAGTTCAATTGGAAGTGCACTATGCAGTTTGTGGAGGAAGATAACTGTTTGGTGTGAAAAATTGGTGGCGATTGGAAGGCCATTTGTGCACTTCGCAACTTTGTTGTAGGACATGCAATCAAACTTGGTGTATGTGACGATAAAGGGAGCGATGTTGTGTTCTTAAGGCACATTCCTCTGGAATGCACGCATAGATGCTATATTCGTCTCCCAAGAGCAGGTATCAACGAGAAATATGTGTACGAGGTGAACCACTATTTTCTGAGTTGTCCAAAGAATAGTGTCAGGAACTGAATGTAGTTGTTGTCTATTGATTGTTGGTGGAGAAGTGACTCTAGATGTAGTATGATTTGATAGACTTTTAGTAAAGATGTTTATGATGAATGTATTTTGGGTAGACTTTGTTTCTGATCTGTACGTTATTATCTAACACAATCAACGTCTGTGTAATTTCATACCAAGTGATGAGATGGTGATATCCATCTTATTTGCCTAGAGAAGTTGTTTGATGTTGGGGAGACTCTAAGAAAGGATAGCTAAGGGGTATTTTGGGATGCTTTGTTGGGTCGTTGTTTTTAATTTTCTAACACTTTTAATGTCTATGTAATTTCAAACCATATGACGAGGTTGTTATATCCAACTTTTCTGTGAAGATTATGCTTTCTTATGTTTAATATCTAGATATGGTTCCTATATATGACCTTTATTGTTGATTTTCCAATTATTGCTCATATTCTGCCATCATATATATAACATGTATTGATATATGCCTAATCAATATTTTAACAGGAATGGATCAAGCACTCATTCCAAAATTTTGAAATCTTCAATCAATGTATTTGATACGAAAGATACTATGTTAAAGAAATCTAATGTTATGACTTATGGTTTCCGCTACATTGTATGTGTAGTTTGATCACATATTTGAAGGGAAATATAATAAGATCATATTATAAAAACCTTAACTTTATTTATATAGTAATCATGATTTCTTTTTCAACATACATCAACAAGTGATGTATAACAAAAATGGAACAATATATCATAATTATTTAAAGTTCAGCAATGCCAAATGTTATGATCCTATGATGCAGAAATATTTTGGACGGTCTGACATTCTTTATGTTGACTTAATCTCCTGCAGATTTCAGTTTTCACATTACAAAGTATGTCTTTTAGGTACTTGGTGCCATATGTATATCAGTGATTGGAAGAATTGAACAAGACCACATGCATAAGGCTATAACAAGAGTGTATCAGGTTGAAAAATATATCGTGCCTCTTATCCAACCATACCCCAAGCCAGATCTTGGCAAAATATCACTATCTCATAAGCCATTTGTCATTGTCGGTTCCATTTTGAATGCATGCTCATTATGATGTGCTCGGATCTAGATGTACCATGTGCTACACATTCATCTCCCCATCCATCTATAGCTGTTGGTCTCTTATAAATTCTACCTTCTGAAAATTCTTTAAGACATACTCTAATATCCCATTCACGGTAGACAAGTTTAAGTCTTAAGCATCATGTTTAGCAGAGGTAGAATCATCTTACATTAGTTTTCTACATGATATTATCATGATCTGTGCCATTTGGAGTAGTCATGTTCTGACTGTATTTTTTGTTTATACATGTACATTTAGCTCTTTCAGCTGTTGCTCTAAATATGACTGCAATTTCCGAAATCAAATGTGGTAAGATTGAGCTGGCCGTGACAACAAGAATCATTCACCTCTGGTCCATACCTGATCGCTTGAATCCTCCTGAAGACGGGAGTATTCACATGCTACTTTTGGATGAAAGGGTTTAAATTTGTGTTATGCCTATACTATTTTCCTTTTCCTACAACATAATCGTGACTGCTCTGTAGATGCATGCATCAATCAATTAGATAAACATTGTTTTTTTAATCGACATCAGCTTAGGTAAATTTAAGGTTAGGTTGATTGATTATGTCACACCAATAAAATTTGTTTTAGGTTGTTGAGTGTTTATAAATTAGGGTACTCTCTATGAGTTTTTAAAAAACTAGTATGCTGACCCGTGCGTCGCACGGGTTTGATAAGTTGTACGAATTTATTTTAAATTGCATGATAACTAAATTGAGTGTGAACATAATGTAAGTTATTTGAAAACATAGTATCGAAATAGTACATATTACACTAATAAGTGTATAGAGTAGTTTTTTTTGGTAGTGAGTGTATAAAGTAGTTTAAAACAACATACATCATATTTGTTCATGTCACACGTTTCGAAACACTTCTTCGTATACGACGTTAGACGTCTCTTGTGTTTACCATTAAAATTAATTTTGAAGGGAAGTATACAACCTTCTAACCCCACCACTATTTTACCCAGCAAAGTTTATTAGAGGGGCACTAGTAGCTAGGTGAGAAACATTTACCATTCCCATGTTTCCAACATTGAAAAATCAACTATCATTTGTTACTCTTTTCAATTAACGTGACAGAAGCATGGATCCACAAATATTCCACCCTCAGTTTTCGATAACATACATTAAGCCATGCATATTTTCATTGAATAATTCGTATTGTTTTAAAACGGATATATTTGGCAGATTAGTTCTTCATGTAGAAATAATTGTATACCAAATATTGTAGCTATCTATTTTTCCATCATGCAAATTTACATTTATCTTCTATTTGCTTTTCCTTTTTTATTAAAACGGGTACATTAGTCACACAATGTTGGTATATAACCGTTACATTCACAATCTTTAGGATTATATACATTTCTTAATTAAAATATCATTGTGAAATTATGAAATAAACTTGGCATGAATAAACCTTGATTAGAGTCAAGTGTTCTTACTCACAATATGTATACCAATATAGACCTTGATACGGTGACATGAATATACCAATATAGAACCAAGGTTCTTACCGACAATATATATTTGGCAATACATATTGTAACCTTAAAATTATGGCAACATATGATAAATACCACCAAACAATTCGCATACAATGGTTTGCTTTGCAACTCAGCTCTGTGGTAAATCAACATATGTATTTAATAAATATTTTCACATCTGAATGATTTTTTTTTTAAAGCAAACTGTTTGACCAGTTTCTTTTAAGCAATTCTTTGTTGACAGTTGCATAAAAAACTGAAATAAATGCGCACACAGAAATAGCAAGAGCTGAATGTTTTTCATTGAAAATTGCTTAAACTGAAACTCAAATTAAAGAAATACTGCAAAATCGGCATAAACAAAACAGATGCCCCATTACATAATATATTTTCAAAAGTCAAATTATGAAGCATCAGGCCATGAAGAATTAAACTAAATGCATCGAAATGAAATTCCTTAACAAAATACAACGGGAAATGGGAAAAAAAATAGGAACCAAGACAACTGAAATTCCATATTCAACTACAATTCAAGCCACTAAAATAGTGCCTAACTGACTATCACTAAAACATAAATAGTCTCGTTGCTTCCAGCCACTGGTGCACCAAATGTTTCCACAGTCATCCACAACATTGACAGTGGTTTTTGCTTGGTCTAGAATTTGCGCACATCTTCCTTCGCATTTCAGGATCTATTACAATAATAACAACAACAAAAAAACAATACACATTAGGTTAACAGTATTGAAACGTTAAGTCAAAAGAAAAATCACAATTCTCAAAATATATTCATACAAAAAACCCTTTATATGTGGCGTAAATTGCGACCAGAAAGGTATGTCAATTGCAAAGAGCAACTGCAGAGGAGAATTGTAAACACGATGAGCTTCTCCCCAAGATCTCCGAACTGAAACACCAAATTCAATCCCTGGAGCGTCAAAGGAGAAGAGGTTAATATTTAAAGAAGTGAATGAAAGGATATTTGACATTGAGATGTGTCATTGAAAAAAATTGAATGTTGTTAAGAGTGCTCCCTTAGAAAACGAAAATAGAGGCAGTAGAGGGGATTATCCATCCATGTCCGCCATTGACATAGCAGATAAGGATACCTTGAGCCATGTTTTAATATGCAGGTATATACAGCATAAAGTGTGTGGGAAGAGATACATGTATATGCATTGGAAACGCACAAAAACATTACTATGTGGATGTTAAAAGCAAAGGAAGTTCGATATTCTAAAGGTCTGAAAATTAGCACGTTTAATGTTGTTTTTCAATGAAAGTCATTCCATTTTTCATAAAAAAAGGCACTAAATGTGGCATTAGAATAGGAAGGGTCACAACTATAGTCAGCCAAAGGAGTACATTGAAAATGATAAACCAGGCAGACCATCATTAATCAATATCGGCTGAGATGGAAATAGAAACAATAATAATTCGAAATTCAAATTGTGAGTAGAATAAGAGGGGGAAAATTAGGTTTAGCAATTAATGATAAGTGATTAGAGGGAAAAAATTAGGTTTAGTGATAAGCAAGACCTAATAAGCTTTAAGAGTAAGTGATATATCATTCATTAATATCAATATCTTAAGGTCATTGAACTTAAGGTCGAACACCTACAAGTTTCGATTCTTTGTTGTACATGTTGTACGTTGTATCATAATATTTTACACTATGATGAAAATGGTAGAATGCTCATCACGCTATGATTTTCTTTTTTTTACTTGGTGCGGGAAAATTCATGCGAGCATAAGGAAGAATTTGATCTCACTGTTTAAGAATGATCTAAAGGAATCAAGCTATGTATTTGAGAACTTTATAGTTGGTTCGAATGATCATGCTTATAAGAGCACTGACCACAAGTATAAGCTGGATTTTATGGGAGGCACAAAGGTTTTTAAGGTCACTTCAGGCAACATTCCTGCATCTCAATTCAGCTTTGTGCCATTCTTGGAAATTCAGTCGGCTACAAAGAAGTGTTTCAAAATGTTCAATAGTCATTTTAAATTGTTGGTTTGCACTCCATATTCTAGACAGTTAAAAATTTAACTTTACTTTTCTATATTTTTTTCCCACATTTTCAAGTACGTTGAAGGAGTTTTTTATTTTCTCAATTTTTTTCATCTTTTTGGTATATTTTTCTACTAGGAAGCCTATGTAATTGATCGCAACTTGGCTTGTGTTTGGTTTTCCATTTGCAAGCCTATGTAATTGCTCACAACTTGGCTCGTGTTTGGTTTTCCATTTGCAACACACAAAAGTCAAAAATATCTTTACACGCTTTTCGATACGTTTTTGACATAATTTTCTTAAGCTAAAAATACTAGGCTTCTTCGTTAACGTGGTTTTTTGTCGTGATTTCCATCAAACTCCGTTTTGTAAATTTCCATCAAACTCCATTTTGTAAACGATGTACCATTATCCGATACGTGTTTGACGTGATTTCCAGAAGCTCACAATACTAGCTTCTTCATTAACATGGTTTTTTACTCTGGTTTCCATCGAACTCTGTTTTATAAACGTTGTAGCAAACAGACACTTACCCTTCAAAATTGTAACGAACACACCGGTTTTCTTGATTTTATTATTAATGAAACAATATAACTTTTATTTCGTCAAAACATTCTACTGCTGATTTTTTTTTAATCAATTTTGGACCACCATAAACTATTGGGTTAAATATGTTTTTTATCCTTATAAATATACCAACTTTTCTTTTTAGTCCCTCTAAATTTTTCCTTCAACTTTTAGTCCATATAAAATTTTCAATCACTACTTTTGGTCCATATTTTTAAGTTAATTTTAGTGTTTTTATTAATGAAACTGTGTAGAATACTGTAAAAATATTTCCCAAAAAAAAATTAGAATTAAATATGAATTTTTAACTGTCAAAAATATGAAAATTCATATTAAATTCATGTTTTGTTAAAAAATTCTAATTTTTTTTGGAATGGTTTTTATAATATTATGAATTTTTCTGTAAAACTTTATTCAAAAATATGAATTCTACATATGAGTTTACTTTAAAATAAGGACAAAAAGTGAAGATGAAAAATATTTGAAGGACTAAAAGTTAAAAGAAATTTTTAGAGGAACTAAAACGAAAAGTTTTTTTTTTGAAGAAGCTAAATTAGCCCACCTAAATTGACACCAGAGAGAATCGAACCTGAGACCTCGAGAAGGGACACATTCCCAAATCCCAAACCAATGCCACTAGACCAACCCAGATGGATTCTAAAACGAAAAGTTTAAATATTAATAGAAACCAAAAACATATTTAACTTGAATTATTCACCCACGTCAACTCATAGCTAAATGGCCTAAATTACACATTGAGCGAGTTCCACCGTCTTTACACCATACAATGCATGTTCGGCTCATTATCTTTTTATTACTTGATCCACCACTTTTGCTCAGAAACAATGCCATATTAGAAGTAGGTATCCTTACACGATATGGTTTCTCCCATGAACCTCTTGGTAGCTATTGAGGACCACGTCATAAGGTCAGATTTGTTGCTGGTCTAAGGGCGAATCTACAATTTGGACTTTAATTGATAAGTGTATACAAAACTTAAATTCTAAATAGTGAAAATAATCTACTTTAAGATGATAATTTGTGTTACGTTAATAAGTAATCTAATAAAAATATAAGAATTTACAAAAAAAAAAAGAATTTTATATTTAATATTTAAATGGTCGTACAAAACAATTCTCACGGGTATTTCTTGATACAAGGTTACTAGCAATGGTGTTTACATCAATAAATTTTATCCTATATTTTTCAATATATAAAATTGTTAGATCATTTAATATTTTTTGTAACATTGAGATCTCGCGTAGTTTTTCAATATTAGTGATATGTTCAACATTATTCTCATGTTCTTTGAGTTTATCACTTAAATGTTTTCAATCATTCACTCCATCGTTTGTTAAAGGACTCACATGGCTGCTATTTTGAGAAGTGAGCAATTTACACAAAAACAATATACTTTATTTACATGTTTCGACTAAACTAACCATTTTCTTTCAAAAGCTCGTCCATTACTTAACTTTCTAGAAAAATAAGAATATGGAAAGTGCCTAGAAAGTATGTTTATAGGAAATGTGATATTCAATTCTCAAATAGGCCAATTTTTCAACTCAAATGTCTTTGGTTTTAGCATCAAGAATACCTCAATTTTTATGATCATATATATCTAAAGAATGAATGAAGTGATCATTGATACCTATATCAACATTTGACGTATCATGAAACACTATCATTGTCATTGATGAGATTGTCATCATTCGAATTTTCATTAGCTTGTTGAAGATTATATTTTTCTATGGTCAATCCATCATTATTTGAAGACTCTTTTACTCGTTTACAAACAAATCTATGTACGTACTGCTTCCTTTTGTGATTATGTTAATTCTAACATTCATTTTTTCTTTCCTTTTTTCTCCACCAGATGCATGTTTTCGCGGCAACATTATACGATCAAATTATGAAACAAATAGAACAATTTTGCATGAATCGTGCTCACAGTTGAAGCAACCGCTGAAAGTCTTTTTCTTTTTTCTCTTTATAAGTTGTTGCTACAACTTTGTCTTTCTCTCGCGTGTCTTTCTATTTTGTTAAATGATGCTACATTGTTCTTATTGCAAATTAGGGATTTGAACCCCTTTTGAGTAACATCACATGATAACTTCTAAACGGACAACAAAGGTACTAAGACTTTATTTATTTTTTATTTAATGAACCCCTAATTTTTATTTTACATTTTGAGGCTTAAATTTTAGACTTATTTTTAAGGTCTAGGACGACCGTCCTGTCTGAGATCCAACCCTTAACAAAGTAACTCCTAGAAAATATAGATTTATCTTTCATTTCCATGCTAATTATAATTTACCGTAAAAACCACATACAAGACAATTTTTTTTATCATTGATCAATTAGTTAAAAAAAATGTGTATTCTATTAGTATAATATTGTGTGTCTTAAATAACTTCTAGATTTATAAGGAAATTATATTATAATTTAATGTACAGCGAGGCAAATATCTATCATTGAAGCATATTATAGTCGTGCTTTCATGAATCAATTAGTTAAAAGAGAAATATGTATTCATATCATGTCTCTCGAGTATCATCTAGATAATGTTTTGATTAAAATTAAAATACACTAATTTTAAGTTACTGTATAAAGTGTACATGAGACAAAAATCACAGTGTGTTAGTTAAAATATCATCTTTCACGAGTCAACTGGTTAAAAAAGATACTCCATATATATTTCATTAATAATGTGTATTGCCAATACTTTCTACATGGTACGTTGAAGAAGATTATAATACACCAATCATAGTGTACAATATAAATTATAAACTATATATGAGACAAACATTTTTAACCGGTAAAATATTTATAAACGTTCTCAATTATCTCTACCTAGAAAAAAAGTCTTATAAAAAGAAATATTAGTCCAAAAAAAGTCTCAGATTCCACCCTGAACAAATTGCTTGCAAACAAAGCATCACACCACCTCCCCACATGTAATGCCATGAACCATGCTTTAAAAGCATATGCACCGTTGAGATTGGGTCCAAATTATCTGACAAGTAACTAGCACAAGAACAAACACAAATTAGAAAAAGAAATGAACAATATGGTTTCTGCTGGAGAAAGAAGGGTACTGTAATTTTCAATAACTAAATGCCAACAAATCTATTGCTGTTCAGTAATCATTAATGACAAAAATATGCTGTGAAAGTGTTTCAGGATGTACAACTACTTAGCACTAATTAGTTGCAATGTTTAGCCTCTGTTAATTTCTAAATTAAGAAAGTATGAATAAATCCCTCTAGTAAAATATGAGACCGACACATTTTCTCACACATGTTTAGGCTTCCTTATTTTACGTATAGAGCACGTGACACCTTTAAACTCAGCTAGTTCTAAGTTCTAACACATGACCTGACACACTCATTCAGATCAAAAACGTTCCATAAACTCCACCACCTATATCCCATGTGAAAGCCCCTCAGTTTCACAAGGCATAGTACATAAATACAAATTTATTTTGCCCAAACTACTCATTTACGCTCATAGTATCCAAGCAGATGGAGCCAGAAATTTTATAGAGTCTGGACAAAAATTGTACATTTTCGGCGGATAATTTTATAGACTTCCCATATAATATTACTTCCTTTCTGCGGATAATTGCACATTTCCTGCGGATATACCTTTTCCTGCAGATCCTAAAATTCTAAGGAAACAATTAATCATATGAAGGTATTACATTTACCCGAGAACCTAAATCTTTGATAAAATCTGCAGGAAATGTGTTTCCTGCAAAATTTACACCAAAATTCACTGGTAAATCCGTAGAAAAAGCGAGAGGTTCTAGTAATAGTTAGACTTGCTACAAAGAAAGTAGAAGGTGAGCCTGGACTAGTGCCTTGGCTAATTGGGTTGGCTCCGCCCTTGTACACAAGACACATTAATAGTGTATAATATTATTGGTGAAAGTTTGTATAACAAAATAAATTATTGGTAAAAGTTGTTCAGCTTTTTTATAAGGAATAATCAGCAAAAATATGATTTATTATGCTTTATAACGTTAAAAAAGTACACCAATTATAATAGAATTGTTATTATTTTTTATTTTTCTTAAGGAGTTTGTAATAGAATACTGGAGTTTTTTTTTGAAACAATAATAGAATACTGGAGTTAGTATCCATTGATATAATGATATTTTGAAAATTGACAAGTTTTAGAAGGATTTGGGTACTTTAATTTACACCCATCAACTATGTGTTTTTAAACATAATTATGTACACCAATAAACAATAACCAATTTGATTTTTTATATTAATAATAATATAATTACATGTTTATGTCATTTATCACGTTGCTTATAAATTGCGGGCTTAAGTTACTCTCTGAATTTGGACGTGAAACTATAAGACTTAACAAACAGAATACAAACTTAGATCCTTGTGGGATTTAAATCGAATCTTTATCAATCGGATCGACCTACGTTTCCAACGTGAAGCCATTTTTATCAAAGGAGTTGGCACGTATAATTAGACTATTCATTGACATCAACTATTGATCCATACCTGACCTAAAATTTATAGCCTAATAATTGAGCAAGGGTTGGAGATGATGACGGCAGGCTGACACTTCCACAACGAAAGTTAGTGTACATGCAAACACTCCGACTTAAAATGAGCATCAAAGGTGTGAGGTATTTAGGATTAGGAATCTCTTAAACTTGAGCCATGAGTTAGACTTTACAAAAGCAGCATTATGTTTTTAAGAACAAAAACTCTGAGAAAAATGGTAACTACTGTCCCTAAACACTAGTTAAAGAAGCAAATATTGTATAAACTTTATTGAAAGTCGTTTAGTCAAACTAAGTATAAGAAATGTTTATTTTAATGTAAAATTTTTCTTTTTTTTTTGTTTGTTTAACTAGTATTTTAGGGACACTAGTTAACATGACCCCTTCTAATTTGACAATTCTCTGGAAGAACAACTATAGACCACTCATGATTAGAAATGAATTAGATGATCCAAATTTGATCAACGACCTTGATACAATGTGCCTCATCAACAAGTCCATCCTTTGATCTGCTCTGAAGCTAATGACTTTGAATGATCCAGTTTGTTAGTAAATTAGGCATACCATGAATAAATATGATTTGAATTCAAGTGCAAAGTTTTGTTACTATTAGATTATATTAGTTTTTTTCCTCATAAATATACCTCTAAATATATTTTTTCCAATTTGTATCTACATATAAGACAATTTATATCAAGAGCATTTTAATGAGATGGTAAAGGCTTTCTTCCAGTTTAACGAGAGGTCCCAAGTTCGACCTCATCCTTTGAAATACAGCATTGTTAAAGCTCTTAATAGAGAGAGATAATTTTACCATCTATTATATCATCCACATTGATGGAGTCTTTACCATTTAAGATCTGTTACCTAATAGGTACCTCAATGTTAAATTTTTTTGTAGGGTCTTCTAGGACCCAGGGTCTCACTTAAGACCTCAATGCTTAAGTGGACCCCACATTACTTTTTCTTAAAATAATAATTATCATTGTACTATTGTTTTTCATCTGCAACTTGACTTTTTTTAATTTCATTGTACTATATTGGTGGGACTTATATAGACATTTTGTTAGAGGTCTCCATTGGAGTGATTAAGTACCTATTATATACTATTACTAAAAAAATATAAAATGATGATGTGTCCATATAGGACCCGTTTAAGACCTCAAAATTGAGGGTCTCTATTGTGGATGCTCTTATTGTTATACATGACTTGAGAGACTAATCTATGCACTCCGGACAAAGAATATCCAATTCAAAATAAAATAAAAGACTATTTATAACAAAATATTTATCAACATTACATTATATTGAAAATAGATCCACATTTATTTTGACATTTTACACATCAAACAAGAACATTGTCCAATATGCAGAAAACAAAATAGTCTTTCGCCATGCAATAGTGTCGTTTTCACCATTGTTAAACAAATAAATCATACTTATCATATACATCATCCGGTCACTATTATAAACAAAAATCAACATTTTAGATTCATTCGTAAAATTATGTATTTGGTTTATAATAAAGACCATATACAACATTAATTAAATGAATTTAAAATATTTATTTTTGCTTGAAATAACGATAGGAGAGTGTATCTTTTAATTTATAGGTGAAATTTGTTGATTCTATGATGAAAATTATTTTGTGTATGATTCAAAACTTATCTCATTTGTCCAAAATAGAATTGATCTCAAATAAATGGTTTTTTTAAAAGCAATTAACATTTTAAAATGTAGGGTCAAAGAGTATTGATGACCCAATAACCAATTAGAATCTTTTTCTTCTATACATCTGTTATAAATTGTATAGTTGAGTAGCCTCTCCAATTTTGGTTCTAAAGCACAATATTGTGCAACAATGTATGATGTAGTAGAGAAAAAGAGAGCTGAGATGGGGAAGAGAAGAACCAAAAACAGAGCAAAAGAATCAAAATCATACACACTCCCTTCATCACCATCCCACTCATTCTCATCATCTTCATCCTCAGATTTTGAGTTCACAATCTCCATTTCACCTCGCAAATCCTCCAACACACTTTGTCCTGCAGATGAACTCTTCTACAAAGGCCAACTTTTACCTCTTCATCTCTCCCCTCGTATCTCCATGGTACGTACCCTCCTCCTCTCTTCCTCCTCCACCTCCTCCGCCACTTCCTCCTCCACTGCTCCCCGTGACTCCACCGGTAGTAGTGCCTCCAATGATTCCAACACTTCTTTCATCAGTGATCTTGCTCTTTTTCCTGACTCTTGTGATTCTTCACGACCAAGTTCTGTAACAGAAGATGATGAGTTAAAACGTCACAACAATTCCTCCAACAACACTAGATCCAATTCACAGTTGAAGAAAACCAACAAGTATTTCTCTTTGTCTAGATTCTCCTCTGTTTTTCGTAAAGAAACCGTTGCTAAAACTCGAGAAGGTGAAACTTTTGCTAATAGTATTAACAACAGTTCAGTGAAGATGAAGAGAATGAGTGTTACTGCTAAAGAGGTGATACGAAAATATTTCAAGAAAGTGAAACCATTGTACGAGAAACTTTCACAAAAACAGCAACAAACAGTGGAGGAAGGTGCAAATAGTAATACAAATACAACAACGTTAACTACGACAACGGTTATGTCTTTGTTAACAAAAACAGAGAGATCTGAGAAGAAAGAGAATGTGGCGGGTACTATGTTATCTCATTCGTTTTCGGGGAATTTAAGGTATCCAAGAAAGAGAAGCTGTGTTTCAAGTTGTCCTTCTTCGATGAGATCTTCACCAAGTCATTCAGGTGTTCTTACACAAAAGGGTGTTCTTCGAGATGCTTCTTCCATGGAAGAGTTGCAGAGTGCTATTCAAGGTGCTATTACTCATTGCAAAAACTCTTTGATTACGAATAAACCAGGGGTTAGTAGTAATCATGAAATTAATCTCATCTAACTGTCTTGTAATTTGTTTAATTTACTGTTTAGCATAATAGCATGCAGTCTATGAAGCACAGACACCAAATGTTGATGATAATTTGAGAAAATTAGTTATAGAATGTAATAGCATAAATATGACACACGTTGAACATCAACCACGTCTTCGATGAAAGGTGTCGGTGCTACAAAGGTGATGCAATTAGTTTCTTGAACTATGTTTTTTGTTCTCATTAATTAACCAACAATCATGTTAATGTTAAAAAAAGAAGAATATTTTTCTTTTTTGTATTGTAGAATCTGACGTGGAATTGTTAGAACGTTGCATTTGCATGTGACTGAGTAGTTAGATTTGTAACGTGCTTTTGGATTTTTGCTCGGGGAAAGTGGAAAAACTTTTTCTGACTGTTTTTTTATTGCATTGGAAAATTTGAAATCTTGTTCTGTCTGTGTAGTAATTTAGAATTTAGTTGTAATATTAAGAGTGACGTTGATGTGGTAGAGTACAGTGGTGGTAGTAATTGCTCTGCAAAGCAAAATTGGCACCATATGAATTGGAGTTTTCAGTGAATTATGGTTCCATTTGTAACTTCTCAAAATCTGAAGCATATAGTATAAAATAATGATATTAATGAATACAGCATTTTGATTGATTGATACTACTGAGTCCTTCCTTACATGTATAAATGCAATAGTACAGAAAAGAACTGGATCTGATAATAATGCATGTGCGTGGCTTGAAAGGAAAGTTCAACTCTTCTACTTCAAGTAATAGGATATGGCGTTGTATTCTAGTTAATTAATTAAATGTGCATTTATTGTTTAATCAAAGAGGCATGTAGTAGTAGTAGTAGGAAGATTCGTGTATGCTTCCTTTACGGGTCGGTAGTTTGTTTCTTTGAAATTTTTCTCTGAAGTTGATTACACACATTACCTATGCAAACTTTTCTGTGCAAAATACGAGTCATGTGTTGTTGGATCTAGAATATCTTTGTATATGCATTTTATTTTATGCTGCCAAATTTTGACTTCAACATATTGTTTGGATTTTGGTTAGAATTATGTACGTAAATTGATTTGGATACATTCACATACATATAAAAAAAGTGTATAGTAACCAAAAACAGAAAAATACTAACAAAGTGTATTAAATGATAAGTTTGAGGTTACAAATTTCAACTCTTTGTCTAATTAGTTTTACGGTGACAAATATTGATTTTGAATGAACTAATTATGTAAAATTAAGTTAAAGTAAGTCGAACTATTAAAGGTAAAAATTATATGAGAATTCTTAGATACTTTGAAGTTTTTGTTAGCTACGTTAGGTACACTGTTAGATACATTGAAATTTGGTTGAGTATGGATAAAGTAAACTTATTCAAAATTTAATTTGATTTTTAAATAAGTTAATACAAAAATATATCATGAAATTGTATAATCAAATGATGGGTTCGGCACATACCCAACCAAACTTCACACGATAATGTATAATTCCAAAGACATGTTTAGTGTGCAGGATAACTAAACATGATACGATATAATTATCCTATTCTAATTAAATCGATAAATCGATTGTTTGATACACAAACACGATAAATTAAACTTATTTTTAATCTTATCATACTCGACCTTTATTATTTTTATCCTTAATTTTTGATGGACTAACAACCCTCCAAAACCCTTGTTCGACGACTCCCACCATCTTTGCTTTCTTTGATTGCTTCAAACAATTTTATTCTAATTTCTTTTTCTTTTTCTTTCTGCGTTGCTTTTGTGGTTGCAATTCAACTTCAATATTTTTTTTTATAATATTTTTTCCTGTTTTTTGTGATTCGATTTTGTTCCATAACCCAATCATTTGTCTTGCTTCTGCTACTTGCTATTCATTTATTTATTTATTCTTTTACATAACTACACTTGTTTATTGTTATGTGATTGAAAAGTTTGCGTGTTTTTTAATTCCCTTTAAAACTTGGTCAGGTAATGCTTTACTATATGATTTATTTCTTATGATTTTTATTTGAGGTGAATTATTTATGACGTCAATATCAAATATACATCAAATACATGAAACATGATAGCATCGAATAATGTTATCATCTTTTTTATCATGTGTGCATCAAACGTATGATATAATAAATGTCTATCAAGTAACTATTGTATCATAACTTTATCTAACTTCTTATCTTATCACGTCTCTATCTTATCATGCGCATTTAATAGACCATAAATTCTAGTTTAAAAGTGGAATCAAGTTCTAAAGGTAAAATTAATTCAACTAAAGATCAATCAAATATGAAAAAAAATAATCAATTTTACCCCTCAAATATTAATTTTATCTTTTTAAAAGTAAAAACAAGCATACACTAAAATTGCTTCTGATTTTATTACATTTGCTACTTACTTACACCTATGACCAATAATTTTTCTTAAAGAAAGCCATCTTAACAAGGATAGTTTGGAAATCTTATTCGTTTTGTTGTTCAGAAACCATAGAAGCTTAAGCTTTGGGATGAGGTTAATTAGAGTGAATGAGTAATTAAGGTAAATTTATGTAGCTAGGATCAAAGTTGTCATATCCAAGTATAGTCTCTCTCGGCTAGGGACATATCACATGGCATGATTAATTGACCAAGTATATAGCTAGCTCAGTACGATCACAAATGGGCAAATGGCCCCAAATGTGTTTCTAATCAAACAGAGTTTATATATAATCTAAAAATTCTCCCCTCTTTCATGCATGTTCACATCTCTAGCAATCATCATTTGAATAAGAATCACAAATATGGCATGTTGGATTCCTATTATTATGTACTTAATAATTCAGTCACCAAAATCCTAGTTTGAATTTCTTTCTATAATCACCATCACCATTCATTTGAATTCCTAGAATCACAAATATCATCACACGTATATTCCAACGGATTGAATCTCGCAATAGAGTAATTTTAGATTCCTCATTTTCATCACCGACGTCATCTTCACATCCAAAAAATAGCAACTTGGCAAAAAGAGAACCGTGGCCTACTGAGTGTGACATGGCATGCTGCTTATCAAATTTCATCTGACCTCGTCGTTATTACGTGACATAGACGAAAAACAAAAATAAATATTTTTTTTAAAAATCTAAATTATTGGGATGGAAATAAAAAGAAAAACTTTATTTTTAGTTTTAACTTTAAACATAAACATTGCATGTATAAGTGTATTCCTTCTGGTCATTATTATGAAGGAAAAAAAAAACTGTTTTTATGATGATTAGAAAAATTAGTGAAAAAAATATACATGTAGAATATTTGGAAAAAAAAAAAAGAAATTGCATTGATCACTCTTCAATATCGATGTACATAATTAATTATAATGATTATGTGGAAAAAAACTATAATGTAAAAAAACAAAAACTTGTGATCAAAGCATGGCCGACTCAATAAGTTTCGAGCCTAAGGCGGATTTAAAAATGTGGTCCTTTGAAGTAATTATTTTTTTAAATGAAACTACAATATTTTATTTAATTTTATTTATTAATTTAGCTACTTATAAGAAATTACATTTATGTTGTGTAGAAGTTTATAATTCCTTTGATAGTCTCAGTAAAAAGATTAAAAAAAAAAGTTTATATTATCGTATTCATTCAAGTGCTCAAAGTAGATTGAATAAAAAGATAACAATTAAATAATTAAAAAGAACAATTTCAATTGTTATGCCTCCTTAAAAAAAATCTTCCATACTAAAGCGCGCAATCTTTTAAATGGTTGAAGGTAAAACACAATAACCATGCTTTTGATTACCATAGGTGGGTGCTAAATCCTTTTCATTTTCTTCTAATGATTCTTTTTGTTTTTGTGTATAATGTAACTTTAATTTTTTTTTCTTCACTCTAGCATTCTTTGAAGGTGGCAAGTATGGAAGGTTGATTAACATAATTCAATTTTAACTTCTTATAAAAATAGTTTTATAATATTGTAGTTAAAAGGAAAGATGAAGCGTGTGCAAAGATGGAGTAATTATATGTTTCAACCCCTATGTTATGATATTAATAAAAACATCATTGAAAAAATCAAAAACAAATACCACCAACTCTCTGAAATAACCAACAATTCAAAAGCATTTTTGATAAATTATTGTTTAATGCTAACTGGTTTGGTTTTTTTTCTTTCCCATTACCACAATCCATAAAACAAGCACAATTTCTAATTGTGATTTTGCTTCAAAACAAAACTTCTAATTGTGTTTTTTCAAGAGACAACTCTACTAATCTAAAAAGTTTAACATCATATTAAAGCGAACCATTACATCTCCAATGATGTGTCGTAACCTTATTTTACCCTTTTTACACCCCTCATATTTCTTTTAACTACATATTTACATATATTTATGAAGTATCTTATATATATGTAGTAAAATATATTTTAAAAAATAAAAAATAATTTGAAAGTTCTATGATACATATTTGCAGAGTATCAATATCCGATGCAAATACTTCCATAATATTCTATCCATATTTCATAGACCAATATTGATACTATTTTACAATTGAATTCGATCAATGATTTGACACCTCATAGATGAAAGGCATAGACAGCATGAACAAAAAAAATGCTTGTAAAAGGGAAATTGTGTAACTGCAAGAACAAGAGCCGGAGGATCGATGAAAGACAAATACCATGCAGCCGTCTAATTCATAGTTTTCATCCCCAAATTAATAAAATTCAATATTAAAACTAACTAATTAATTGATTTGTCATAAAAAAATACAATCACTAAACATACATTCTGACAGCTATTCTTATAAATATTATGCAAAATGACCTAACTTCTAAACATATTGTCCTCCTAATAATTCATTTTCAAATTCATTTGTGAATTAAAGTCACCATGGCATGTGGCTTAAGGTGTACCAGAGGGCTGAAAATCTGTTGTGGTGTCACAACCATTTTTCTAATTGTAGTATTAGTGATACTATTAATCTTATTCCTCACTGATTTCAAGCAAAAAGACCCCACAATTACACTTCAATCAGTTAAGTTTGGAAGGTTTCATCTTGATGTTCTCCCAATTTTGGATCTAAATATATCATTAGCTATATTGGTCACTGTTGATAATCCTAATCATGGAAGCTTTACATACCAAAACAGCAGTGCTTATCTTAATTACCGTGGTAATCTTTTGGCTACAGCTCCATTACATGAAGACACAATTCCAGCTCTTAAATCACATAACATAAGCACTATTTTGAATGTTTATGTAGATGTTACAGAAGTTCCGGATTTACTGGGCGATTATTTAAGTGGTGTTATAAATTTTACCTCAACAACTACTTTAGTAGGTAAAGTCAAGATATTTAATTTCATAAAGATCAAAGCTACAACTTACTCCACTTGTGATATCTTTGTATACATACATGGCCAAATTGCCAATTCAACCTGCAACAATAAAATCAAATTCTGAATGTACTTATTTTTTATTTTTATTTTTCACCGTTATTGGTATTATTGTTTTTATTTTTGGAACCTCCTATTACTATTATTGGTATTCATTCATATAGTTACTTTATATATACCTGTGGCTAATTAGCTAGCATTTGTAATGCGTATAAAGTTTCTGACTTGTAATCTAGTTGGTTGCTTATATATACTTTCTGATCTGCATTAAATTGAATTTTTGCACAGTTTAAAATGTTATTTTGAATGCCTTACCCATCTTAATTTTGTAGGAAAAGACCTAGTTTTGTTTTGATTTTAACTTGAACTAATATTCTTTTACATAATTCGTTTTTAACGACTAAAGTTCATTAAACACTTGATTAGAAAATGTTCAGTTGGCACACTGCAATTTTTTTTTATTAAACCTTTGCAATATATATATATATATATATATATATATATATATATATATATATATATATAATAAAAGAGAGAGGTGCCAATGTTGAATGGAAAATGAAAGTTTACAAGAAGCAGAAAAATGGAAAATCATGCATAAACCCCACCAATAATAATCTAATCAAATAATTATGCACAGCGTAACTAGCCTAACCGCACAGGCACAAATCCACAATGGCTAAAAGCAAATCAGAACTAGTTGATGAAAGGGATGGCACCAACTCCTGCTGACCCCGCAGAAACAAGGATCACAATAAATTTACATTATAAAGATTTTATTTTTCTAATAATATATTAATAACGACATGTTATTATTTGATAATGTACTGTCTTTATCAAAATATATATCTTCTGATATTTAAGCTGAAATATCAATCATAATAGTCGTGACCCCGTGCAGGTAATGATGCACATGTACGTCTTTTTCTTGTTAGTTTTGTTTTGCATATATAATAGACTAATAAAAAGATTATGGGGGCCTTGTTGATCATCGTTCTATAATGTCGAAGTGACCCGGAGTGTATATGAGGTAGCAACCGCGCAATAGTTCAACTCTATGACAAGGGTAATATTCCCGCCAACATCCATGTTTAAGTCACTATTTGATCGAATAGAGTGAGAGACTTATCATATAAAAAGTGTACCGTATTCATAGAATTCATATCCTTTTATAAGTGAGTTTTAGATAAAATAGTTATGAAGTACGGACTCTGACACAGACTCGTTAACAAAACTAATTTAAAAAATATAGTACGGTGACACTAATACATACATATTTATCATAACTGAATAAAACTTAAGCATTATCTATAAAAGATCTTTAAAAAAATAAAAATAAAAAAACGATCTAAATTAAGAGCTAAAATATATATGTACATATAAATTGACCAATCAATTCATACACTACAAAAATGTTCGTAAACAAAATACGACAATTTTCTTCTCATTTATCCATCTACTATATTCAAAAGTTAAAAATGATGTTATCGAATTTAATATCTTCAACTCCTTAATCGATCATCACTACTTCGACATATCTTCAAGCCTCATAGGAGTGTTAGAGATGTATTTAAGGAGTGTAAGAGTGTTTCGAAGCAAAGAAGAAAAAGTTTATTTTGAAACACTTGTGTGTAGACACATCGAAACACCCTTAATGCCAAAGTGTATGTGCGGCATAGCATATTGGACAATGGGCTTGGTAAAAATTAACGGACTTTGTCTGTGTAGGGCCCAACCCTTTCATTGTGCTAATAATGGCTCTTCTCTCTTTAAAAATTTCAGCGTGAGTTTTCTTTTGAAGTATGCGCAACGTGAGTTATGTCACGTTTGATTTTTTCAACATGAGTTAACTCATGTTGAGAACTTTTCAGCGTAAGTTAACTTACGTAAGCATGCGAATGATCAATAAAACAAAAGGGAGAAGAACAATTCTCTATTGTGCTCGATTGATCAAACCCAATTAAGAAAACAATTTTTGTTTTTCAATTTGCATTTATTGAGGGAGTATTTTCCGTATTACTCTCTGTGTCCCCGAATGTAAGCTCCCTTTTCTTTTTTCACATTTTTTAAGAAAAGTTGTCAGTGTAATCAATGTGTCTTATGTGTTAATATTACCAAATTGTCATTTGTTTATATGTGTATTAAATTTGACTATTCATATTTCAAGACACGTTAGTAGTATTAATTAGAGGTATGTTTAGGGAAAAAAATAATAAATGTATCTAGTAATTTGAAAGGGGTTTACATTTAGAGACAAAAATAAAATTAAATGGGTGCTTAGATATATGGACGAATGGAGTAATTTTTGGAAAGAGTAATGATATTTGTACAACTTTTTTATGACAACTTTTGTGACAACAATTTATTTCTCTCTTCATATTGTTCAAAAATAATAGAGAAAGAAAAAGGAAGAGAGAAAAGAAGAGCATCATGTGAGCATGAAAGATATGGTTGTCAAAAAGTTGTCACAAAATAGATGTACAAATATCGTTTCTCTTTTAAAAATGTTCCTGTGACTCACTATGTCACAAGATAAATTCATACACGTGTTTTTCCTAGTTGTTCTTATAACTAATTTTCCCAATTGATTCACTCTGCTAGCTATTTATTTCTTAAACCAATTCATACATGACTTTTACTTTACTGCAATTAAACCTCTCGCTAAAGATGGTGAAATCAATTATTCAAATTAGTATGCCATTACGGTAGTGATTAACTCAGTAAGGACAATGCATAATATATGTAAGATATAAGGTTCAAATGTTGGACACTAAAAAAAATAAAATAATGGATTTAAACAAGTTTTTTAATTATAATTTTGGTTCTCCTATTTTATAAAATTTGAGAAAAAAAATAAAATTTGAGAAAAAAGTTTTTGGTCTCTCTATTTAACATTTGTTGTAATTTTGGTTATAACCCATGCTTTTCACTTCAAAATGGTAAATTTAGATAAAAAAAGTAATTTATCACCCAACTATTGAATTTAAAGACAAAATATCATTTTTAAGATCAAAATTATTATTATTTGCGCCAAAAGTCATTTTTTAAAAGAAAAACATAGTTTTTTTTTTGACAAAAGCAAAAAACATAGGTTGAGACCAAAATTACCAGAAATATATAGAAAAAGAAGCATATGTTGAAGTTTAAAAAAGTAAAATATTTTTGCAAATTTTATAAAATAGGAATAAAAAGTGTAATTAAACTTAAAAAAACTTAACAGAAATATATTTTTTTGTAAAGTTAGTGCACACTATTCACACCTTGAAATTGAAAGTATTTAATGCGGCCGTTTGCGAAGCCGACACCTTTCCCTCCCATTCAGAGACAAAAGTAAAAATAAAAAGAAATGAAAAAAAAGGGTGTGTAATTCCCAAAGTGCCCCTCCGATCTGGTATGCTTGTTCATCATCTTCTTCTATGTTGAAATCGGAAATCCATTTTGTATCACGCTCTCTTCTCCCTCTGACTCTATATATCTCACAGAGAGAGAGAGAGAGGGAGAGAGAGGAACCTTCTAGACTCTTTCTTCTTCTTCTTCTTCTTGATCGTTGATGGAGCTTCTACCATCATCAGAGAAGAAAGGCCAGAAAAGAAAACTGGAACAACACGAAGAACGATTCCAACAAGACACACAGATCTCCCTTCCTCTCACCGGAGACGCTCGCGACGCCGTTCTCTCCGACGTCAATCAACACGTTTCAATTCTCCTTTCATCTTTCTCATCCAACGAATTCGATAGAGCTTCCGCTAAACGCGCCACTCACGCTCTCGCCGATCTTGCCAAAAACGGTATTCATCTTCTTTTTAACCAAGATGCGTTGTTTTTTTTTTTTTTG
>Ga0228711_1000667_pt1 | contig 44715 bp, 22 predicted proteins | sample MedpolnodulmetaG_2_FD_177996 | JGI IMG/M metagenome (GOLD analysis project Ga0228711, IMG submission 177996) | Root nodule microbial communities from Medicago polymorpha collected in Santa Monica, California, United States - brown nodules | ecosystem: Host-associated > Plants > Roots > Nodule...
TCAGCAAATTTATTAAGCTAGGCAAGTTCGAGATGCACTTTACCCGCAAAGGAGGAAAAAGAGTACAATAGGTGCCATACAAAGAGTGCACAAAACCACCTAAAACACCTCAATAAAAAAACCCCTAAAAAACAAAACTCCCTACAAAATGGGAAATAGCAACAATCAGTAGCAGAGGCATAAAACCACAAACTCCTAGCCGCAAAACAGAAGCACTAGCCGTTCTTGTAGTAATGTCTTTTTGTCGTTAACATTTCCACTAGCCGTTCTGTCTATTGCATGTCCAACCATTTGAGTGCTATCATATGCTTGCAAACCATAAAATCCCAGGTTGAGGTTACCTTCCTCAGCTCTTCGTGAAAAGCTCCATGAATTGAGCCTCGAAATCTGTATACTCATTGCTGTTTTCCGAGTAGTATGTCTTGATTCCTAAAGCTTCTTCCATAAAAGAAATACTAGACTTATTGAAAGAAAAAAAAACTAGTTATACTCTCTGGGGTTATCTAAGCTGCATCTCTATCCACTAGTAGTCCCATAAACAAATGAATCCTCATTTTTAATGATGATTGTTACACAACGAATATGCGAGGTTGCGTGTGTTCGATTAACTTAAACAGTTCTTCGTGAATAAAGCAACGTGGATTAGGCAGATAAGCAGGTGACGGCAAAGCTAAATGATATTCAATTATCATACTAACATCTTGGAGAGCCTCAGATATCAGTGCTAGCATTATAGAATCACCACCATAGGTGTCATCTTCATAGATGGCTACTACACTATGATGCCAATTATAAACATGAACCATATCTGCAATGCATTTTACATTTGTTTCACTGCTAGTTAGTCTCACCAATGAAGGCCATCGAATCGGCATCAATGGTGGAGTAATGCTAGGTGCTACAAAAGATATGGTAGGAACATCAACTTGAGCTTCATGCATTAATTCAGCCACTGAAACTGCCTGTGTCCATGTGTGCATCCCTACAATCACTTCCACCTTCTGATTTTTAATCATCTCTGCAGCTGCATTAAAAGGTCACTTTCATTAATTTACGTTTGTTTAACTAAGTAAACCAAGAGCTGTGATCTTGAAATTCAAGTCAACTTCAGAAGCTTTATCAATTAGTGTTAATATAAACACATATAGACCTGTAGGTTAGAAACTAATACTCGTTTGAGTTAACTAATTGGTTGGACACTCAAGTGGTTAATGAACTTCAGTTAAGTACGAATTTATTCGAAACGTCTGAGTTTAATTTCTGTCTGAACCAATCATGGGTTGGGTCTTACTTACCTCCTTGCCAAACTTCAAATTAGTAGGACTCATTTCTCCTTGTAACTAGAGAGTTAAGTAGTAGGACTCATTTCTCCTTTGAGTTGAAAAATTCCTCTAAGCTAAAAGGCAAAAGCTAATCTAAAATGGTTTCAAAGGATCCATGAGGTGTCAATCAATGGTAAGAATATGACTTTGGAAAATCAAGGAACAAAGTTCGAATCACCCTCGGTCTCTTGGTGCGATTATGGCTTAACAAAAAACACTCTGCACCTAGTTGTTTATTCGTTTTGCAATTACGCTAAACTTGACACTTCTCTCTTTTTTTGTTGTGTTTTTTAGATTGAGACTAGACTACTCTATTTGGCATAGCCAGAAGAACATGGCTACTCGGTCTTCATTCTTCCCTCAGGCCTCTTTTTTTTTTTTTTTTTTTTTTTTTTTTTTTAATTTTTATTTTTTGTTTTGTTTTTTTTTTTTTAGATTTATTTGTAAACTTTGAATTGTTGATTTGGTTTGACAACTTCAACTGTAGCTAAACTCTAGAGAATGTGCACAGAAAAATTAATAGATAACTTTGTTTCATCCCTTATTTTTGAACTAAAAACATTTATGAAGAGTTTTCGTTAACACATAAAGAAGACTAACGACAATTATACATTAAAAAGTTTTGCCTCCCAAAAATACCAGGTTATTTTGTAACTATACTGTTCAGAAATGAGAAATGCCAAACATAGACATGTCACATTGTCGTGCCTTACAACATGGTGGATGATGGTTGAAAATAAGTCTTTTTTTCAATGTGGCAAATCAATTATATAAAAAGAAAGGCGTACATGGAGTACTCTAACCTATTACAACCACGTTACAATCAAACAGAAACAATAGACAGAAAAACAACCGTTGAACTGTTGAAGTAGCAAGGAAAACAATTCCTGAGAGACAACCCGCCCAAGGAAAAAAGAAAATACAACAGAAAACAAAACGACAACAAAAACAACAACAAAAGTGGAAGACCATGATACAAAGTAAGAGTGCCAAGTGATGGAAATCCAATGAAAGCTAACACTCATCGAAGAGCCGGAGGCTATTTGTCCAAGCAAAATAAGGGTTCCATGGACCACTCGTACAAAGTGCGGTTGAAAATGTGTCTAAAACATGAAACGAGTAATAATTGTTTCATGGCTCCGGTTGCATTTTCTCACATTCTTCTCGAGCTTCTTGAAAAAGAGAAGTAGACACATATCTTTCACCAAAGCTTGGGAATACAACCTGCAATAAATAAAAAATTTGTGGGGCATTAAAATGAAAATGAAGTATTTTAATTCTGTAAATTTGAAATTTTATGAAACTTTTACGAGTAAAAAAGATAATAAAGTTGACATTATTATGAAAAATAACAGAATATGATCGGATTGGCTGAAGGGAGACATATAATCCATCTCTACTGTTGTTTACATACCATTCATGGTGTGTTAATTAAACTCCTTACATAAGTAATTTTTTTTTTATGAGGATAAATGCATACCACAATAAGCTTTCCCTCATTTTCAGGTCTCTTAGCAACCTGCAATGCAGCTGTAGCAGCACAACCTGAAGAAATTCCCACCTGTTTTCCAATGGTAAGAATGTAGGTAAGAATCAAAGTATAATGCCAATCGTTAATCAAGAAACAAAAGTTTTTATGCCATTCGTTAATTATGCTTTAATATATGGTCCTGTGCATGATTTTTTCAAGCTGATTTAGCATGTAACTGTGTAAGTGCACATGATAGCTAAAAAGGTGAACATATAAGCACTGACCAGCAAGCCTTCCTGGAGTGCTATTTGCTTTGCAGTTTTGACAGATTCTTCGCCAGATATCTGCAAAAGTTGCCACATGCAAACAATCAGAAGAGAATGCCTTGATTGATCAGAATAATGCATTGGATTTTGATGATCACGTAAAAATGAGACAAGAACAGACCGCTATAACTTCATCAAGGATTTCTTTATCCAAATTCTTGGGCACAAAACCAGCCCCAATACCCTGAATTATGTGAGGTCCTGTGATTTAGCAGGAAAAAATAATCAGATAAAAGCTCTTCAAAGGAAATAACATATTAGACTTGTAATTGTTGAAACTTATTATATTTCTTACTTGGCTTTCCACCTGAAAGTATGTTGCTTTCGAGAGGCTCTACACCGATACACTGATTGATACGTAGAGAATAAAATGTTAAACGGAAATCAACAAGCTAGGCAGAAAGCTTCTCTTGAGAATTATTTACCTTTATTTTTGGATTTTGTTGTTTTAGGAATCTGCCAGCTCCAGAAAGAGTTCCACCGGTTCCAATTGCCGAGACTAAAATGTCTACTTTTCCTTTTGTATCTTTCCATATCTCTGGCCCTGTATTCTCAAAATGCACCTTAGGATTTGAAGGATTATCAAATTGTTGAAGCATGTATGCATTAGGTGTATTTTTTACGATTTCTTCAGCTTTTTGAACTGCTCCACTCATAGCCTTGGAATATTCGGTCAAAACAAGCTCAGCTCCAAATGCTTTCATAAGAACTCTTCTTTCTAAACTCATTGAAACAGGCATTGTCAAAATGAGTTTATAACCTTTAGTAGCTGCTATAAAGGCAAGACCAATTCCTGTGTTCCCACCGGTAGGTTCTACCAAAATACTCTGAAGTATGTGCATACCAGAAACAAGTAATTAACAATCATGAGAGAAAACATTGTTTTTTGTTTTAATACTCATGCACAAGTAATTAACACTGCACATGATTAGTCATTCTTTCGTATTTTACCTTCCCAGGTGTTATGAGTCCTTTCTGCTCGGCATCAAGAATCATGCTATAACCTATCCTGCAAGGAACCAAAGCAGAAACAATAAAATAAAATAGAGATAGATTGAATTGAACACTTATATGCAAATTTATGTGGACATATACTAATACCAACCAGTGTTGTCAATTGCAAGAAAATAACAGTTTGTTCAAATAATGCTGAGTAATGATGCTATAGTAGCCATTTACACCTAAAAATAATGATGCTATAATGCTACGCTACAATGCTAAGCAATGGTGCTATATCAGCTAATTAATTGTAAGGAACATTTAAGTTCGACAGTAACCGCTATGCTATAACGCTATAGCCGATATAACATCATTGATACCACCAACAACATTTATTCCTTACAATTATTTAGCTAAAATTATCTACTACTATTATGAGTATAAAAATATGGGATTTAGATGCATGCAGTCCTGCCTTCTGGACAGATCTCACCGTCTGGTTAAGATAAGACGGTCCAAATTTACAGTTTATATTTTAAGTTTTAATGTGAACTTTAAGATTGATCGATCTTAATTGAAAAACTAGAGTTATGCATGACTGCATGTCCTCAGGATCCAAAAATATCACCCATTGACTAACACTAACCAACAAATAGAAATGAAACAAAAACAAAAATGCAAGATAAAGAAACCAAAATGTTTAAAAAGAAAGAAGAGAACGACTAATGCTGTCACACACGCCTACCTGTCTTTGACACTACAACATGGCTCCATGAGCTCAAGCTTAGCAGCAATATTAGCAACTGAGCCCTTAGTGATACTCTTCAGGTAAACCATTGGCGTTTTTCCTATGAGCTGTGCATGTAAGCAGCAAAAAAAGGAGATTCATCATTGAATTGCATACTACGAAATAAGAAAAAACAAAACAAAAATAGTATGAAACCGACCTGTGTAATATCATTGGCAATATTGAGATCATCGTTGCTGGTTTGAGATTCGACAGAGACAGGGGAAGATGAAAAGATCCTGGTTGAGCTGAAACAGTGGCTGATACGACGAGCACGCAAAGCACAAGTAAAAGACTTGACTAAGGAAGAAGAAACCATTGTTGCTTGTTGAGAATTCTCAGATCACATAACATTATTAAAAGAAGATAAGGTACACGCACGAAATACACGAGATCATGGTTGATTGTGTTTCTTTATTTTAATATTACTCCATGATTGAAATATAGTAAAAGATATATTAAAATAATAATTAGCACTGACATAGTGAAATATAATATTTGAATCTCTCCATGATTGAAATATCTTTTATAACCACTTGTCTGATCCTGTCTGCTCTCACCGAACCGCCAACTCCAATTCTACAAACCACCGCCATTACTACTTAGCAACTCATGAGCCTGTGAGGAATAATTCCCTTCAATGTCTTGAGTGGTTTTGAGTGTTGTAACATTCTGTTGTGAAATACAGGTTCATAATCACACCAATGAAAAATAAAGATGTGTGGAGCAAAAGGTAGTGGTAATCCTAGGTCTAAGTGTCTTCAAACAACAACACACACAAGAGCTAAAACAATGACACAAACACTAGCTACCAAGCATAGAGATAAGCAAGCTTAAAAGAAAATAAACAAACACACACAAGATGGTAACCCAGTTCGGTCCAATATGACCTACTCTGGGGGAGAGAGTAGCTCTCCAATCCACTATGAGAAGATGTTACAAGAGGTTGCAAGAAATCAGTTTTATACCTAATCTCTACCCTTTGTTTCCCTCACCACACTCATATAAATCTTACTAGAGAATACACAAAGGAAGCTTTAGATCCTTCCAATGATGTAATCTCACTACCCAAGGTGATTACAATGTTTATCCCAACCCTAGAGACCCTCCTTACAAAGATATTCAACTCTCAAGTTCACCCCTTTGTAAACCCTAGATCTCTAGCTTCAGCTCTCTTCAAAAAATCTGCAGAAACCACTTAAATACTAGTCACAGCAATCTAAAATCGTGTCACGATTTTGTCCAATCGCGCCACGATTGTCTCTGAACAACCGTTGTGACCAGTCCCTTTCCGGGAAACTTGGTGAGGAAGTTGTTGAATTGCGTCACGATTTTCCATCTCAAGAACCAACCTCTCTGTCAATCCAATCGTGTCACGATGCCCAAAATTGTGACACGATTTCAGGTTTTCCTGCAATCACAATTTGAAGCCAACATACAACACATTCAATATAATGAAGTTGTGTTTTCCAACAAAAAAAATCCAGGTCTCAATTCTGAAAGATGAAACCGGATATGAAACTAAAAATGTTGGTGATAGTATGAGTTAAAGGTTTACATCGAATAAAAAAGTGAATCACATATTAGTTTAATGTTTTAAGGTTTTAGATAGAGATATGATGGTGGTGTCTCTATCACTTGTGTGATTGCTCTTGATCAAATATAGATGATCTCCCAAACTCTCCTCATGATCAAACAATGGCATAGAGTTGATGGTTTGATTGACTTCTTATATCGTAAGCCTTCCTGACCAAAATGCTCAACCGGTGTGTTCCTTTGAGAGCAAGCAACGACGGGAAAGTAGATATGAATGAAAGAAAAAAAATCATTTGAGGATAAACATACTCATATGAATAGATGGATTCACACGTTTGTATCTCAAGAGGCAGAGTCTCACATTTGATGGAAAAGTTAAAAGTTGAAAAATCGGATGTTGAGTATGTACAATTGAAATGGCTCATAAACTTAGTGAAGATGCATTATCTCTCACGCTTTTGTGGTTTCTTTTAACCCAATATTAATGATCTTTAAACTCCTCTAATAATCCAACAAAAAATAACACAAATAGAAAGATAATACTCATTCCATATAATTTGCTTTTGGAAAATAATTCTTACACACCCAAAATTCAATCTACCACTAAAAGGAGAAAGAAATAATAAGAGTAAAGTAATAAATGTAATAGCGTAGTGAAATGAGAGATAGATGATGTGTTGAATGGGTTAAAAAAATAAAAGTGTACGAATATAATTATTCTTTGCTTTTTCGTTCTTTAAACAATTTCATATGCTATCATTTGAATTCCACTAGCCGTTCTCTCTATTACATGTCCAACCATTTGAATGCTATCATATGCTTGCAAACCATAAAATCCTAGGCTGAGGTTACCTTTCTCAGCTCTTCGCGAAAAGCTCTCATGAACTGAGCCTCAAAATCTTTATACTCATTGCTGTTTTCTGAGTAGTAGGTTTTGATTCCTGAAGCTCCTTCCATTTAAGTCCTAGCATTCTAGAGTCACCACCATAGGTGTCATCTTCATAGATGGCTACTACACTATGCCAGTTATAAACATGAACCATATCTGCAATGCATTTTACATTTGGTCCATTGTTAGCTAGTCTTACCAATGAAGGCCACCGAATCGGTATCAATGGTGGAGTAATGCTAGGTGCTACAAAGGATATTGTAGGAACTTCAACTTGAGCTTCATGCACTAATTCAGCCACTGAAACTACCTGTGTCCTGTGTCCATGTGTGCATCCCTGAAATCATTTCCACCTTCATCTTTTTAATCATCTCTGCAGCTGCATGGAAAGGTCCACTTTTATTAATTTACATATATTTAACTAAGTAAACCAAGAGCTCTGATCTTGAAATAACAATGAATAATGTAACTAATAACTTATCTAATAAATTAAAGTCAACTTCAGAAGCTTTATCAATTAGTGTTAATATAAACACATCCAGACTTATAAGTTAGAAACTAATACTCATTTGAGTTAACTAATTGGTTGGACACTGAAATGATTCATGAACTTCAGTTAAGATGGAATTGATCAGAAAAGCCCGAGTTTAATCTCTATCTGAAACAATGATGGGTTAGATCTTACTTACCTCCTTGCCAAACTTCAAATTAGTAGGACTCATTTCTCCTTGTAACTAGAGAGTTAAGTAGTAGGACTCATAGAGTTAAGACCAAAAAAAATAATACTTGTTTGAGTTGAAAAATTCCTCTACGCTAAAAGCTAATCTAAAATGGTTCCAAAGGGTCCACGATGAGTCAATTCAATGGTAAGAGTTTGATTTTGGAACCTCAAGGAACAAAGTTTGAATCTCCCTCGGTCTCATGGCGCGATGTTGGTTTAACAAAAACACTGCACCTAGTTGTTTATCTTTTTACAATTATGCTAAACTTGACCCTTCCCTCTTTTTTTGTTGTGTTTTTTAGATTGAGACTAGACTACTCTATTTGGCATAGCCAGAATAACATAACTACTCGGTCTTCATTCTTCCCTCATTTGTTTGTTTCTTTTTTTGTTAATTTATTTGTAAACATTGAATTGTTGATTTGGTTTGACAACTTCAAATGTAGCTAAACTCTAGAGTAATGTGCACAGAAAAATTAATAGATAACTTTGTTTCATCCCTTATTTTTGAACTAAAAATATTTATCATGAAGAGTTTTCGTTAACAAAATATCAGGAGATTTTGTAACTATACTGTTCAGAAATGAGACCGCCTAACATAGAAATGCCACATTGTCATGCCTTACAACATGGTGGACGACAGTTGGAAATGTGTCTTTTTTTTATGTGGCAAATCAATTATATAAATAGAAAGGAGTACTCTAACCTATTACAACTGCAGTACAATCAAACAGAAACAAGAGTGGAAGACCAGGATACAAAGCAAGAGTGCCAAGTGATCGAGATCCAAGGAAAGCTAACACTCATCGAAGAGTCGGAGGCTATTTGTCCAAGCAAAATAAGGGTTCCATCGACCAATCGTACAAAGTGTGGTTGAAAATGTGTCTAAATCATGAAACGAGTAAAATTGTTTCATGGCTCCAGTTGCATTTTCTCACATTCTTCTCAAGCTTCTTGAAAAAGAGAAGTAGACACATATCTTTCACCGAAGCTTGGGAATACAACCTGCAATAAATAAGGAATTTGTGGGGTATTGAAATGAAAATAAAGTATTTTAATTTTGTAAATTTGAAATTTTATGAAACATTACAAGTAAAAAAGATAATAAAGTTGACATTATTATGAAAATAACAAAATATGATCAGATAGGCTGAAAGGAGACATAATCCATCCATACTGTTGTTTACATGCCATTCATGGTGTGTTAATTTAACTCCTTACATAAGTAATATTATTTAATGAGGATAAATGCATACCACAATAAGCTTTCCCTCATTTTCAGGTCTGTTAGCAACCTGCAATGCAGCTGCTGCAGCAGCACCTGAGGAGATTCCCACCTGTTTTCCAATGGTAAGAACGAATGTAAGGATCAAAGTATAAAGCCAACAGTTAATCAAGATACAAAAGTTCTTATGCCCTGCATTAATTATGCTTTAATATATGGTCCTGTTCATGACTGTTTCAAGCTGCTTTAGCATGTAACTGTGTAAGTGCACATGATAGCTAAAAATATGAGCATAAAGCACTAACCAGTAAGCCTTCCTGGAGTGCTATTTGCTTTGCAGTTTTAACAGATTCTTCGCCGGATATCTGCAAAAGTTGCCACATGCAGACAATCAGAAGAGAATGTCTTGATAATTCAGAGATTCAGAATGATGCATTGGATTTTGATGATAGCATTAAAAAAACACAAGAACACACCGCTATAACTTCAAGGATTTCTTTATCCAAATTCTTGGGCACAAAACCAGATCCAATAGCCTGAATTATGTGAGGTCCTGTGATTTAGCAGGAAAAAATAAATAGATAATTGCTCTTTAAAGGAAATAACATATTACACTTGGAATTGTAGAAACTTATTCTATTTCTTACTTGCCTTTCCACCTGAAAGTATGTTACTTTCGAGAGGCTCTACACCGATACACTGATTGATACATAGAGAATAAAATGTTAAATGGAAATCAACAAGCTAGGTAGAAAGCTTCTCTTGAGAATGATTTACCTTTATTTTTGGATTTTGTTGTTTTAGGAATCTACCAGCTCCAGAAAGAGTTCCACCAGTTCCAATTCCTGGGACTAAAATATCTACTTTGCCTTTTGTATCTTTCCATATCTCTGGCCCAGTATTCTCAAAATGCACCTTAGGATTTGAAGGATTATCAAATTGTTGAAGCATGTATGCATTAGGTGTATTTTTTACAATTTCTTCAGCTTTTTGAATTGCTCCACTTATAGCCTTGGAATATTCGGTCAAAACAAGCTCAGCTCCAAATGCTTTCATAAGAACTCTTCTTTCTAAACTCATTGAAACAGGCATTGTCAAAATGAGTTTATAACCTTTAGTAGCTACGATAAAGGCAAGACCAATTCCTGTGTTCCCACCGATAGGTTCTACCAAAATACTCTGAAGTAAGTGCGTACCAGAAACAAGTAATTAACAATCATGAGAGATCGCCTCTTCAAAAAAAAAACAATCATGAGAGATAACATTTTTTGTTTTAAATAATACTCATGCACAAGTAATTAACACTGCACATGATTAGTCATTCTTTGTATTTTACCTTCCCAGGTGTTATGAGTCCATTCTGCTCGGCATCAAGAATCATGCTATAACCTATCCTGCAAGAAATCAAATCAGAAACAATAAAATAAAATAAAATAAAATAGAGGTAGATTGAATTGAACCCTTATGTGCAAATTTATGTGGACATATATTAATACCACCCAGTGTTGTCAATTGCAAGAAAATAACAGTTTGTTCAAATTATGCTGAGCAATGATGCTATTGTCGCTGTTTACACCTCAATAATGATGCTATAACGCTATGCTATAATGCTAAGCAATGGTGCTATAGCATTGCTGTTGATTGTAAGCAATATTTAAGTTTGACAGTAACCGCAATGCTATAAGGCTATAGCCAATATAACACCATTGATACCACAAACAACATTTAGTCCTTACAATTAATTAGCTGAAATGATTTACTACTATTATTAGTATAAAAATATGGGAATTAGATGCATGCAGTCCTGCCTTTGGGACAGATCTCACCGTCTGGTTAAGATTAGACGGTCCAAATTTAAAGTTTGTATTCTATGATTAAATGGGAACTTTTAGATTGATTGGTCTTAATTGAAAAACTAGAGGTATTTATGACTGCATGTCACCGGGGTCCAAAAATATCACCCTTTGACTAACCAACAAAAAGAAATGAAACAAAAACAAAAATGCAAGATAAAGAAACCGAAATGTTTAAAAAGGAAGAAGAGAACGACTAATGCCGTCACACACACCTACCTGTCTTTGACACTACAACATGGCTCCATAAGCTCAAGCTTTGCAGCAACGTTAGCAACTGAGCCCTTAGTGATACTCTTCAGGTAAACCATTGGCGTTTTTCCTATGAGCTGTGCCATGTCAACTGAGCCCTTAGTGCATGCATATTCTCAATCACAGACAAAATAAGCAAAACAAAAAAACAAAAAAAAATTAGTGTGAAACCGACCTGTGTAATATCATTGGCAATATTGAGATCATCATTGCTGGTTTGGGATTCGACAGAGACATGGGAAGACGAAAAGATCTTGGTGAAGCTGAAACAGTGGCCGATAGGGCGAGCACGCAAAGCATAAGTCAAAGACTTGACTAAGGAAGAAGAAACCATTGTTGCTTGTTGAGAATTCTCATATCACATATCATTATTAAAAGAAGATTTTGTACACGCGCGAAATACACTAGATCAGGGTTGATTGTGTTTGTTTATTTTAATATTACTCCATGATTGCAGTATAGTAAAAGATATATTAAAATTAAATATTAACACTGAAATAGTGAAATATAATATTTGAATCCCTCCATGATTGAAATATTTTTTATAACCACTTGTCTGGCCCTGACCCTTTCATTTCATTGTTATTCATTTGTTTATTCTTTCGTCACTGCACAATTGTCTCGGAAATGAGTGCAAACTGCAAAGTCTAAATGCCTTGAATAAATTGTTTCCGTGAGTTCCAAGGCAAGATAGGACAATATATGATGTGTAGCAGCATATGACATGAATAATAGCTTAATGGTTAGATCAAGATTTAAATAAAATTTCACACCCGACCAAATGCACTCTAATTTTTCGTATCGGGTGGTTTCTTGCAATGGAGTAGTTTTAGTGCTTTAACATTCAATAGAATGAAGTTGTGTTTTCCAGTAAAAAAATTGCAAATGGCTTTGATGGAGATGTGGTCTCTCTCAGTTGTGTGGGTTGTTCTTGGTCCAATGTGAATTATCTTCCAAACTCTTATCATGGTCCAGCAATGGTATAGAGCTGATGGTTTGACCGTCTTCTTGTAGTGCATCTGCAAGTCTTCCGGACTAAGGTGTTCACGCACTGTGTCCCGATGAGAGCAAGCAACAACGGTGCAAGTAGATATGAATGAAAAAGCTTCTGTTTGAGGAGAAGCATACTCATATGAATTGATTGAGTCACACTTAAGAGAAGATTATTTGTATTTCAAGAGTGTGTGTCTCACATTTGATGAAGAAGTCAAAAGTAAGTAAATTGATTCATAAACTTGTCAAGATGCATTGTCTCACTCACTTTTTTGGTTGGAATTTTGCTCTTTACCCAACCAAGAATGTTCATTCCCAACTGAAATGACTATAATATCCATGCGTGAGTTAAGTCACACTACATGAGTTAACTCATGCAGAGATTTACATAGAGATTTACACTAGCGTGACTTAACTCACGCAGAGATTTACACTAACGTGAGTTAAGTCACGCAGAATTAACACTATCGTGGGTTGACTCACGCAGGGGCATTTTCGGAAATTTGGTTGGAAATGAGCAAAATGTGTTGGGGGAAGAGCATAATTCTTTTGGTTGTTCTTAACTCAATATGAATGATCCCCAAACTCATCTAATGATCCAACAAAATAACACAAGATAGGAAGATAATACTCTTTCAGTCTTATTATCAGCGCCTCATTTGCTTTTGGAAAATAATTCTTAGGTACCATTTGGCCCAACTTTTTTTCAGCTTCTCTACATTTTTAAGGAGAAACTAGGCCAAACACAATATCAATAAAGTACCTTCGAAAAAAATTACTTTTTCTAGAATGCATAAAATTGAATGGAATGAAGTTTAACCAAAAGTTGTTGAATGCTACTTCAAAAAACTACTTCTCCGAAATTTATTTCACAAGCACTTCTCTTCAACTCACGCTGGCAACCTTTTCTTTTATTTTTTAATATTTTTCTTTTATTTTTTAATATTATATTTCAATTTGTTTTTTTCTTCCATTTTATTTTATTTTTTGAACCAGTCCATATAATTTTTTTTTGAAGAGGGTCCATTTAATTTTATTATCTATTTTTGAAGAATTTTTTTTTTTATCGCTTATATATTTAATTTCAATATCGTTCAATTATTACAACCTCGCAAATATTTTTATCATGTTGTCATTGAATGACACAAATATTTGTATTCCCTTTCTTCAACGTTACAAATATACACACACACATTAGCGTTTAGAGTAATATTTTATGTCTGTATGTCTGTTTTTTTGTTACGCTAATGCATATAATTTTTTTAGTGTTGTGTAATGCATATAATTATTTTTATAAAATTTTGATTTTAATTAATAGTACAAGTATTGCCTAAAAAAATTATACTTATATATATTTTACACATTTATATTGTAACCAACTATGCATATCTTTTTCTTATTTAAAAAACTAAACATGTCTTTTTCAATGACACCAACAATGTAACAAATATAATATCATATAATATATATTCTTATCTATTTAAATGACACCAAAAATGTGGTATTCTTATAACAAAATTTGTTACACACTATAATTGAAAAAGAAGAAACAAACTATTCATAATATTTTAAACATTTTTTTATTTATTATGTTAATTCATAATAAATTCAAAGTTTTGTCCTCATGAGCTTAGCTCAGTTGATATAGACAATGCATAAATATATGCAAGGTCTCGGGTTCGAACCCCGGACACCACCAAAAAAATAATAAATTCAAAGTTTTGTGCAATATTTTGTCAAACAACTTTTAACTTAAAAATAACTTTAGAACTAAAAAAAATAAAGAAACCAAACAACTTTATCTTTTTCCTAAAAGAGCTTTATTTTAACTTTATTTTAAAGTAGCTTTTAGACCGAAAAAATGTCTGGTCAAACGGTACCTAAAAATAAGTTTTGCACTTTGTGAACTTTCATCGGAGGCCGCTTCACACTATATAGTAGCTTTTTCTTTAGAATATTAACCAAGTGTTAATTATTTTTTCTAATCTTAAATTACTTCGCTACTTGATTAACTATAATTAATAAAAATATTTTAGTAAATAAATCGATTAGCTTTTGAGTATGTATTTTTTTTTTTGTCTAGTAGCCTAGTAACTAGAGCTCACACAATTAAATGTGGAGAAGTGTGATGTTCGGGGTTTGAACCCCAGCTCCTGCGTAAATTATGCAACATCCCTACCAACCGAACTAAGCTCATGGGACAGCATGTGATTTATTATAAGTTTATATGTAAATGCAATTTTTTTCCCACATTCAATTCCTATATACGTGGGGTTAAAAACATATCTACAAATATCCAACCTTGTTTACCATACCGACAGCACAACGATTGAATATGAAATGCAATGTGACTACTGCGCCAGTCAACAAATGAGTTCTTTATACAATTATTGAATGACAATTTTTGGGACAGTCTTAATTTTCTTCTTTTTATTGGTCAATAGAGCTGGAAATGAGTCGAATCGAACCTGTCTGAGCTCGATTCGATAAGAATTGGTTTGGCTCGAAACTCGACTCGAGTTCGAAACGAACTTTTTTTTTAACACGAGTTCGAAACGAACTTTTTTTTAACTCGAGTTTGACTCGTTTAAAGTTCACGAGTAACTCGGTTCGGCTTGTTAGATTCAACTCGTTTGCTGGAATTGCATCTTTCAAAACATTGTTTTTCAATTATTTTTTTCCAACAATATATAATACATGTCTTTGACCTTTAAAAAAACAAAACTATTAATTTAAACAAAACTTTGAAGGAATTACGAAGGATGATGGTCAGAACTCTGAAGTGTCAAGACCACTAGGTAGAAAGGCAGTAGCACGCTACTGTAGCCAGGCCAGCCCGTGTATACTACATTGTATTCCTCATGTGATGCGCTTATATATATACTCATCCTCTTGATATTTTCAAAACTCCCCAATGTGGAACTATTTTGTGTGCATGTTTATTTAAAAGCCTTTAAGGGTCCGTTTGGTTCGAGAATTAGGAGGGGAGGGGAGGGGAAGGATTTTAACGGAGGGGAGGGGAGGGGATATATTTTAATTAAAAACGTGTTTGGTTCGCAAGGGGAGGGAAGGGGAGGGGGAGGAATTTTAAAATTATTTTACTGTTTTACCCTTAAACTTAATTAAATAAAAGAAACTACTTGATTTTACAATTTCAGAGACCAACCAATGACAAACACGCATCTAAGCTGCTTATTTTATCTCAAACTGACTCATATATTTTCCACAACAAGACATGAATTGGTGAATTAACATTAAAAAAAAGGATCAACAAGCAATAATAAGTTGAATTAAAATAAGATAATAATAATAATAATAATAATAATAATAAGGTCGTTGACATCAACAAAGTAGTAGTAGAAGTGGTTTTAAATGTAACAAATAAGAGTTATAGATAATATAATAATAAAAGTTGTTAAAAAAAATATAACAAAATAATAATAATAATTGTTATAAGAATAAGATAACCAAATAATAATAAATAATAATAAAAGTTGTTACAAGGTTAATATTAAGATTTGAAATTAATTTAAGGATAATTATGGCAATGCAATCAAATTTTAAAAAGATTTGCTCCCCTCCCCTTCCCTCACCTTCTAAAAATTGAACCAAACACTTCAAATTAAAAATCTCTCCTCCCCTCCCCGCTCCTCCCCTCCAAAACTCTCGAACCAAACGGACCCTAAAAGGTTATATTAAACTTTTGTGATATGTCACATAGTCATGCCTTACAACATAGTCATGTCTTACAATTATTGTTGATTTTTAAACTATACTCCGCTCAAGTTCAACTCATTTATTTAACGAGCTTAATTTTCAACTCAAGTTCGACTCATTTGGTTCATGGACCAAGTTCAACGAATCAATTATCGAATCGAGTATCGAGTTTTTTTCGAGTTGGTTCGGTTCATTGCCAACCCTATTGGTCAAAAACAATATATATACATATATATATATATAGATATATATATATATATATATATATATATAGAGAGAGAGAGAGAGAGGAAGAATGATGATAAGTACATCATGTGAGTATAAGAGAGAAAGTTGTTCAAAAATTATCACAATAGTTATACAAATATCATTTCTCGTTCTTGCATTAATTTAGAGATGATTGATATGATACAGTATGGTGGCTTAGAGACTTCATTGTTCATTCATGCAATGGCTTAGAGACTTCATTATTCATTTTCATTCATGCGCACCAACATTTATGATTATAGGTGTGTCAGACACTAACACGACATTAACACATGTGATTACATTTAATTAATTAATTTCTTCAAATTATTACTAGTGTTGATGCAACTTTATTGTGTTCAATGTCATGTATGTGTCAATTTTTTCAGACTCAATGTTATTTAGACTGAGGCAACTGCATTTGCTTATTTGCAGCGAGAAATAATATTTGTACAACCATTTTATAACAATTTTTGTAACAACTTTCACTTTCATACTCACATTAGATTTTTACTTTATCTCTCTATTGCTTTGACTTTCGTGTCAATACATATTTTACTTTGTTAAAATATGGTTGTCCATTAGGTTGTCAAACAAATAAATGTTCAAATAACACAACCCATTTGCAGCAGTCTCTTCTTGTTCATGTAATGGTGTCTAAAAGCAAAAACAATGCACCTAATTGTTTAACACATAGCAATGATGATGTAGACCGTACAATTTTCTCTTATTTTGTTGTGTTTTTAGATTGAGACTAGACTACTATAAGGCAAAGCCAGAAGATGACTAATTGGTCAACATTCTTCCCCCATTTGTTTCTTTTATTACAGATTTATTTGCAAACGTTGAATTGGTGATTTGGTTTGACAGCTTCAAACATTAGCTAGTCTAGAAAAGGTGCACATTAAAAGCAAAAGATAAACTTTGTTTCATCCATTATTTTTGAACTAAGAACATTATGCAGAATTTGTCAACACATAAAGAAGACTAATGCCATTCATAATACATCAAAAAGTTTTGCCCTCCAAAATGCTAGGATATTCGGAAACTGTATAGTTGAAGGGCCGTTGATCAGTGACATGTTTAAAATCTAATGACCAGTTCAGAAGCTTCTAATTTCTTAAATATCAAAAAAATGAGAAACGGGTAACATAGATATGTGATATGTCACATAGCCATGCCTTACAACATGGTGGATGATTGTGGAAAATGTGTCTGAAACGTGTAAAATTATTTCATGGCTCCGGTTGCATGTTCTCACATTCTTCTCGAATTTTCTGGAAAAGAACAGTGGACAAATATCTTTCACCAAAGCTTGGGAATACAACCTGCAATATATAAAAATTGTGGGTATTAAAATGTAAATAGAGTGTTCTAATTCTGAAAATTTGAAATTTTTAAGAGTAAAAAATATGAGGTTGATATTATTTTGAAAATAACAGAATATAAGGAGGATTTTATGAAAGTTTACTTCCATCCATCCATAATATTTTTATTTTATTTTGTAACGAGGAATTATACGTACCCCAATAAGCTTTCCCTCATTTTCAGGCCTCTTTGCAACCTGCAATGCAGCTGCAGCAGCAGCACCTGAAGAAATTCCCACCTGTTTTCCAATGGTAAGAAGGTAAGGATCAAAGTATAAAGCCAATATAGGTGAAATCTTCATTCCGTTCGGAATTAAGTTGTCATAAGATTTGAAGCTAGTTGATTGATACGAACCAATAGAAAATAACAAATATGATAGGGATTTGGGGATTATGGGATGTCAAAGTCATGTATCAAATTGTATGGAATGTTTAACTGGTGGAGTATTTAACTGGTTTGGTTCTTCCCGCTAGATAGTTAGCCTTTAAGGGAGGGAAGATTTTCCATTGCTTGGATACACATTAACAGCTAATCAAGATATGAAAGTTCTTATGCCCTTAATAATGTTCTAATATGGTCTTGTGCTGTTGTGCATATGATTGTTACTCGCTACTTTAAGGGAGGGAAGGTTCCCCAAGTGCTTGGATACATATCAACAGCTAACGAAGATACAAAGGTTCGTATGCCCTTCATTATGCTTTAATATGTTATTGTGCATGATTATTTCAAGCTGTTTTAGCATGTCGTGTAACTGTGTAAGTGCAAATGATATGGGCATCAGAACACGTTAAAAAATGCAAGTCAGGCAAATGGATGAAAAGATTAACATAAAACACTAACCAGCAAGCCTTCCTGAAGTGCTATTTGCTTTGTAGTTTCAATAGCTTCATCACTGGATATCTGCCAAATCAAGACAGGGGAGTTAATTACAGTACACAATTAGAGTTTACAATTAGCTATCCTTGTATCAGTTAAACTGACTTCAGTTTAACTTAACTTCATTCTAACTGTCTGTGCAGTTAAGTAAGTTTTAGTGCTTACTGTACTCGAGTTAGTTGGATAACAGAAACAGTTTCAGTTCACTGTAAAAATACTCAACCTGTATCCGATATGCACTTGCTCAAATGACAATTACTTGCTTTTTTTCTCACATCTCTCTTTCTCTATTCCCTCTGTTGAGTTCTAACAAGAGACCAAGAAAATATTGGCATTTTCTATTTATCCTGGTCAGGTAGTCCCTATAGCACATTAACGAAAAATAGTCTACTGAAACTAACTTCAAATGTGGAGTACCACTCTTGGGTTAGGAAAAGAGTAGCAACCACCAGAATTTAGAAAACTCCAATGTATGAACAAATGTTCACTATTGAACAAGATAGTGTGTATGTGCGGTTAGACATAGCAATGCTTATAGAGGTAAAAGGCAACAACAACTGAAACCTATGTCTTCATGGACTTTGCACAGTCCATTCTTGTCAACGGAAGATATTCTCTAATGTGTGGGGAAAAAAAAAATTTGTATGTAGACTAATTAACTAGCACACACAGTATGCATGTGAGACAGTCAGAAGAAAATGTCTTCGTAAATACAAATAATGCATTGAATTATAAGATAAAATAACACAGCAAAGCACAAGAACAGACCGCTATAACTTCATCAAGCACTTCTTCATCCAAATTCCTGGGCACAAAACCAGCCCCAATACCCTGAATTTTGTGAGGTCCTGTGGTTTAGCAGAAAAAAGGAAATAGATAAAAAGCTCTTTTGAAAATATAAAAATTATGATATTGGACTTGGATTTGAAACTTATTATTTCTTACCTGGCTTTCCACCTGAAAGTATGTTGCTTTCGAGAGGCTCTACACCAATAACCTGATACATAAAAAAGAAATTTTTAATAGAAACCAACAAGGTAGAAAGCTTCCCTAGAAATTAAATTATACTTCAAGAGATAAGACATGACCAGTATATGGAGTACAAAGATTCATTTACACCAAGTATTTAGCAGATATTACCTCATCTTAATTGATATTAAAAGACACCCATAGTTTTACGATGCCATTGAGAATGATTTACCTGTACTTTTGAATTTTGTTGTTTTAGGAATCGACCGGTTCCAGAAATGGTTCCACCAGTTCCAATCCCTGCAACTAAAATATCTATTTTGCCTCTTGTATCTTCCCATATCTCTGGCCCAGTTGTCTCAAAATGTATCTGCACATATGAACCAAATTTCATATATTATACCACAATGCAGTTCACCACGTTAGAAGTAGAACTCTATCAGTCATGTCCATCATCTTGAACTCAACTGAATTCAAAGGGGATAAACAAATAAACTGAATGTCTAAGGAACTAAAATTCCCCACACAAATGAAAAATAAACTAGTGACTTGGTATGCTTGGGGAAACTAGAGCTATAAGCATTTTGTTGTTGTTGCAAGTTTGGGGGCTTCAGTCAGAAAATGGAGGACAAAGTGGAGGTGGCAATAGGCTGATATGCTTTTATATGGTGCCTTTAGCAGGACTGATGTGCATGAATCTTTAAGAGAAAATCTCTTTGCCTAACCTAGACTTTGTGACTTCTGTTTAAGCATGGGTTTTAACTCAAATAAAAGAAGAATAAATAATCAATGCTGATTTTTTCAATTACATGGGATTTGTGTGCTCAAGTCAAGATAGACTTAGATGTTGCCGTTTACCTTGGGATTTGAAGGATTGTCAAATTGTTGAAGCATGTATGCATCAGGTGTACTTTTTACAATTTCTTCAGCTTTTTGAACTGCTCCATTCATACCCTTCGCAGCCTCGGTCAAAACAAGCTCAGCTCCAAATGCTTTCAAAAGAACTCGTCTTTCCAAACTCATGGAAGCAGGCATTGTTAAAATGAGTTTATAACCTTTAGAAGCTGCTATAAAGGCAAGACCAATTCCTGTGTTCCCACTAGTAGGTTCCACCAAAACACTCTGAAGTGTATACCAGAAACAAGTTAACTAAGAATGATAAAAAAAAAGGGATTGAAGCAACATTAAATTTATTTATCCACAATTAATCTGCAAGAAAAGGAATCACATCACAATATAACTAGCTCCCATTAAGTATACATTGTTCTTTTCCAAAAGAACCATATAATGCTCACACATAGATGCAGGTGCAGCATAAAAGAAAAGGAAATCAATTGTTTCATTACATCCCAAAGCAAAGAGTGTGATAGAATCACAAAATTCAGTGATGAAATCTGTGTATTATTTATATGGAAAAGTGAGTTCAGAGGCTCTACAGCTATGGGATTACAAATCCAGAGTCGGAGACTCCTACCAGTACAAGAGAGATATTCTCTCCTAACAAACTCAATAGAATTAATCATGAATGAATTCCACTACCCATTCCTTCTCTCTTATAATTGAATCACATGGAATCAGTGCACACCTCACCAACTGACGCATTCTATCCTCCTGACCCACCCTCTTTCTCCTAGTCTAGACCTTCCAAATGGTGGGCCTATGTGGTTTGCCCCAATGATTGGCTCACCATGGTTGTCAGGCCCAATGTGGTTGTAAAAATCCTCCTGGCCTCGCCAACTAACACATTCTATACTCCTGACCCCACCCTCTTTTTCCTAGTCTAGACCTTCCAGATGGTGGACCTAAGTGGATTTGCCCCGATGATTGGCTCATCATGGGCATCAGGCCCAAGTGTCCTATCACTCGATCGGAGTGTGGTATACCAAAATGCCTAAAGTAAGTTGTAGTTTCTATAAGTATCAACTATCAGTAGATAACATATGTCAGGTGATAATACAACAATTTATTGCCAATGGTCCCACTTTTTCTTCCCTATAATAGTCACACAACTCACATAAACTCGGATTAGGTCATATAAACTCCAGCAACGCTAAAATTCCTTATATGCAGTTAGCACCATCCCCACCTAGTGGGAAAAGGCTTGGATATTGTTTTGTATAAACAGTTTTACTATAAAAAAGTAAAAACATAGCATACTCTAGTGCAGTGAGCAGAATCTCTAGACAAAAAGCATGCAAATTGATGAATTTGTCCTTGTTTAAGAGAACTTTTGCCATAACGAGAAAAAATGATTGTAGATAGATAACTCGTTTTTGTTTGAATATGCACAAAGTAATTAACAATTCACACAGGGATTAATCGAAAACTGGGAACCTATAATATGAAGGTGTAGGCGTGTAGCACAGGACAAGAGTACAGATATGTAATACACCATATACAGAAACTGTGTTAAGTACAGCTACTACTTCTACACTTTCTAATATCTACCAAAGAACATTATAATGAACAAGTTCATGCAACAATTGAAATCAGAAGCAATAAAAAACAAATTACCTTCCCAGGTGTTATGGCTCCTTTCTTCTCAGCATCAAGTATCATACTATAACCTATCCTGCAAGACAAATCAAAGGCAATAAAAAATAAATCAGAAATAGATTAAATTAAACCTCTTATATGCAAACTTATGTAGAAATATACTAAGGCCCTGTTTGGATAAACAATCTAACTAAACAGTTACCGTATAAATGCTTATGCATAACAGTATAAGCTATTTCTATAACAAAAGATAAAACAAAGTCAAATTGTTTTTCATATAAGCTGTTTTCATAAACTATCTTAAAGAGCTTAAGGAAATAAACCGAAAACAGTTTACGGAATGTCATAAATTGTTTCCACACGCACTCCCAGGTAATCTTACAATATACATTCTCTATTGCAGAGTAAACAAATTGAAAGAAAAAACAAAAACAAAGAATTATTCACCTGTCTTTGACACTACAACATGGCTCCATAATCTCAAGCTTAGCAGCAATATTGGCAACGGAACCCTTTGCGATGCTATTCAGATAAACCATTGGTGTTTTACCTATGAGCTGCAGCAAAAAAAATTGGAGATTCATCGTTGAATTGAAATATTGAATGCTTAATTCTCACGCACAAACAAATAAAACCGCAAAAAAAAACAGTGTGAAACGAACCTGAGTAACATCATCGGCAATGTTGAGGCCTTCGATGGTGGTTTGGGAATTGACGGAGACGGCCTTGCATAGAACAGCGGAAGAGATTCTGGTTGAGATGGAACGGGGGGAGATAGCGAATCGGAGGGATGAGGTGGGGGTGCGGCGGGTTAAGTAGTGAAGAGTGGGGGTGCGGGAAGTAAAAGTCAATGAGTTGATTAAGGAAGTAGAAGCCATTGTTGTTGGTTCAGACCACAGAGAAATTTTGGGAGGAGATTATGTTTAGAGTTGAGACGAAACTTTGATTTGTCGTATCAAAGAATAGTCACAGCTCACACAATAGCACATTAGCACCATCCTTTTTCTATTCTATCAGTCCTAGAATTGTGGACTGTGGACTCCACCATATTATTAAGTATCTCCACGAGAGGTCCAAGGGCCAATGAGAACAAGAACAACAAAACCATGGATGGGTAAGATTTATTTCTTGTGTTTTTCTTTTTAGACCATCGGGATGTAATTTTGTAGGTTTAATTACTTTTTGGCTAAATTATATTTTAGGTTAAAGAGTGGATATGATAATTGGTCTTTAAATTTGTAACATCTTTAAATTTTTTATTTGCTGGTCAATTTCATTTATTCTTGCATGATAATGTGCGATGATGTGACAATCTATGTAGATTTTAAATAACCTTCATGCATTGTAAAAAAAATATAACCTTCATGCAATATGGACCGAATTGATATTAATCCTTATTTATTAATTTTATTAGGTCTGCAGCAACTTAACTAATAATTTTCCTCTAAAATGTTGCATTAAGTTAGCAGCAATGAACCAAGATTCATGATCATTAATTGTCTTCTTTCACCCAATTATGCCATTTTGTTTACCTGCTATGACAACAGAACAGTTGAAAACTCAATCAAACAACATCATTCATAAAAAATAAAAATCTAAGGAAAAATAGAGATCACTTAATATATAAGATTACTTTTATCCTACTTTTTATCAAATCAGTAACCATCATAATGTCTAAAGAAAACTAAGCAAAAATAATCATACAATTTGGGGTTGCTAATGAATAATCTAACTAAGCAAATAAAATTAGACAAATCCCATTTAGAGTCATTTTCTATGGTGTATTTAAACTCCATTTTAAAAGGATGAGATATTTAGAAACTTTAACAACCCCATATTGATCATGTAGGGAAAACAATATATCTACACAACTAAAAGGCAATATGAATAATGAATAAACAGACAAAATACCATAAAATTTATGTGAAAAAATAAAAATCCTATTTTATTTACAAACAAAATGGAACTCCTCTTATTCTGAATCATAAATTAGAGGAAATAAAGCATCTTGGATGTTGAGAGAAAATCATAGTGCACAGTACTATCAAGAACAAACTTGTAGTGCCACATTTGAAGTCCCCTCCACTTTGATGCCACCACTCCTTTTGTTTTGCATGATTAAAACAAAGCTTTCACCTATATTTGGTGGATATTGCACCTAATCCTGAACCTAGTTGATGGATCATGAACAAATTATGAGATAACTATCACAAAACGAAAAGTGAATCATTAAAGCTTGCACCTTATTCGACGCATTTTCTAGTACCAGTAGTTTATGGATCTTCTTGGTCTACATCAGTATTGCAGTCAAGTCATACATATATCTCAATAAACGTCGTCCAACCAAAAAGCGTGACCTGCAAAGCTGGAAAAAAAAACGGGAAGAAAAAATATAAAAGAATTAGATGGGAGAAAGAGAGTAAGAGATACACCCAATTCAACCAATGAGTAGTCTGAAGAATACCAATCTAGATCATCAACGATCATTATAATCACCTTCTGATAAATTTTCTGAAATCCCTCGGATTTCTCTTCACAACGATGAAGAGATTAATGAATAAAAGAGTTTATGCAATTTAATGTTGTTGAGCGTAATTGAAATAAAAGAATGAAAGTATTGTTTGCCTTAGTGGTGGATTGAAAAAACTATGGATTAATAGGAGCGATCTGTTTTTCCAAAACAATAGGAACGATCTGTTTTTCCAAAAAAATATGAGCGATTCTTGATATTTAGTTTGGAAATGATTTTGTTTTGTTTTTTAATAAAAGGAAATAATAGGAGTGATGTGCTGTTTTTTTGTTATGGACAAGAATACGAGGATTTGTTTATTTGTTTAGTAAAATTAAGGAGAGAAATTAGGAGCGATTTGTTTATTTTGATTTCCATAACAATGAACATTTTGATCAAATTAAATGGGGTTAATTAAATAGGGTTAATTTAGTAAAATTAAGCAAAGAAGTTAGGTTGAATCTAGGGCAAAACTTTGCGTTCGGGTTAACTTTAAGAAATAAGAGATTAGGTCTGCAACAACTTAACATAATAATTTCCCTCTAAAATGCTGCATTAAGTTAGCAATAATTTAACCTAACAATTTTCATCTAAAAAAATGCACCGCACCAATTTCATTCATATCCTCTTGCCTTTTTTTGACAATATTTTGTACACTTATGCCTCTTTTTTTGACAATATTTTGTACACATATTTAATACTAAACAAATGCATCGCTGTCATTTTTTTGACAATATTTTGTACACTTATGCCTTTTTTTTTCTTTTTTTTTGACAATATTTTGTACACTTATTTAATACTAAAAAAATGCATCGCACCAATTTCATTCCAATCTTGTTGCCTTTTTTACTTTGACAATATTTTGTACACTTATTTAATACGTTTACAAACAGAATACCCTAATTTTCATGCAAACTTGGTTACCCTAATTTCCATGTAAACTTGGATATATCATTATCCTTATTTATTAATTTTATTAGGTGTGCAACAACTTAACCTAATAATTTCCCTCTAAATTGCTGCATTAGGTTAGCAACAATTTAACCTAACAAATTTCATCTAAAATGCAGCGCACCAATTTAACCTAACAAAGTCCCTCTAAAATGTAGCAATCCCTAATATTTCTCCTCACTTATGAGTTTTTCATTCCTATCTTGTTTTGTATATATCTATTGTTTCTGTAGACTCTTTTTTTAGAAGTTGTTGTACACTTATTTAATACGTTTACAAACAGAATACCTTAATTTCCATGCAAACTCGGCTACCCTAATTCCATGCAAACTCGGCTATATATAGCAAACCCTAAATTATGTTTCTCTCAACAAAAAAAAACCTAAATCGTGGTAAATTACAAAGACAGCAGAAGAATCATATATTTTGATTTTTTGATTTTTGCAAATGGAATGACGTAACCTTACAACCTTCCTCTCATGCCACTGCTTTACAGGTATTTGAATTTAACATGCATTTTATCGATATGCAATGGAATATCCTTTTTGCGTTTTTTGTTTTTAGTTTGAGATGTTTACACCAATTTTGGTAGTCTTCCTTTTACAGCAGAGTAGTAATGCCCATTATTTAAGAGACTCAACATCAAAATTGGAATGGAGGTAGTCAGTGGATTCTATATTATGTATCTTTTTTGTTAATCGTATTCAACTGTTGTTTTTTTTTTTGTTGAAAAATTTAATCGCATTCTAATTGGTAACTAAATAAAACTAATCCGCTTAAATGCTAACTCTTAGAGCAGAAAGGATGAGCAGGAGAGTAAAATAAGTGCAATGAAGTAGTAATTTATGTTAATTTTTCTTTTAGATTTTTCTATTCTATTTTATTTTTGAACCATGTATTTGATTTTTGTTTTGCTAATTTTTTTTCTTTGTTTTAATTAATTTTCTTGCATTATTTTTGTAGACAATGCACTTTTGAAAGATGCTCACATTGGATAACATCCATGACTAGGGAAATATGCAAGGTTAAACTTTATATTGAGCTGGAAAGACATGATTAACTGATATAAGACATACCATCAAAGATATGATGTTTGTGTAGGGATGTTATCAAAGAGCCCAAAAGATAGTCAATTTGATACTTATATATGACACTCTAAAAATATAGTCAATTTAATACTTATATATGACACTTTAAAAATAAAAAACCGTGCATCGCACGGGTCGAATTCTAGTTTTTCATTAATTTCTAAAACTAATCACCCTAAAACATTGTAGGTTCCTCCCTCTCCAACAAGTCAGTTTCTCTCTCTACGTTTTCTCTTACAGTTTCTTCATTGAGGGGGTAGTTTTGGGTCAATTTTTGACTTGAAATCACCCATCTTCATCTTTTTCTCTCTATTTCAATCTAAATAAGTGATTTTCACATCGATCTAGATTTTTTCTTTGTGATTTCATCATCTAAGTGTGGTGGTTTGTTGTTCGTCGTCTTGTGCGGCGTTGTTTGGTTTCCCGTCTTCGTGCGGTGTTCATTTGATTCATATTGAAAGATCGATTATTCAATCAAAGATTTGGGCGCCAACGCTGCAGATCCGGAGGCCATGGGTATTCCGGTCACTTTAATTTTATCATATATTTTTGTAGGCATTATGTCGTTATATGCTATTAACTTGGATGTTGTGGGTTTGTTCGCAGATTCATCTTTTACGTTTTTAGCGGTGTTGAATGATGCAATCTCTCAATTTGAATGAATGAATATCATTTTGTTTTTGTAAAAAAAAAAAACTAATCACCCTATGTAACTTCCCTATTTCCTTCCATTGACCACGACATTTAACTAATATACAAGTAAGTCTCCTTTCTTCTCCACTTATATTTGTCTCATTCCAAAAAAACTCAAAGTGACCGGTTATTTTCAATCTATTTCATTTTGCATTTGCAACTCTTTTTCAAAATAATTACAAAAACAATTGAACTAGGTTGAAATCTCATTCTTAAAAGTATGTTTGACATTAACATCTTTAAATAAATAATAGGGTTTAATATATTTTTTATCCTTATAAATATATCAATTTTTTTATTTTAGTCCCTCCAAAATTTTCCTTCGACTTTTAGTCTCTATAAACTTTCCAATCACCACTTCTGATCTCTCATTTTAATTCAACTCATATGTAGTATTTGTATTTTTTAATGAAATTGTACATAAATGTGTAGAATATTATAAAAACTCCAAAAAAAAAAATAATAGAATTTATATCAAAATAGGAATAAAATATGAATTTTACATTGCAAAAAATATAGAAATTCATATTTAATTCGTGTTTTGTTAAACAATTATAATTTATTTTGAGAGATATTCTTATGATATTATACACTTTTATGCAAAATTTTATTCAAAATTATGAATTTTACACGTGAATTTACTGGAAACAGGATACTAAAAGTGAAGATGAAAAACTTTTGGGGACTAAAAATCGAAGAAATTTTTTAGATGGACTAAAAGAAAAAGTTAGTATATTTACATGGATAAAAAAACATGTTTAACCCAAAATAATATGATCTAAGTTTAAATAGACCAGCAATCTAATATATTACTGTGATTCAACACCCTAATGATATTTAACATGATTTTTTTAAGAATTTAACTCTATCTTATATCATATTTTAATTCTAGTATATAACAATACATATATTTGAAAAATAAATGTATACTGATAAGCTTATTTATTAATAATGTTATTCATATTTGCTTAGGTCAACCTTATTGGTCTACGAAGATTTTTTATGACCCATGACTTGACATTTTTAGGTAAATAAACTTATAAAAAAACATAAGTCTTTTCTATTTAAGAGAAAAGTTTGATCTCATGAATCGTAAGCTAGACCATAAACCCATGTAGACTGACCTATTTCCATCCATACCTACATCTCTCGTGACATGCGAACATAATAATTATAACATGTATTTTCTCTGATCTCCAAGTTCATTTTTTAAAATGCGAACATAATACTTTCATAACTGATGTATATAGTCAGTAATATAGACTAAATATGATTTATTGAATGAATATAAAAAATAATTTTGTTTTATAATAGAGACCTCAGTATCAAATTATATTTGACCAAGTCAACATAATCATATAAAAAATAGAAATTAACACAACAAAATATCATAATAATAATAAGATAAATAGATAATTTTTTAGGGGAAGATAAATAGATAATTATAACCTCAAAAAAAATCCCAACCTCAACAAAAAAAGATAAATAGATACTTATTCATTTCGTCCAAAATGGAAATACTATAATCATGAAAATCACAGAAATCAAGCCATTTCCTACAAAAATTTCTGGAAATAAACGAGTCTGGTTAAAACTGTGAAGCACACCTATTTCCGTTAGTCCAAATCCCACATTTGCAACGAACTCAATTCCTCTCAACAGCTAAACAACCAAAACAGCTCTCAAATCGGCATCAAAATCCATTTCACGAGTGGTTTCATCATCGTTAACCGATGGAATCACAAGGTAGCAACAACCTCACTCCTCAATCAAAATCGCTTATACCAACTTAATTTCACCGCGCTTATTCCTCTTTCTTTTTCTTTTTTTCAGGTGGATTACGAGACACATCAGTTGTAGTCGTAACGCTAGATTCTGACGAAGTATTCATAATCGTAAGCGTAAGCACACGAACGGATACACAAATTCTCTACGTAGATCCAACCACCGGAATCCTTCGCTACGAAGCGAAACGAGGTTTCGATCTATTCAATTCACAAAAAGAAGCTTACGAATTTGTTACAAACGGATCGCGAACCGGTTGCAAGAGTAGGATTCTAGGTAGAGCTATATTAGGTTATGCTGCGTTAGGGAATTTCGCTTTTCTTCTAATCGCGACGAGGTTGATCGCGAGTATTCCGAATTTACCTGGTGGAGGTTGTGTTTATACGGTTGGGGAGAGTCAGTGGATTAAGATTCCATTGCAAAATGCGCAGGTGCAGGGGAAAGGTGAGGTGAAGAATGTTATGGAGTTGTTGGAGCTTGATATTGATGGGAAGCATTATTTTTGTGAGACGAGGGATATTACTCGTCCGTTTCCGAGTAGAATGGCTGTTAATCAGCCTGATCCGGAGTTTGTTTGGAATGCGTGGTTTTCTACGCCGTTTGTTAATGTTGGATTGGCTACACATTGTGTTAATCTCTTGCAGGTTTTGTGATTTCTTCTATTTACATTTCAATCTACATTGTGATTTCCTCTATTTACATTTCAATCTACATCCATAAATGATATAGGTTCGGTTTGGGTTTACTTATTTGAGTTTATTTACTCGCATAAGCACTTGTGAAACTGATTGGTAGAGCTTATAGAAATTGCTTATGAAAACACTTATAGCTTATTTGAAAATAATACGATATATTTGTTGTTATATATAATAGCTTATACTGTACATAAGCACTTGAACAATAGAATTTTATGCTATAAGTGCTTAATTAAGTTGTTTATCCAAACAGGACCATAATGCATAATTAGTCTTTGAAATACTACTACATTACTTGTTAATCCTAGCATATTATGTTACTTGCGATGCGACATTGCTTAAGTTCTTGTCACCTTGTTTATAAGTTCGTTGTACTGGAGTTGGAGTTGTCAGCTAGATAATTAGTTCATCCAAACTTTTTGGGATTAGGGTAACAAGCAACATCTTTAGGTAAGGAAATTATTTATTTAGGGCATGTTTGGATTGTCCTATTTTAGCTTATCCACCGACATAACCATTTGTGACTCTTTGAGAAAGCTTACAGAAACAACTTATGACAAGTTGACAACTCATTTCCATATGCTCTACTTGATAGCTTATGTAAACACCTTATAACTTATTTCAAAACAATTTGTTTTTATTTAATCTTTTGTTATAGAAATAGCTTGTACAGAAGCACTTAATTAAGCTGTTTATCCAAAGAGGGCCTTGCTCATTTATATTCTTTGTTGCTGCTGCTAAATCTTGATATGATGATAACTGTAGCTCTGAAGATGGACAAAATGATTCATGTGCTTTATGGAAGGTTTTGGATACACTGTTTGTTAGTTTTGTCTTGGTTACTAATTTTATTTTTTTGCTGTTATCCTTCTGCCTGACATTTTTTTATGTACAACTGAAAGCTCCTTATAGCTATTTCTTGATAATTTTTTTATAGCAATATTTTACCAAAGACCATTCATATATAGCAATTAAATTGTGAAATTTACATGACTATTCTGTTGTCTCACTTGTTCTTGATGTGTAGGGGTTTGCAGAATGTCGAAGTTTTGGAAGTTCAGGTCAGCTAGAAGGTGTTGTTGCTCTTACAGCTCGTAGGAGCAGGTTACACCCTGGTACTCGATACTTGGCGAGGGGGCTAAATTCATGTTTCAGTACAGGTAAAGAAACCTATTATCAACTCTTGAGCCTAGTCTTTTCATCTTATTGTTATTTGAGTAATTAACCTATTAAATTAGTAACCATAGTCAGGCTAACACGCTAAAGGAGATCATTTACCTTAACTTAATTTTGTTTGATTATGATTTGCCAACTTAAGCTTTGAACTTTAAAAGTATCCAGTTGTTCATTACGGTTCAGTTGCTCTACTCCATTTTGCTTGTTTGGGTTTTTACAAATTACAACATAATTTTCTTTTGCTTCCTACTGACATGCAGTAATATCTTTCTTCATTTACCTGAATCAGGAAAGGACTATCAATCTTAGTTCATCCTAATTCCTTTCGCACTATTTGCTTCCTGCGTCGCGCTAATCACTTCACTCTACTAACTTCATGCTTCCCTCTAATTCATCGTGACAGGAAATGAAGTGGAATGCGAGCAACTCGTATGGGTCCCTAAAAGAGCCGGTCAAAGTGTACCTTTCAACACATACGTGTGGCGAAGAGGAACAATTCCTATCTGGTGGGGTGCAGAACTGAAAATCACTGCTGCAGAAGCTGAAATTTATGTTTCAGACTGTGATCCTTATAAAGGAAGTGTGCAATATTATGAAAGACTGAGTAAGAGATACGATACTCGGAATCTAAATATACGAGCTGGCGAGACTTCAAATCGAAAAGCTTTGGTTCCTATAGTATGCATTAACTTGCTTCGAAATGGGGAAGGAAAGTCAGAGTGTATTTTGGTTCAGCATTTTGAAGAGTCTTTAAACTTTATTAGATCGACTGGGAAGCTCCCCAATACCCGGGTCCATTTGATAAATTATGACTGGCATGCCAGTGTAAAATTAAAAGGTGAACAACAAACAATTGAAGGGTTGTGGAGACTTCTAAAAGCACCCACTATATCCATAGGCATATCTGAAGGAGATTACTTGCCTTCACGGCAACGGATAAATGATTGCAGAGGTGAAGTCATCTGCAATGATGATTTTGTAGGTGCATTCTGCTTAAGAACACATCAAAATGGGACTGTTCGTTTTAATTGTGCTGATTCTTTGGACAGGACCAATGCTGCTAGTTTTTTTGGTTGCCTCCAAGTCTTCACAGAGCAATGTAGACGGCTGGGAATATCACTTGATAGTGATGGTGCACTTGGTTATCATTCAATGAATAATAACTATGGTGGATATACTGCTCCACTGCCACCTGGATGGGAGAAGCGATCTGATGCAGTGACCGGCAAAACATATTTTATTGACCATAATACTAGAACCACCACATGGATGCATCCATGTCCTGATAAACCGTGGAAGAGACTTGATATGGCATTTGAGGAGTTTAAGAGATCAACAATTTTGTCTCCCGTATCTCAACTAGCTGACCTTTTTCTACTTGCTGGGGATATTCATGCAACTCTTTACACTGGGTCTAAAGCAATGCACAGCCAAATACTTAACATATTCAATGAAGATACAGGAAAGTTTAAACAGTTTTCTGCTGCACAGAATATGAAAATCACTCTGCAAAGAAGATATAAGAATGCAATTGTGGATAGCTCTCGTCAAAAGCAATTGGAAATGTTTCTCGGAACGAGGCTTTTCAAGCATCTTCCATCAATTTCTCTTCAACCTCTACATGTATGTGAGTTGTCAACTGTCAAAGTAAACTGAATGATGGCTTTCTGTTTCTTTTTCATACATCGAGTGCCTAGCAATTGAAGTTTCATAATTTTTAATGTTAGTTACTCCATCGCGTCCTATTTCTCTTCTAAGAACTCATTAATTTACGTCACGTCTCTCTCTCTCTCATTTTTGTTTCTTTATGTATGCTTCTTGAGGATTTCACCGCAAACTGTTGACTTGTAAAGCCAATTAGTACATTAGTAGTTGTAATGTTTGAACATTTAAAACCCGAGGTTTTCAATTGGAGCAGTTATCGATAACTGAGCTATCTGGTTATCGCAGGTACCATCTCGGCCATCTGGTTTCTTTCTCAAGCCAGTTGCTAACTTATTTCCTATTTCTGGTGGTGAAGCTAGTCTTCTGAGTTTCAAGGGGAAAAACGTTGTCTGGGTATGTTAAATATTTCATCTTATTTGAAGGAAACTCCTAAACTACTTATAAATGTTCTCTCATCTTACAAAATTGTATACCTTCTCCTTACACAGATTTCTCCACAGTCTACTGATGTAGTTGAAATCTTTATCTATCTTGGTGAGCCTTGCCATGTTTGTCAGCTGCTTCTCACAATATCCCATGGTGCAGATGATTCAACTTATCCATCAACAGTTGATGTACGGACAGGACGTCATTTGGATGGGCTTAAATTGGTTTTGGAGGTTTGTATTTGGCCTCCTCTGCTATCTAATGCCTCACAATATACATAGATGCTTTTATAACACTATTGAAAGAGCTGCTCAGTTAACCATGCTAACTGAATAGGAAGGGAGTTTGTGCACATTTATGCCATGTCAGTTGCGAGTATAACTCATTTCTAAAGGAACAGTAAAAAACCCATTTTGATTTTCAATTATTAATTTTAATGTTTACTATTACTTTAAAGTTTAAAAAAATGTATATGATTTCCTTAGAGCGGTATCTGTTTAAAATGCATATGATTTCCTTTGAGTGATATCCGTTTACATGTGAAATCAAAATCTAAGATTTTAATAAGCCATGATCCTACATGGCTTATTAAGAGATTAATGAGTTGGACCGAAATATGGTTTTTGATAGAACATTATGGTGTAACTTGATCATGTAGCCAGGCGTGGTTGCTGTTCTATGATCCTACATGGCCGTAGTGACAGGCTGTTTACAACTTCCTATTATGGAGCTTATTTTCTGAATCTGTTTGACATATGTTGGCAGGCTGCTTCTATACCACAATGTGCAAGTGGGACTAACCTATTAATACCCTTACCTGGGGCAATCAGTGCAGAAGATATGGCTATAACTGGAGCAAGCTCTCGTCTCCATGCCCAAGATACACCGCCCTTGTCATTACTATATGATTTTGAGGAGCTTGAGGGAGAGTGGGATTTCCTTTCTCGTGTTGTGGCACTAACCTTATATCCTACGGTATCTGGAAGAAAACCATTAACGCTGGGTGAGGTAGATATTTTGGAACATATCATAGTTGATGATGAGTCTTGGCTTTACTAACTCCCGTGTTCTTTGGCATCTTTGATTTTCCTTGTTGACTGCATGAATTTTATTTTAATGTGATTTAACATAGTGCACAAATTTCACATATGTTGAATAAACACACTGATAATCAGTCTGAATTTCATTTCTCTGGATAACCTTTTATTTACAAAAATATCGAGAGTCCTACATAAACTAGAGTTACGATCCAGGTAGTGCTTATAAGGCTTCGATAAGAGCTCTGAATATTATTTATAATGACTGAATAGTAGCGTGATACAAAAGACTCGATACTAATCCCTGTTTATAGTTATACATATACCCATTTCTTAAATGATAATGATAATTAATATAAAATATTGCACCAAAAAAAAAAGTTATATAAAAATCTTATCTAAGTAACATAAATTCTCCTGTGATATGAAGATATTACAATATCAAGATATTGTAGAATATTTTCATATATCCAAACAAAAAATGTTCTTCTTTTACCCATGTATGGCATGGACCACGTCAAAGTGAGATCCGTTTGGAGGTTTCTAGATTTTAACTTATGTTTTGGAATCCATGATGAAATTAAAATTGTTGGCTCTTTCTCCCTGCCCCCTACAACGTGTCGGAAAATATATTGTGCATTTAGTTTTAATGTTTTCCAGCTGAGTGGATTGTTGTTTGTGGTTGTTCAATTTGGTTATATGTTGTTAAATTTGGTTGTTAAATATATTAGTTTTTGTTATCCCTAATACCACTTTTTTTCCGTCTTTATACAGAACAGTTTTCCATTTGATGAACCGTGGCTATTTCTAAAATGTTTAGGTTGGAAAATCAATTTTTAAAATTTAAATTTCGGAAATGTTTGTCAAACCAAATGCAGGGTATTTTCAGTGTCCCTCCTCACTGCTTACTACTATTAGGCTAATGGTGGAATGCTTTACTTGCATACTTGCTCTCTTCATCCGTGGGGATTATTTCAATTGTTTCATTAATTTTTTGTTTCTCTAATTATATTTTCAAGATAGGGATGTAACTTTTGATTTAGTGCAAATCTTTTATTTCTGCTTACATGATGTTGCGGTTTGGCTATAGATTGAAATCCTTGGAGTTTCTATACCTTGGAGGGACGCATTTACCAATGAAGGCCCTGGTGCAAAATTAATCGAGCATGTCAAGAAGTTTGAAGAGGAGCCTAACCCCTTTTTATCTGGTTCTGATATGAATCCATTTAATTCTTTATCCACTGAAAATGTGTCACCACCTGATCAAAAGGGCACTTCTCCGGACTTTTTGCTTGACCTATTGTCTGGGAATGACCCACTTCCACACCCACTTGCGCAGCCAGTTACTGAAAACTTTGCCTATGAAGAAGGTGACCCACTTGATTTCTTGGACCAGAATGTTGGATATAGCGGCCAAACTGATAGTAAAATTTCAGCAGAAGATACAAGACATTCAGATACTAGCACTGAACAATATTTAAAATGCCTGAAGTCTCTTGCAGGGCCAAATCTGGTATGTTATTATTTTGTTGACGTAGCTCTGTACCATTATAAAATTGTTTTTCCCATCCGATATGATCACCTGCTAGATTTTTTTATGAATTTTATTCATTCCTTGAAAAGTTTTTTCTGTCTTTATGAATGTTTTATACAATATTAAATTATAATTGTTGCAGTTGATGGTTGTACCAAAAATAGTTCATGGCAAATATTATTTAGAAGTATTTGTTGCTGCCTCTAGATTTTGTTCGAATTTGTTTTCGCTGTCTTAAAAAAAAGGGAAGTAAATTTCATTCAGGTTCTGTGTTTTAGCTCAGATTCCTAATAGTTTTCATGTAGGAAATATTGTTGAAAATGCCAATTTTCTACTTGCCTTTGCATCAAATAGTGCAGCCACATTTCTTTACAATAACCTTTTGGTGTTTTTGGTCAACGTTGGGTGGCTCCATATAGTTTGGACACTTATTTGTTAATTTATATGATTTGAAGAAGCAAGGAGGGAAATGTTGTGATATTTTGATAAGATTTTTAATTGTGGAACCTCTGTAAAAGATTTGCCGAGAGATTTGGAGAGTTTCATTGCCAAGGAGGAAATGCCGCTCTCCTTTTTTTACCATGTCTTACTCTAATACATGTAGTCTCTAGCAGAGAGAAAAATCTAATCGATGCAATACCTGCTTATCTTGTTTGAGGCAGGGTTGTATTTTATGTTTTCTAATATTTCAATTTTCAAGGGAGTTTCCTTTTTCATGTTTTAGACATAATAGGAAACTTTCATGCATTTTTATTCCTTCTTGTTTTTAAGGATATTTTTCTCTTAGGATGTACTTTTTTCCGATTCTCCTTAATAAAATTTCTTTGTAAAAAATGGGAAATATTCCCAATTAAGTCAAGCCAAGCCAAGATGTTGGACATGGATGAACTGGTTAACAACTAGTGGTTACTCAGTTATTTAGCTTGATTCCGTAGTTACTGTTCATATGTTCCCCCGGGTTGACCACTCAGGAATTACAACCCCCGGCCAAAATTTGTTTAACCTGAATATCTTAGTTATCTTTAGGCCCTTAAAATAGATTTTATAATTTTATTTTATTATCGTCGTTTAAATCTAATTCATGATATATTTTTCCTATTTTCATAGCAAAAGAAGCTTGACTTTATTGAAGCCATGAAACTTGAAATAGAACGCTTAAAGTTGAATCTTTCTGCTGCTGAAAGGGATAAAGTCCTACTATCTGTTGGAATGGATCCTGCAACAATAAATCCTAATGCGCTGCTGGATGAAACTTATATGGGAAGATTATCTAAAGTGGCAAGCAATCTTGCCCTGCTTGGAGAAGCCTCTCTAGAAGATAAACTTATTGCTTCAATTGGTCTCGGGACTGTTGATGATAATCCAATAGATTTCTGGAATATTATCAGAATTGGGGAAACCTGTTTGGGTGGCAAGTGTGAGGTGCGCGCCGAAATTAAAAAATCAGTTCATTCATCTAACTTAATGTCATCTGGTGGTGTTTCAGAGCCAGTATTCTTCTGTTCTCAATGTGAAAGAAAGGTTTGTAGAGTTTGCTGTGCTGGGAGAGGGGCACTACTGCTTGGAGGATATAACTCAAGAGATGTCATTAATTACAATTGTGCACCAGCTGACTTGCCTATGAACCGCTTATTAGCTCGGGATGGCATAATTTGTAAACGATGCTGCCAGGATATTGTGCTTGACACTCTGATTTTGGACTATGTGAGGGTTCTGATCAGCTTAAGAAGAAAAGACCGTGTGGAAAAGGCTGCGTACAATGCTTTAAAGCAAATCATTGGATCATCATGGGATTGTCTTCTGGAAAAGAATCAGATCCCTGATAGACAGTCAGCTGGTAAAGCAGTACAGCTGTTACTGAACGGACATGAATCCCTGGCTGAATTTCCTTTTGCCAGCTTTTTACACCCGGTATATATATTATTTAACTCAATATGCTTTCTGATTTTAGGCCATGCATCATTTTGTTTTGTTTTTATCATGTGGATTATCAAGCCACATACTGCCACCTCTACCAAACATGTTTGATCCAGGATAGATGACTTAAATATAATCAGGCAAAGATGGGTTAAATGCTGATAATCTGAACTATTTGATTAGACGGTGATAGAAACCTGGCATTTTATTGGAACCTGATTGAACAATTTGATTGTCTTCTGATAATCTGAACTATTTCATACAGTGAGTCTCCTAACATATGCTTCGTTGACAAATCTATTGTTGCATCATGAAAGGAAGCACTTGATGAAACTAACCAGATATTAGGATTTAGGTTTCCATTCGAAGATCTGCAAGAATTATTTTTTGACCATGGAATTGAAGTAATTATTGATGTACTTTTATGCAGCTTAGTTTTTTAATTACTATTACAAGGTCTTGTTTTGCTAGACCGCTAGATGTAAATTAATATTTTGAAGTAATATGCCCAGACAACATAGTGAAAACACAATAATATACAAGCCATCTCGTCTAAAAAAGATTTAAGCAATTACTCAAACCTATATATAGTTAATTATGTAGGAAGCTTTCTGACACGAACGTTTGACCATCTCAATATCACGCTATAGCAGAGCAACCCCTGGCCGCTACTAGACATGCAGCAGCTGTTTAGTGTAGCAGTTGCCATAGCGGCCGTTACGTCCGCTATAGCGGCACACCTGGTAATCAGATTGAAAATCCAAAAAAAATCCCTTGAAGTTTAAACATGCTTTTAAAAAACATCATAACAGTGTTTGGGCTCCTCACTCTGTATATTTCGCCCTCTCATGGGTCAATACAGCTAGTTGTTGAATTTTACTAAACTGTATAAAAATATCAAAATAGCGGCCATCTCGCTATAGCATTTTTGGGTCGGCCGCTGTGCTCCACTATCCGGGACTGATAACACTGATTCAGTAAACTTTGACTTCTGACTAACCTCTTCTTGAAGTAATTGTGTGTTTTGAAGTGCTAATGAGTTCTTATGTTTCCATTACAATATAGCATATACAAGTATTTGCCGCATTGGGTATGGTTCTGTTACTTCAAATGCAAGAGGTCTAGTCCCACATTTGCACCCTATATATACATGTTAATACAAATAACCGCCAACCATGTAATTGCAGGTTGAAACAGCAGCAAATTCTGCTCCATTTTTGTCATTGCTTGCTCCATTTAATTCTGGTTCGCGGCTATCATATTGGAAAGCTCCATCTAGTGCGACCTCTATTGAATTTGGAATTGTCCTTGGCAACATTTCAGATGTTAGTGGGGTTACAATGATTGTCAGCCCATGTGGCTACTCCATGGCTGATGCACCAATTGTAAGTGACCATTTGTCATTTGCCTCATGCTTCTTTTTTTATTGTTCATGAAATTTAGAAATAAATTCTAGCATTATGGTTCAACAGGTGCAAATTTGGGCAAGTAATAAAATACACAAGGAAGAAAGATCGTTAATGGGAAAATGGGATCTACAGTCTATGATTAAAGGTTCCTCAGAATTATGTGGGCCTGAAAAGCCAGGAACAGAAAATAAAATGCCTAGACATGTGAAGTTTTCCTTCAAGAGTTCTGTTCGGTGCCGCATAATTTGGATTAGTTTACGCCTCCAGCGACCTGGTTCAAGTTCTATAAATATTGGAAGTGACTTCAATCTGCTATCTCTTGATGAGGAGAACCCTTTTGCACAGGAAACCCGACGGGCTTCTTTTGGAGGATCTGCTGAAAGTGAATCCTGTCTTCATGCCAAGAGGATTTTGGTGGTCGGGAGCCCCATCAGAAAGGAAATCGATCTTAATCTTAATTCATATCAAAGCCCTGACAAGTTAAACTTGACAGGGTTTTTGGAAAGAGCTCCACAGCTAAATAGATTCAAGGTAAACTCCATGCTATTTTGCTTAATCGTTTTTCGGTAACCATTTTGTTTTTAAAGAAATATCCATCTCAAAAACATTTATCAACTTATGATTTATTAGGTTCCGGTTGAGGCTGAAAGATTGATGGACAATGATCTGGTCCTGGAGCAGTATCTATCTCCTGCATCTCCTCTGCTTGCCGGGTTTCGTCTAGATGTCTTTAGTGCAATCAAGCCTCGGGTTACCCATTCACCTTTGTCAGATGTACACAACCCACATTTTTCTTCAATGTTTGATGACAGATACATCAACCCAGCTGTATTATACTTACAAGTTTCTGTTCTCCAGGTATTTACTGGAATATTATCGTATTGCTTTTGTCACATTTCTCTGGCATGGTTATATCCATGGAGGTTCTCCTTCCATCAGTTGCTTTGTTTTGGAAGAGCTCTTTTTCACACCTAATTTCTTTTTAGCTATAGTCGGCTAGCTCTTTTTCACTTTGTTTTCAATGATTTGTAGAGAAAACAGTGAAATCAGATCTATATTTCCACTTTTCACTGCGTTCTGTACAAATCTTTGAAAACAAGGTGGCGGTATTGTAATAATCAGTAAAGCAGAAAACATTTTCTGAAACCAAATAGACCCTTAGAGTGACCAGCCTCTGCTAATTATGTTTTTTTAAGTTAATGTTGTTGGATAAGTTCTTAGATCGAGTTAGTTAACTGTAGTAGCAGACGGAAGAACTAGGAAGGATCTAAATGAAGATAATGTCGGTCAGTTCAGTTTGTTGACTAGTGAGGTGTAGGGGATGAGACATGAGACCAGACTCTCAAGTTTCCAGTGACTTGACTCGTAAACCATTCTTGTTCTTTACTTTGGGACTTTGGGTTCTGTTGGTCCAGGGTAGGAGGAGGGACATTAATTAAAATCCCCTTCTTTTAATTTCTACATTATGAACCAGTGTATACTGGTAAGCATATCAATAATCTGACGGTTGGACTGGTTGCAGGATAACCATACCATGGTAATTATTGGCGAGTACCGATTACCAGAGGCCAGGGCTGGAACGCCAATGTACTTTGATTTCTCCAGGCAGATACAAACTCGCAGAATTTCATTCAAGCTACTTGGAGATGTTGCTGCATTTACAGATGACCTGTCAGAACAAGATGATTCTGGTACTAGAATTTCTCCATTGGCGGTAGGGCTATCTTTGTCCAATAGAATTAAGTTGTACTACTATGCTGATCCATACGACCTTGGTAAATGGGCTAGTCTGACAGCAGTTTAATCATGTGTCAGTACTCAGATTACTGGCATTGATTGATTGTGTAAAGTTTTTTCAAATTTTTGTTGTATCATGGTATGTAAAATTCATTCATTGATGTAATAATATTATAGAACATTAGTGATGATTTTTTTTATTCTTTTTAAGGAAAACATTTGCAATATGTTATTTCTAGCCACTTTTGGTTTAGCTTGGTAAGTTGAGAGTTTGGTTTGAGGTTGGGGGGTTCAATTTTAGAATTTTAGTCTACCACGGAGGTGAATTTCATTTTTCTTTCCACCCATCTATAAGGCTTAAGCAATGTATTTGTTTCCCTCCTTTTTTTTCTTTTCTTTTCCTTCAGATTTTGTACACAAACCCAAATGTTGGTCACTGGTTGAAACGATTATACTTTTTATGTATTATTATTTAATTTTAAGTTCTTGCTGGAAGATGGATAACATGGGTTATTGATTTGTATGAGCTCTTGTAGATGATCTGGCAGTATGAAAACAAACACTGCGTTTCAATAACCAAAACACAAAACGAAGGCCAAGGGAAGGAGGGTCCACATTAAACAAAGTGATGGATCCTTATCTGGAACCAGCCAATGAACTTCCACAATCAAATCCACATTTCATACCCAATCAATATCCACCTCATGTTCTAGTCCGCGCTAGGAACTGAGTATTTTACTCTTTTTTTATCTGGTGACTCAAGTCACAAGATAACCAAAACTTAGATTTTATTTATTTTGAACCACAATAAACATAACCTTGTTTCTTAGACTTCTCAAAAGCTCAAAGCTGAAACCAGTCAAATCATGGTTCATTTGCTTACACCGACTCCTACCACAGCCGCAACAGCTCTCTCTGCGAGACCCTGGAATAGCTCCTCTCTATATTCTTCGAAAAGTATGTTCTTCACCACTCCAAGAGTGAACTGCATTGGCAACCAAAGTCAACAACAGGTCTCTAATCATGATCAAGTTCCTCCTACCAGTTATGATCACAGTCTGCATCGGAGGTATTTCCTCTCTACTCTAAACAACTGCATTAGTTACATACAATTGTTGGTGAGCTCTAAAAGAAAATATCTTTTATAGCTCCTTTATATTGTCTATCAGTATCATCGTATAGTAGCATGGTTGATGATGCACTAGTGGGTGTTGTAATTAATCTTGCACGCAGGGCATTGATGGGATTAAGTGGTGCAGCAGTGTTGGGGCTGAGTTGTAGTGATGAGCAAAGTGCAAGAGCAGCCGCTAGAAGACCTCCACCTCCTCCACCAAAGGAGAAAAAAGATCCTAATCTGAGTGCTGCTCAGGCAAAAGTATTGGCTAGCAAGAAGAGAAAAGAAGCTATGAAAGCAGAAGTTGCCAGACTAAGAGAGCAAGGGAAGGCTGTTAACATTAATAAAGAGCCACCTCCTCCTCCTGTAGTTGCTCCAGTTCCTCCATCTGAATAGTTTACAATTCTTAACACTTCCAATGTTACCTGCAAATAAATGGTTGAGTGCTCGAGTACAATGTTGTTGTATCACTATTTTGTTCCATTTGATATGACCACTTACATTTTTCTGTTGAGTGATTGAGCATTTATGGTCAGCAGTAGATGATTTCATTTTGAATTCACCATTCTAATTTGCCCATCTTAATGTCAAGAATGTTAGAGCATCTTCAACCTATTACCCTTCATTGATGTTCTTTGAGTTTCAGAAATACACATACATCACTCATTTTCACCCTTTTCGACTTGTATTCTGAGCATGATGTCCTTCTAATTTTACTCCTCCAAAAAATGTAATAGATGAGTTTCACTAATAAGGATTTGTTAAAAAAATTATTGAGTTGCCAAAATAATGCAATTAACCAAGTTTAGCTCTACAACTTTACATCATGGGTATTGGGTACTGCAAGGACCTTCTATGTATTGGCAAAATTACTCCATGAGTTTTTTATCTTATTTATTTGTAACACTTTAATTCTTTATTTATTTTTTTCTCTCGATTAAGTCCTTTATCTTTTAAAATATGCACACATAAGTACTTTTTTCCATTTTTTTTAATAAAAACTTGATGAATTGGTATACCACGTAGGATAATCTTTTTTCTAAAAAATATTTTTTGTTTAAAAACAAGAAAACCCTAGAAAATCTATGAACACATTTGTCATCTTTATTATCATCTTCAACCTTAAACCAAAGAAAAATGTGTTCATATATTTTAAATACACTTCCAAATAGCATGATTTCGGTATTGTGTTCACCATTGTTGGTGTCTCTATTTTCAGAATTTCGTTTCATATAGGTGAAATCATTTTCATGATTACCGTATTTATGCTATTTTTGGTTTACAAAAGAAATAAATTTACCAAGAATTTCATTTGCAAAATTTCTAATTACAAAGAACGAGTCTATGGTGGTAGTAGAGTCAATTTTGGATGGTTGGGTGCAATTTTGACAAAATCCCCAAGCATCATATTTTTGGGGTTTATCTTGAGAATTTGGAATTTGGGATTTTGATTTTTTTAGTTTAAAAGAAGATGGAGATGAACATAACAATGAGATTCATGCTATTTAGAGATGTATTTGAGTAGATATTTTTCATTGATTTAGGAAGAAGATGATAAAGATATAAAGATGATGATGATGAAGATGTTGAAACATATTTAATTTTTTGGGTTTCATTCTATTTTCTAAAAAATAGTTTTTTAAATTAAGATTATCCTATGTGGCAAATATTAAGAGCTTTATCAATAAAGTTAAAGTTGTTGCCAAACTGCTATTATTTTAACCAACTTAAAATATATTTTTATTTGTTTGATGAAATAACTAAGAGAACTAAATTATTTCTAATTAAAATAAATTAAACACTAGTTAATAAAAAATTGATTACCGTTCATCATATATGCATAACAAAGGGATATTTGAGTCTTACATAATGCATTTTGTATTGGGCTACAACAAATCCCTTACACTACTATATACTACTATCTCATATCCATTGCATCAGAATTGGTCCCTGGACATAAGTGTTTACAAGTCTTCGGCTTTTTAGATAAATTTCATTCTTATGTGAGAGAGGCTCGGATGCAAAATCCATATATAGTGCAGATTTGTTAAACAAGAAGAGGTACTAAGTAGTAAATGAGTCCAATTAAGTTCAAGGGATATATCAAACTTTATTGAAAACTCTTACAACTAACAATCTAAATAACAAATGAAAACAGAACCAATGACCAAACCATAACCATAGAAGAAAGAGAACCATATTATTGCCTAAAATCAAAGGCTAAAGTCTAAACACTCAGGCTCCTGATGAGCCGTGGAGGAGATCCTTGAGCTGCTGTTTCCTCAGGTTTCTTTTTGAGTATACAATAAGTATATAAATATACCAAGTAAGAAGTCCCTAAAATATATAAAATCTATCACTTTAGTTTTTTCTATTTAAGATTTTGAGACATTAAATTGATGAATGCTCTTATATTGCCAGGATTAAATTGACAGGTTTTACTCACCTTAGAGATTAAATTAGAGTAAAAAGTTTTATTTAGGTTTAATGTTGAGAATAAAGCACCGACAATCTGGAAGTAAAATGTTATTTGTGTTCCAACTATAATTGTTATAGCATGTGATTTTTGGTGAACTATAGTTTATAGTAGTTAGTCTCGTTAAAGCGTGTTTGATCTGTATTGATATTGATTTGACATGTTTGCCTCTCCAGGTATATTTTGTTCCTTCAATATGGTTTTATCAATATTTTGAAGAGATCTATCCTTTCTAGCTGCAAGTATTCTCTTGCTTTCGAGAGATCAGTAAATAGAAAGTATTCTCATGCTTTCCTTAAATTATTAACATCAAGGCCCTCGATAAAATGGAGGCGAACAGTCAATGTAGATTTGAATTTGAAAAAAATTGAGTTGTTAAGGGTAAATTTGTTTTGAAAAAGAGTTTGATAAAAAGTAGTTAAAAGTTAATCAATTTTGGAGTTTGAAAAAAAATTGAGTTGTTAAGGGTAAATTTATTTCTTTTTATAAAATCATTTTACTATTTTCACCTATATTA
>Ga0228711_1000668_pt1 | contig 44706 bp, 20 predicted proteins | sample MedpolnodulmetaG_2_FD_177996 | JGI IMG/M metagenome (GOLD analysis project Ga0228711, IMG submission 177996) | Root nodule microbial communities from Medicago polymorpha collected in Santa Monica, California, United States - brown nodules | ecosystem: Host-associated > Plants > Roots > Nodule...
AATTATAATGTAAATTTGATGCAAAATTTTGTCACAATCTAATCAATTTTTATTTCTATATACTTTTTTTAGGAATGAATAAAGATAATATTGGAAATAAAAAAATAGTAACTATTTGCCAAAAACGAGTTTTCCTATGGTTTATTATCTCTACAATTATGTTATTGATGCTATTTACAATTTAAATAGAGGAATATGATTATTTTTAAAAACATTATATTTGTTTTATTAGAGTTTATATTTAGCATTTGAACAAAACCTTCAATTTATTTGGGACAGTCCAGATAATATATATGTTTTCTTGAACACAATAATTTCGTTTCCTTTTGCAAGCAGAAGAATACAACATAATATAACTGTCAAAAAAGTTTGCCAAGAACAACATAATTTATTTTAAAAAGTTATATAGAACACAGCATAATGATTATTATGGCTTATGCAACAATGACGTTTTGATCAAAAATAAATAAATCGATGTCGCTCTTCCTCCAACTAGAAAGTTGAAAATAACAATCGTAGACTCGAAATAGAAGCACATTATTATTTATTCATGTCAAAGCAACAACCTAGAACCAGTTGATATTGACACAATTCCACAAATTTAAGTGGCTTAGGGTTCATGGTTTTCTTGTAATTCCGTTGCTTCATTCATAGGAAATTTGAATGGTTTACGAGAACCACTTGCATGGAACTTGTAATTTTTGCTTGGTTACAAAGTTAGTAGGTAAAAATGATTGATGTAATAGCTGGTTAGTTGTACATAATTGATGTGCATGTCACAAAGAGAGTGTCATGTTTTCCATGACGATTCTCTACCCATATTTTGTATTCGGACAAATCTTCACTACACGACACATCTTCGATTTCTAGGTTCCACCTAAATGTCGAAGTATTGCTCAACAAATTTGAATCTTTACATTTCCAGTACCACTTCTAGAACCATGTACAACTACAAGTACATAATCCTTAAAAAATAACTGCAAGTACATAATGCCCCATTTTGAAAAGTTTGAGCTGTTTATCCCTTATATTTGTGCAATAGCATTGATGTAAAATGTAAATTGTAATTCGTAAAGGTGGCACATTAAGATATATTGAATTTCATAGCAAGACCAATTTATCCTTTTATAGAATAAATCAATCAATATTTAAACCAAAATTTGAACATTTTTGTCTATAGTAAAAACATGGTCGTTCCTACAAATCCGGAGGCTCGTAATAAAATAAAGACGTATTTTTTTTAAAAGAACAGTGTTCTATTTAAATTTTTTAAAAGATCAATATAAGGTGTCGTATATATGCAGTACACCCAAAGGTGAAAATCACTACCGTATACATGAGGAACCTGACACAAATGAATGGTTTATATTCGTTTTGAGATGAAAAAATAAATTATATTGTACAATTTCAAACAAACAATAATTATAATTATAGATTGTCATAAGAACGACTTTAATGAAAGATTCAGAACGGTATACAAGTGTAACGACATGACAACTCACTGCAAAAGTAACATTATTATTAGTGGGGTAGTACTTAGTAGTACTACTGGATTATAATTTTTTTTTAGGCCCATAGCTTAGGGAGGTCCAGCTCCATTGAGCTGTTTGTACCCCCAAGGTCCGACCCTGAGTAAAAATAAAGCAAAACCACGTGAAGGTGGTTTAACATAACTAAAATTTTCAATTAGATCATTTCTAATATTTTTAGATAAAAAAAGGTTTTTTTTTCTCATAACAAGGTTTGAATTTTATCTATTGAAAACCGCGATAATAATGGTCTTATTTTGACCTTAATTTTTCTTAAGAAGCTTATTTTAATCTTAGTTAAAAGGGAAATGCTAAAGAGTACCCTTAGGGTATTGGTTCAGAGAACAAAAAAAAATTGTATTGGCAATTGGTGAAAAATGATAGATTTGACTTTCTAAAAGTTAAAAAATTATAGAATTCAATGCAAAGTTACTACTTTAGGTTTCCTTAACAAGTGCCTTAATAGCACTTGTTAGCATAACCCTAATTAAAAATGGGATAGTTTTTTGTCGTTATGTCTTTATTCTGAAATTTGGATAACATTATTTATTTGTTTTTTAACGGTAAAATTTATTAATAACCAAGCTTCTGCTCAAAAAGAATAGAGACTAACAAGAGAAAAATTGCATAGCAAAGGATGTCATATATATGCGGAACAATATCGAAAGAAAATCCAAACGCCTCATACATCAAATTACTAATAAAGATACCAACCAAATAATGGCTATCACCAAGACCATGAAAACTAACCCCTGAAACCAAAGCCAACAGAAGAAAGAAAAAAAAAATCAACGTGAAACACGCACAGAACTGCATAATCAAAGTTGAGACAAAACTTTAAACTCCATCTTAAATGACCCCAAAAAATATTTCCAAACACATGTCGATTGCTACTTGCACAAAAAAAACCTCCAACAAACCATCAAAATCGACTAAAAACCCTTATACTTGCAAAAGTACAATAATTGTATTAGGGTTTGTATTGTATTGGTCATGCCTTGAGAAGGCTCTCAAGGTTTGTATTTATAGCCCTCTATGGGCCGAATTTGTGATTACCTGGTCAGCAAGTAACATGGTTAATTAGGTAATTAGGCAGCTTCTAGAGACTTCTAGAAGCAGCCTAAGGCGGCGTCCTGAAGGGGACGCGTTTTGGGCCTAAAAGCCCATCTGAAGGGCGTTTTAGGCTTTATAAAGGGCATTGAGGCCTTCTGGAGGGTTCAAGAGTCCTTATGAGGGTTCGAGAGTCCTTATGAGGGTCTCTGAGATTTTTAGGAATATTATGACGGTCCACAGCCCCCCAAGCACGAGTCTTGGGACAAGGCGAAGTGATTGATTTGCTTAAATCTTGGGGAGTCCTGCCTGTTTCAATTGGCATCAGAGCAGGCACCCTGCCTGTTTTAGGGTGAGCTCAAGGGAAGTTTATTTCTAGCTTGATGGACAAGGAAGGAGGATTTGTGAATAGACCACCTCTATTGGATGGGTCAAACTATGACTATTGGAAATCACGTATGAGTGCTTTTCTTAAGTCAATTGACAGCAGAACATGCAAAGCAGTTCTGAAAGGTTGGGAACATCCTGTGGTACTTGATGAAGATGGTAATAGGACAGTTGTCTTGAAACCAGAAGAAGAGTGGATTGTTGCTGAAGACGAACTGGCTGTTGGAAACTCCAAAGCATTGAATGCCTTATTCAATGGGGTAGATAAGAATATGTTCAAACTAATCAAGCAATGCACTATGGCTAAGGATGCCTGGGAGATTCTCAAAACAGCACATGAAGGTACAACTAAGGTAAAAAGAGCAAGACTGCAACTCCTTACTACTAAATTTGAAAATTTGAGAATGCTGGAGGATGAAAGCATACAGGACTATTACATGAATATTCTTGACATTGCCAATGCATTTGACTCACTTGGAGAGAAAACCTCTGATGAAAAGCTTGTGAGAAAAATCCTCAGATCTCTACCTAAGAGATTTGACATGAAAGTTACTGCTATTGAGGAGGCTCAGGATATCTCAAGTTTGATGGTTGAAAATTGATAGGGTCTTTGCAAAATTTTGAAATCACTGTAAACAACAAGACTGATAAGAGGAGCAAGAGGATTGCTTTTACTTCGAGTGTCGACTCTGATGAGACACAAGGAAATCATGAAGATGATGAAGACATGTCAGAGTCACTAGCACTTCTTGGGAGACAGTTCAAGAAGATCTTCAAACAGTTTGACAGAAGGCCTAAGACAAATGGTTAGAACATCATATTCAACATTGACAATCAACCAAGTAAAGAGAATATGGCAAGGTTTGATGAGAAGAATTCTCAGTACAAAGGTGTTCAATGTCATGAATGTGAAGGATATGGTCATATCAGAACAGAATGTGCTACCTTTCTTAAGAAACACAAGAAAAGCCTGACTACTTCCTGGTCTGATGATGATGAATCTGAAGGAGATGGAGATGGAGAAAGAGAATCTGCTAAACATATTGCTACATTATCTAGTAGACTTTTTTCTAATATTGAATCATGTGAACAAGATTTGGCTTATGATGATTTAGCTGTGTTTCACAAAAAACTGAGTGACAGAAACACTGACACATGCAAACAACTCGAGGAGCAGAAAAATATCACCAATAAATTGGAGAATGATAGGATCAGTTATCAAGCAAAAATCTCTGAACTGAATAATAAGGTAACTTTGCTGAACTCTCAATTTAGTCATGCTATGAAGCAAGTAAAAAGGATGTCCGCTGGAACAAATCCAACCTTATGTAAACGTATGTTGCCTCATCCTGGGAAAGGAGTTGTTCTAATGAGGGGTGTTAACACTAAGGAAAATTACTACTTATGGGAACCACATAGAAAAAGTAAAAATGGTTATCTAACTGGAATGTTGAGTATGATGTTGCAACATCAAGTAACTCCCAAGGAACTTAATATTCCACACCTTAGTAGTATAAATAATGAGAAAAGTAGCCAAGTCTCTTGTTCTCATGAGAAACAATCAAGTAGTATTGTAGACAGAACCTTGGAAACCAAGCAACTTGATGAACTAAGTGATAAATTTGAAATTTGCCCACATGAGAAGTTGAAGGAGTTGAACAACTCAATGCGCGTGGTTCCACACTCATTATTGCACACTAATCCAGGTTTTATGTCCCAAACCGACCTGAAATCGCCAACAACACGCAACAACTCCTCCCCTATCATTACTTTCTCTTTCGCTTCTTCCGAGTTCAAAAACATACACCTTTTTGCTTCTCACCCATTTCAAACGTCTCATTCCTTCATCTTCACAAATCATCACCAACAACATCAGACCAACAAAATCTCCTTTCCTGCTTTCAGCAAACCATGGACTCTGAACTTCAAGGAACCAACACTTCAGTTCCTATGATGGTCAAACCAATCACTACCGTTCCTCTTAGCAAACCTAAAGGGAAGACACCCACCAAATCTAGCTCAAAAAGGAAGAAGCCTGCTAAATTAAAAAGCGGAACAACTGAAACTACCTTGAGTATGAATGACGTGTACGAAAAGAAAAACCCCCTCATTTCTACTATTATCAAACCCAATTTTGGGACTTCTGAGAAGGATTCCAAAAGTATTGATGTTGAAGCGACCGTCAAAACTATTTTTGATGTTGTCTCTTCTAAGGTTAAAAAAGGTAACCCTGATGTAATTTTAAAATCTTTTGCTTCTGAATCTAATAGAAATATAGGGCTAGAGAACCTAGATACTGCTAGAGATAGTCCTGAACACATTAATATGTATGATCCTAAGACTGATGATAAAATTATGGAGGAGGACTCTATTCAATGTTCTCCTGAGAAGATTGATGAACAAGAGGATGTTGAACTGAATGTTGAAACATTCATGAGCCAACAAGACAAGCAGGATAATGATGATGGAATCTCTAAGGAAGATGAATCAGGTCAGGAGACTGGCTCAGATAAAGGAGTTTCTTCTGGACATTATGCTGACAAACCTCCTCTTGAGGAAGAGGAACATATTAGTGTTGAGGCTGATCCAGAGGAAGATGTGTATGGTAATAAGGGTGATGAAGACATGGTGAACGTTGATGATATTGTCTCAGATGACATTTCACTTGTTGAGAGAGAGGTTGAGAGTGTAGCCAATAGGATAAGGAGTAACAAAGGAAAGGCAGTCCTTACTGAGGTGGAAACCCCCAAAACTAAAAACAAGACTGTTGTTGTAGGTCCTAAGAAAGTTTGGAGTAAGGTGAAAGTGAAATCTACTTCTAGGAGGACAAGGAAGAGGAAGGTTGTTTAATTTGACGAATCTGATTATGATGTTGAGAAGGATGTTTCAAACATCATCCTTCCTAAAATGCACAAAGGTGGAGATTTATCTATCATAGGAGACTGGCACTGGAAAGAGAGCTAGGTAAGGACGCTCTAGAAATTGAGGGTGTAATGGAGCTTATTAAAGAAGCAGGCCCCATGAAGACAGTGTGCAATCTTGGTGATTGCTATGAGAAGTTGGTAAAGGAATTTCTGGTAAACATCTCTGATGATTGTGACAATTCCCTTAGCAGAGAATATCAAAGAGTGTTTGTAAGAGGAGAATGTGTCAACTTCTCTCCCAACGTTATCAACAAATTTCTTGGTGTTGAAGAGATCAACTTTCCCAAACTGGAGATAACTAAAAATTAAGTGTGTAAAGAGATCACTGCAAATCAGATCAAGGTATGGCCCAAAAAGAAGAAGATTCCCTCTGGAAAACTGTCTGTGAAATATGCTATTTTAAATAGGATTGGTGCTGTGAACTGGGTACCTACCACACACTCCTCTGATGTTACTACTGGATTGGGTAAGTTTATATATGATGTAGGGTCTAAGTCTAAGATGGATTTTAGTACCTACATTTTTGCACAAACTATGAAGCATACCAAAACTGATGCTATTAGATTTTCTATTGCATTTCCAACTCTGCTATGTGGCATTATTCTGGATCAGCATCCTAACATTAAAACTGCAAGTGATGTCCCAGTAAAGAGAGAACCTCCTCTCACGTTGCACTCTGAATTGTTTAGTGCTAATCATGTTCAAGACATTGTTGGAACATCTGGAGTTGTACCTGCTGCAGTAAGAATGACAAAACAGGAGATTGTGACTGCTTTCAAGGACACTTGTGTTATGCTTGATGGGAGGAAAGCTCAACTTGAGCTAATGACTCATTCTTTGGAAAATGGAAATGATGTTGCAGTTGAGAATGAATTGGAAGAAAGTGAGGAAGAAGAAGTTAATAATGCTGACGATGACAATGCAGTTAAAGTAGACAATGGTAATGAAGGTAGCAAGGAAGACTCAGATAGCAGTTCTGAAACTGCTGAATCATTTTTTTTTTACTTATTTTGTGTGGGCAATGCCCTGAACATTTTGTGCACATGTGTGTGCCTGTTTTTGGTTTGTAATACCTAAGTTCTCTATCTTTTTTCCTTGGTATTCTGAATTTATGATTATTAGTATTCTGCACTATGTGCTTCTGGTAATTCCTTATGATTGTCTTCTAGTATTCTGCACTATGATTGTTGGCATATTTTGTGGCTAAAAAGGGGGAGAAAAATGGAATCTCTCTATTCTCTCTTTATGACTGTTATGTATGTGCTTCTGCATGCGTGTTTATCTGCATTTATTTTGTAGCTATTTGGGTGTGTGATGTACTGCACCTATTTTTTGTATGCCTGTATTTTCTGTTGTTGCATTTATTTTGCAACTATTTTAGTTTTTGTGTAGATGTTGTCATGAATGTTGCAACATCTTGATGTTCTTCATGATGATCTGAGAATTTCTCAGTATTTTTATTGTGTACATTTCTTTGCTGATGTTCATTCGAATGTTGGAACATGTCTGTGAAGACTTGTGTAGATGTTGGCACTGAACGTGCAAGATCTTAATGCTGCTCTGAGAATTTGTTTTTCTCAGTATTTTTATTGTACATGTTCCCTGTTGTTGCTATAAGAAAATGGAACATGTCTATGTGTATGACTTTTAAAAGTCTAGGTGATTCTATGTGACCTTGATAGGTCTACTAGCTCGTCTGCTAGTTGGTGAGTATTCCCTGAAGATTTGGTTGAATTGGTTGTTTCAGCCCGGAAGTTTTCCTTTATTCTATGCATGAAGAGTTTTGGGTTTCAAAATTCTTAGTGTGCATGTGTTCAGGGGGAGTAATGGAATATTCCTGTAAGAAGTCACTCATAGGTTCTTATATTCAAGGGGAGTGATACTTCTTTATGTGCTTACGCTAGTTCAAGCTGGTTGACAGGAAGTTAAGTCAGATGTTTAAACATCCATGTTTGTCACTTGTAAGTATGGGAATTTATTTTTCCCTTGCTTCTATATGTGGTTGGTGACAGTACTTTGTAGACATCCATGTATGTCACTTGTAAGTTTGGGAATTTATTTTTCCTTGCTTCTATGGTTGGTTGGTGACAGTACTTTGTAGGTATGAGAAATTTATTGTTTCCTTGCCTCTATGTGTGGCAGGTACTCCTGTCTGAAGTTTTGAAGGATGTTGGAACATTTAATGTTTATGGGAATTCATTCCCTGAGTGTAGCATAGGAATTTATTTTTCCTTTGCTCTTGAGAGAGTTCTTTACTCTCTGTTTTATTGCTCGGAAGATTTATTTTTCTAGCATATGTGTGAAAGATTTCCCTGTCTGATGGTGCGAAGGATGTTGAAACATCCAACCTGTGTGGGAATTCAGTGTTACTGTCTGTAGCTTAGGAATTTATTTTTCCTCTGCTCTTGTGAGACTATGCTATTTATCTGATCCACTGTTGCATGTCTCTGATAAGTGTAATACCTTTATAGGTGAAGCTGTGATTGAAGATTATGTGAGGTATTCTTGTATGCACACTTCTGCTATGTCTTTAGTGATACTGCCTGCTACTTCTTCTTCTTGAATATGTGTTTGTGATGACTTGAGGAAGTGTATCTAAGGTATCCCTTTAGATTATGTGTGTCAGCTGTTTCTTCATAGGTATGTGTTCATCCTACTTGAAGAAACAGATGTCTTCTGTATCCTTCTACATTCTTTGCATTTGGCCTTAATTTGTTTTAGCCAAAAATTTGCCAAAGGGGGAGATTGTTGGGTATTTGTACTGGCTGCATTATTGCTAAAACAAATATCCTTGTATGTGTTGTTGGAACCAATGTTCCAACATGTGTTTAGGCATCTCTGTAAGATGTTGGATACGATGTTCCAACATCCTGACATGGTTCAGTGTGTCTGGGTTCATGCCTATTTGTACACGCGCCCTTTATTGTTTAAGGAAACAATATTTCCTTATCTTATTGACCAAGCAACGCGCATATCTTTACAGAATCAACTTTGGAATATTCCTAGAGTAGTATTTATATTTTAGGAAATATTTGTTATTGTTTTGAACGATCCTAAAGATGTTCCAACATTTTAGGACTTTCCATATTTGTTTCTGATTTCTGTTTTGCAGATTAGCTGAACCGATCTGCTTTGTTCTGAAGCCCAACTAAGTATTTGGCCCAAGCTGCTTTAGTATATAAACAAGACTTCAAGACCTAATTATTCATTCAAGCGTCATTCTAAAAAGTTTAGATTTTTAGGGTTTTGAGTCTACATGTGCTCTACTCTTGTATCATGTTGATGCAAGTTTAGAACCTTTATTGTGAACCTTTCTTGTATCGTTTATGATACATGTTTAGGACTGTGTGTTGAGTTTGATACGCTTGTGTACTACACCGAAGTTGTGAAACAAGGTGCTAGTTGTTTGTTTGAAGGTAACTTCATCTTTGTGTTTGTGTTTTGGTCTGATAGGTCACAGGGGCTGTGACTGACCATAGGATAGTGAGATGGGATCTCAGATCTAGGAGTTCCTAGGTTGAAGTCTAGATGGGTAGGTCCTAGGTCATAAAATGTAAACGAGGAGTTTGTTGAGAGCTTTTGAATAAGGACTATACTAGTGGATTTCCTTCTTGGCTTGGTAGCCCCTAGAGTAGGTGTCTTTGTCACCGAACTGGGTCAACAAACTCTCTGTGTTCTTTACTTTCTTGTCGTTTATTTTCTTGTTTTATTTCTGTCTATATCGTGATGTTGGAACATTGAACCGAACATTATAAACGTTGAAACATCTTACAGAAAATATTAAAACAAGTGCGCAAGAATTTCATAAGACACCATAACAAGCCCAAATAACAATTTTCTAGAAACAGACTCCTGATCTGGAAGCAAAAACGATCAGTCCACCATACTCTAAAAACAAATAAGTTAGGCATCCCTCAACTTCTAAACTACTGGATAAGACACCACAACAGACCAAAAACTTGAAACTAGACATTATCTTTCAATCTCGAAGAAAAAACAGTCTGCTCACTAGAATACAAACAACAAATCCCTAAGATAGTCAATAAGAGGAGCGATAACACAAACAAAATCAAGTCAGAAAAGAGCCTAGTTTGACACAGAGCCCAAAATAGATAACGATCCAAAATCAAACCACGAGCCTATCGAAAACAACCCAAAAAGTGCAAGACCTAGAGATCGCGGATATAGACCCAGAACCAAGATCACCACGAGCAAACAACGAGAGAAAAACACAAGATTCCCCTAGAGCAATATTGTTGTAGCCCCAAAACACCACATGAATCCAATCAGTGAGAAAATAATATGTGAACTACCCATATATGAATAAGACAACTATGGGTTAAGAACCTTCGCCCACCACCAAACATGAGTGGACAAGCCCATTGGAGACGCACCGAATCTACACGAATGAAGGGGGTTGAGGTGAAGCAAAGGGTGCAAATGAGTTCCAACACCTCGTCGTCTCACTGTCAGGTAGATCTACATGATAAAGAACATAATTTAGATTATAGGGAGGTAGGGAGGGCGGTGGTTGTTAGGCGCTTCTAAAGAGAAGACAGAGGATATAGTTTAGAGAAAGAAAATCATATTTATATTTTGACGTTGTTATGACCTTACATTGGAACTTTGACATGGTTCAAATTTTAAATTAATGCTTAAATGCGCACTTAATCTCAAAATGATTTTAGTCCCCGCATTTGTTTATCTAACATTTTAGTCCATGTTTGCTAAAAAATAAAACATTTTAGTCTATGTTTTTTACAAGTTTACAATTTCTTTCACACAACTCGTTTTGAAACGATTTTTTATGACATGTCATATTAATTCATTGATGATGTGGAATTATATTTTTTTTAGGAAAAAAAAATAAAAAAAATGTGGAATTATATTTGATGATGTGCTAAATTAATAATGTCATGTCATCGTGATTCAACGTATTATTCACAAATTTGACACGTCATAAAAAATAAGCTACAAACTTATTTGCAATGAACAATCATGAAGCTTGAAAAATTACAAAGATTAAAATCTTGCTTTAAGTGTAGCTATGCCAATTCATGCAACCAATTCAGAATATACATCAATTAGGAAACCATCATATTATTGTAGCTGGTTTATATAACTAAATGTCTTCAAATGTTGAGAGTAACGAACAAATTATGCTTGAGTTGAAAAATCATTTACTTTCCCAAACTGGACGAGCATAGATTTAGTAATATAATTGATAGCAATGGTTTGAAAAGATGAAAAAACAAGGAAATGAAAATGATGGTGGTTGAAACGTAGTCTTGACTTATCGTGTATCTCTTTCATTGGTGATATATAGTAGTTTTGAGTAAGTAACTCTACCAATTATGGTCTTCGAATTAATCATAAATTTTACGACTTGTTTTTTCTTTTTATTTTCTTGAGAGGAAATTTTACTCCTAATTGAAAACAACAGCTGATTGATATCGAAAGTCAAATTAAAATGAATGTGTTGGAAAAAGTCATTATCTTATTTACGATCATGTTTTTTTAATGAATATTCATTATTTTGTTATAGAGACATCTCTTTAAGCTTTTTTTTAAATACATCTTCTTTTTTTTTGACAATTTTAAATACATCTCTTTAAGCTTTATTAATTAATTAATTAATTGCCAAATATAAAACAAAATGAAGATAAAAAGACCGGGCCGGCTTAACAAATATCACCGCATATGTGTAAACTTACACATAATAAGAAGTAAAAAATAGTAAATTTACCGTGAAACTTGTGTAGTTTATATTAAATACATAATATTATAGTAATTAATTGTTGATTTAAATTTTTTTAACCATTTTTTGTTGTCTAATCCTATGTCATATTGTATAGGATAAGAGAAACTCAAAAAGACTCAGTAATCTTGATACACCTGTTGACTATATAGCCACATGAAATTCCTCAAAAAGGTTTGTTAGCTCTTTGAGATTTGACTTCTCTATTAAAAGAAGCCACTCCACCTAAAAGAACCAGTCACGCAAGCTTATTTTTAACTTAGTCTTAAACTTTATGCGTGAGGTACAAGCCCTTAAACTTATAGACATGGCTTTCTCTGTATGTTTCTTTGAATAACTTCTTAACTAATATTTAATTCTACTCTTTTGAGGTACAAGGTCATGATGGCATGCATAGTACTCGTCAATCTGGTATGTATGGAAGTACATAGTACCATAAAGATATTAGATTAGATTAGAAGCCATACATATTGTTAGACTTTTGTGTAGGAAATAACGAAGTACCAACTTGAATATCAAGAGAAGATTATGATAGTTGCACAACTAATTTTAAAGTATATATATGTAAATACAGTAAGGATAAAAGAAAATAATTAATAAACGTAAACCTTATAAGAAAAAAATCGCGATTTCGGTCCACGAGTATATTCTTTTATAGAAACTTGTACCACAAACAACATTGGTTTTTCTTTTGAAAATCTAAAACAAGACAATTATTCCTCTCAAAAATAAAAATCGTTTAAAGTATGTGAACGATTTTTAAGAAAATGATTAATCGTGTTGATTTTAATAATAAAATTGGTATAATTTATTAAATTACCCTTATTAATTGTAGTTAGTGAAGTAGTTAAGTAAAATGAAATTCAATTAATAAGGGTATAGTAGTGAAAAAATAATAAATACTGCATTGATATATTCTAAAGTAACAATTATTTTGAGATAGAGAAAAGAGACTAAATTTTTTTTATTTTAACACAAAGAGAGTAGCTTATAAATAGTGACAGTACTCTTCACCTTATAAATTTTTTTTTTTTATTTTAACCTCTTAAAAAAAACCTTTAATGCAAACATTAACTAACTATCTCTCATAAAAGGGTAAAATTGACAAAATATACTTATCATCAATAAATTTATTTTTACAATAAACTTTCTTAATTCTCATAATTTACGCAAGAGAGTTTTATATATAGGTATAGATTAATCAGATTCATCACAAGAGTTATATTTATTAGTCACAATTGGTTCAAGTTTTACTTTTTCCATCATAATATTATTACAAACAAAAATATCGAGTTTGAAATAGAAATTATAATTGTTCAAGCATATCAGACCATTGATAAGAACAAGAATTATGCTAGAACTTATAAAGTAGCACTATCTCACTCGCTTTAGGGTTGTTGTATGTTTCCTATGAAAGAGAGCTGATGAGTCATTAATTACTGTTTTTAATAGATTATTTGAGTATGTTTTATTTAGATTTTATGTGTTTTTATTTCCTTTTTAGAACTATTTTCTTCAATTGCAAGTTATTTAATTTCAAGAACGAATATTTGAAAGATTGAGTCTTGGAGCAAAAGAAATGAGAATTGGAGCTGATTCGGGCCAAAAATACGAAGATTTGGTGCAAAAATATGACGCCACCACCACAACACTCCTTTTGCTGCTTTTGCTTCTCCGACAAGCTGCTTATTTAGTTTATTTCTGACCTAAATCCCGTGGTTTCTTTTGGAACATTCTATTGATGTATTTCTTGGGGCTTAAATAGTTGTAGACTATAAATAGAGTAGCTGGCAAACATATTCAGCCATCTTTCGTTCTTGGGAATTCTAAGTGACAATTATTTCTTTGAATAAAAGATCACCTTTATTTTGTTGTTATTTATTTTTATGTTCTTCTTCTTCTTCTTCTCTATGTCTACAAAGAACGTGAGTGAGTAGACTTCTTTTGTTGGATTTTTATTTGAATTAAAATAACAATAATAAAAAGCGCCTTAGGATTATTGGTTCATCATGGTGACAAATCCTTCACAAACCGAACCCTAAACCTAGAACTTTATGTTGGACCTATTTCCTAAAGACAAGTTTCTCTTTAGCCTATCACATCTCCTTTCGGTTTCACTGAGTGTATTTCTCTAGCAATCACGCTTATTCTCATGGTTGATTGCTATTGAAATCCTTGAAGCTCGAAACTTTATTGTCTCAAGGTTTGCTAGACTATTCTCATGTTTCGCAATCCTTGTCTAATTTCACTTGTTCCAATATCAAAACTTCTTCTTTCAATGTTTCGCTTTGATATTTGTGATTATCAATTAACAAGTACTAACCCTCCACTGCCACTTTATGAATTTGATATTTGTTAATTCATTAAAAAATGGTGAAATTGGATTAGAAAATAGAATTACATGAAATTACGGTTCGAGGCTTGGTTTGATAGGGATTAGGTCATTAGACTCATCCAACAATCCCAAGACAAGAAGAGTCTACTCACACATGTTCATTGTAGACATAGAAAAGAAGAAGAAGAAGAAGAAGAACATAAAATAAAATAACAAGAAAATAAACATGAACTTTTATTCAATGAAAAAATTGTCACTTATTATTTCCAAGAACAAATACATATATAGGGGGCACCATTGACTCTAGGGGCAGGAGCTGCACTATCTGACTTCCTACGTGAAGGTGTTGTCTCCAAACATCAATAAAAATTCTGCAGTTCCCCAAAAGTGCTTAAATGTTAAATGATCAAATAATTCCCATCTTTCTTATATGAAATGAAGAAAGAACTTTTCTCGGTTGGTTTTGTGTTAAGGTTAGAACTTGTTTCCTCATAATATCTCTTACACAGGAGTAAGAAAAAGTTGGACTACACACACACACTCACTTAAGACTTGTTGTTGGGTTGAATAGGTTTATGAGAAATGCTTGAAGTTGTGATTAGTGTACGCTTGGAACAAAGCCTTGGAGGAGACATGAGTTTTAATAATGATTGTCATATGTTAAATCTTGTTTATGCTGCTAATGTTTATGCCTTTTGCTTGAGGACAAGCAAAGATTCAAGTATGGGGGAGTTTGATGAGTCATTAATTAGTGTTTTTAATAGATTATTTGAGTCTGTTTTATTTAGATTTTATGTGTTTTTATTTCCTTTTAAGAACTATTTCACTTCAATTGTAAGTTATTTAATTTCAGGAACGAATATTTGAAAGATTGAGTCTTGGAGCAAAAGAAAGGAGATTTGGAGCTGATTCGGGCCAAAAATATGAAGATTTGGTGCAAAAATATGAAGCCACCACCACAACACTCCTTTTGCTGCTTTTGCTTCTCCGACAAGATGCTTATTTAGTTTATTTCTGAATTAAATCTTGTGGTTTCTTGTGGAACATTCTATTGATGTATTTCTTTTGGCTTAAGTAGTTGTAGACTATAAATAGAGTAGCTAGCAAACATATTCTATGGATCAGTCTCTGCTTCTAGAATTAATCATATTGTTGATCTCATTGGCTTCAGCAAGGGTTCTCTTCCTTTTCTTTATCTAGGGGTTCCTATTTTCAAAGGTAAACCTAAGAGGTGTCACCTCCAACCAATTGCAGACAAAATAAAATCCAAACTAGCATCTTGGAAATCTTCACTGTTAAGCATTGCTGGTAGAGTTACTCTGGTTAAAAATGTTATTCAAGGTATGCTAGTCCATTCTATTTCCATATATTCCTGACCTAAAAAGCTGCTGAATGACATTGAAACTTGGACTAGAAATTTCATTTGGAGCGATGATGTTTCAAAAAGAAAATTAGTGACTGTTTCTTGGAAAAAAAACTTGCAAGCCCCTCTCTGAAGGTGGGTTAGGCATTAGATCTCTCCCTACTCTTGATGAATCAACAAATCTAAAACTCTGCTGGGATTTATTGAATTCCAAGGAAGACTGGGCACTTCTTCTCAAGAGCAAGGTAATTAGAGGTAGAAGAGTGATTTCTCATCACATTTTCTCATCTATCTGGCGCAGTATAAAAAATGAGTTCTCAACCATTCAATCTAATTGTGGCTGGCAGATTGGTAATGGTAATGACATCAACTTTTGGCTTGATAATTGGTGTGGTGTCTCCATAGCTTCTCAGTTAAATATCTCTCCTCATTTTCATGCAAATCTAACAAACAAAGTTAAAGATTTCATTTTCAATGGTCAGTGGAATTTTCCCTCCTCAATGCTCATCTGCTTCCCTCAAGTTAATTTTATTACAGAACAAGTAACAATTCCTTTTGAGGCCACTGAAGACAAAAGAATTTGGCAACCTAGCAACAATGGAGATTTATCTTTCAAACAAGCTTATGAGTTCAAATATGGGGTTGGTCAGAACATCAAGTGGGCCAAAGATTTGTGGTGTCCTAATATTCCTCCAACCAAATCCCTGCTGGTTTGGAGGATTTTGCATAACAAAGTGTCAACAGATGAAAATCTTTTGTCCAGGGGTTTTCAATTTCCATCATGGTGCTCTTCTTGCAATATCTTGTGTGAATCTACCTTCCACTTGTTTTTTGAGTGCTCTTTTGCTATGCATTTGTGGAACTTTAGGAATTAGGATGATTGTGTTTACATTGAAGTTGGGAAGAATCCAATCTCTGGTAAAGAACTCTAAAACTGCATTGATGACATCAGTCTTCACAATCTCCCAATAAGTTTGGAAAAAAACTGCACCAAAACCATCTGAACCAGGTGCCCCATCCTTGTTCATTGCTAGCACAGCATGATGAATCTCAATTGGAGTAGGAAGCTTGGTCAAGAGATTGTTCACATCATCTGAGAGAAGGAATAGAGTTATTTAATTATTATGGTTCAAAATTAATATATATCATAAAAATATTTATTTATGTTAAAATAGATTAAGTGTAGTACATATTTAATTATTAAGGGAGGAGGTTGTAATTCAAACATCTTATAAGAGAGGGGAGTATAAAATTTTACTTTTCAAGAGAGGGAAGTGTATATTTTAACATAATAGATGAGGGGGTATAATTCAAGCATATTTGAGGGGAGAAGAATATAATTTACTTTTTTTTAATTAATCAAAGTCATGTTTAAATTACATCATAATCACTGTTAGAGTATCTAATTCATCAAAATTATCATGATCAATTTTTCTCTAAAATTATGACAATTGTTTGTTGTCGTCCTAGTGGCAAAATATTATTTATTGAAAATCTACGGTCCAATGCAACAAACCTTCGGTTAAAAAAAACTACAAAAATGTGTATTTTTTCTGTTAGAAAACATTTTGAAGAAAAGCAAGGATAGACTAAAATTAAAAAATCATTAATCAATTTTGTTAGTTCATGCAAACACTTTTCAATGATGTTTTTTCAAACAAAATTTTAAATATTGTCACTAAATAAATAAAAATTATGAAAAAATTATAAGTACGTTTAAAAAAAAAATCCAATTCATATCTTCAATAATATTTAAATAAACAATTTTGATTTTTTTTCTTCCATTTGACATAAAACATATGAAACTGAATCTTAACTGAACCATAAGAAAATTGACCAAAGTCCTTAAGAAAATACAATTGAAGTAAGAAATACAATACTCAATGAATTGTGGTTAGGGGATGTTGATTTAAAAGGAAAAAAAAACATAATCGAGTTAAAGATTGCTTGTGTTTGTGTACTTTAGACAAAAAATAGTAATAAACTACTCTCATGCTAGAACATTCTAGAAATGGTCCTGAATGTTATTGTACCAGTTATATCTTTTTGTTCTAACATATGGGCGGTAGTACAAGATAAACATGTTAAAGTACATGGAAAAAATATTGGCGTTTTACAAGTCCACATTTAAGCTAGCAAACACAACACGCAATAATTATTTTGTCATAGAAAACAATTATCACATTCGAGAGAAAAATACAATTATTGTGAGATTAGCTTAGTTGATAGAGACAATATAATATAGGTAAGGTTCGAGTTTTAAACTCTGACTACCACAAAAAAAATATAATGGGCATTTCATTTTCAAATCACTTGAGCGACTTTGAGTTTAGTGGTTTTGATAATTTTGTTTCTTCTCTCTTGTAACTAATCATTTTCTCTTATCGAAATAATTTATTTTAATCATTTATTACTCAATTAAATACACTAAAGTCACAAACATCACCAAAACTCAATGTTACTCAAATATTTTCCTTTTCTAGATGCAGTAGGTGTGTTTGCTATACGTAGACAAATTGTTTTTTTCCACGACGCGATAGATATTTATATGTTTAAACTTATGAGTTTTATCAGACTTTATTTACCTTTCGACTGAATTTCGATTATCGGGACCTCATTTCCTCGAAAATTGGAGGATTATCACAAAAAACTTATAGTTTTTTAAAAGTATGAACTTATAAGTTTTTTTTTTAAAGTGTTAACTTATAAGTTAAACTTTCAACCAATAAATAAAAACTAATTTGGGAAGTCGGCTGATGAATCCTCATCATATTATGTATTGAAGTGTTTTATCAAGTCTCTTTTCTACTTTATTCTAGGATTTTAGAAAATAGAAAGTCTTTGTAAGTCATTTTATTTTCCTAACGAGACAATTGTATAGGGTGTTAGTGTCTTTTTGGTGTTTTTCGTCAGTTTGATCTAGTTAAACAATGTTTGGAAGAGGTTACGGAGGTATGAGACTTGTCACATTGAAGAATTCAAAATCAGACATTATTTGAGAGAATTTTGTCCCAAGTCAGAAGAGAAGCCAAAGCTTTAAATGCTTAGAAATCTGAAGAATTAAGAGTCAAATGGGTTAATTCTCATCAACACACGTGTGTCAACTACAAAGTCCATTGAACTTGTATCAACATGCGTGAGGTGTGTAGCAAAACTATCCAATCACTACCGACCAACACATTGATGACAGTCATGCGTGAGGCACATGCACGAACGAAAAAGTGGTTATAAAGCCCTAAATTCAACCATAATCGATGGATTCAAATTTTGACGAGTTTGAGGCATAGAGTGCATTTCAACAACTCTAAAATTGTGTTTTCTACGACTTATGCAACAAGAATGAAGACATGTGACATTAGTTTTATGTATCTTTGTATTATTTTTTTGATTATGTTGTTGTTTACTATGTGTAACTAGACTCCCATAGATTATGATTGAATGATGAACCTTTATGGTCTAGTTGGAAACATGTAATCTATGTAGTCTTTTTCTGATGCAATTTAAACTATGTATACTTACCTCATTCTTAATGTTTTTCAATTTATGATCAACTTTGAATCAATTCTAGGTTGTAGCTTTCTATTACCATACTAGGTTTTGTAACGTGATCTGTAATTATCCCTCAGTCATTTCTATAATTATCTTGTTTCATTGCGATGGTGATAAGTTCTCTAACTCCTTCCACAAAATGTGGTGTCAGTCCAATTCTTCTAAAATAGACCTTAGTGAGGATTATGAAGAGGGGAAGATATGTTAGGAGTGTAAAGAAATGTCTATGGAATCATAAACAGAATTCTACTGAAACAGCGGGAACGAAAATAAAGGATCAAAACATACCTCCAGTTATTGCTCTTGTTTGATGATGTGTTTGGCTCTTCTAAACCTTCCACAATCTCACTTTGATGGTGTAAGTTTTTATGAATAGAGATGATAGGTTTAGAAAACCGAAACCTATGAGTAACTGTCTTTTATAAGTTTTGTCCATCACAAAAATTATTGTACGTGCAAACATAATCTGAAGAGAGTTAATGGACATTTACTAAAAAGAGGGATAGAATAAAAGACCACGTTCTGCTTAATGGGTAATTACTGTTACATACCAGACAATTTTAAGCATTGTCGACTGACCCTACAAACCAACACGAGTCTTTTCAACGTGTTTTGTCCTCACTCGCACGCTTACCGTGAAACTTCCCAGTATGTCACTCATCTAAAGACTACTCCAAGTCAAGCACGCTTAACTGTGGAGTTCTTATGGATTGGGCTACCAAAAAGAAGATGCATCTTGTTGGTATAGGTAGTACTAAACAATTCTTATAAGCCTTCCTTCAACCATGTAGTCTCATACCTGCATGGCCTCGGGATCCCTCTCATTTCGATGTGATTCGGTTCGTCTAGAAGCTGTCGGGAGACGCTTATTGTCGTGCCTTGTACACCGGCGACCACTCCCCGCCTTCGTGATCCTTGGGTGTCACAATGCTACCAGCTTCTGCTTGGTTCGTCCCCGAACCACACCGTACTGGGAGAGATTTGCTCTGATACCATTTGTAACATATCAGAACTTTAAGAATTGCCGACTGACCCTACATACCAACACGAGTCTTTTCAGCATGCTTTGTCCTCACTCGCACGCTTACTGGGAAACTTCCAAGTAGGTCACTCATCCAAAGACTACTCCAAGTCAAGCACGCGTAACTGTGGAGTCCTTATGGATTGGGCTACCAAAAAGAAGATTCATCTTGTTGATATAGGTAGTACCAAACAATTCTTATAAGCCTTCCTTCAACCATGCAGTCCCATACTGTCGGAGTAAGCCCTAATAGCCAATCTATATTGTTGTGTTTGGCTTTGTATCATGATATAAATACATATTGTGAATATATATATTAATAAGGCATTTCTTTATTGTTTTTGTTTTGTTTCAAAATAATAAAGTCCCTATAGTAGTTAGTCCGTTTAATGAAATATTAAGTATAACTTAATTGTGAGACCCCGTTAAACATAAGGACAATATTCTTAAAGTATTTGTAGTCAAGTTTTATTGTGAAGTGAGATATCACTAAAGCATGGAGACTATTATGTGGACAGACTGATGATCACATCTTACAGATCATGGATAAAGAGTTATCAAGTCTTAACATGGATATAAATATTAGGAGTAATATTTATATTGGATTGACCCACCATGAAAATACTACACAGTAAAAGTTATGAAAAGTGTCATAAGATATTCTCATAGTGATAGTGGTGTATTCCACCCATTGACCTAAAACCACTATGTACCCTAGATGTTGGAGTCAAGTGCTTTGTCACTATTCAAATGTTGTCTGTAACAAGATGACTATAAAGTTTGTTGATGGGTACTCACAAATAGTGTCGAGGGACATGAGTGACCTAGATGGAATTTCCCCCTCCTACATAACAGGAGAAATGTCTACAAGCCCAATATTGAACTGAACAATGGTGACATGCTATGCCTTGTGTTCAATATAGACATGAGGGCAAAAGGGTAATTATACACACAATCATTATCACAGAAAAGGTTTCGTCAGATCACATAATATACTCGTCACTTGGGTAGCAGTGATGTGTTGCTAGATACCACTCACTATTTATAATATTAAATATGTGATTTAATATTATTGTCAACGTTATAGAAACCTATAGGGTCACACACAAAGGACAGATACATGAGAGAAATAAATAAGTAAGACTTATTAGTAATTAAATAATTAAATATGACTTTATTATTTAATTTACGAAAAATAGAGACACGCGGTCCACCGTAAGGTATAATGTGTTTATGTGAAATATGGTGCACTGTAAGGTACGGTGTACTTAAGTACTTGGCTTGCTGACCACACAAGTGATTCTATAAATTCAACCCTTGTTCTGAAGCATTCCAGACTTTTTGTGAGTGCTTAACCTAATTCAAAAAAGTTGTGAAACCCTAGCCGCCGCTCTCTAAACCTTGTTCTCTCTGAATCTCCATTGGAATTGGCTAGCACCGGTCTTCGGAGAAGTTATGTTCGTGTGGACTAAGTAGAGGCATCGCCACTTTGCTTTGCTCGTGATCAGAAAAAATTCCACTACAAAGATTCTGCTCTTCAAGAGGTAAACACATGAATTCTTAAATTGTTTAAGTATGTGTTTGATTTATGATTAATGATTTAATCAAGATCCGTTTCATTGAGATTTCATCCGCAAAGAGGATTAAAATTTTGCAAAACCCCTCTTAAAATCCCTTCACATACCTGCACGGCCTCAGGATCTCTGTCATTCCAATGTGATTCGATTCATCTAGAAACTGTCGGGAGACGCTCATTGTCGTGCCTTGTGCACCGGCGACCACTCCCCGCCCTCGTCATTCTTAGGTGTTACAATTACCACAATGGACCCTTAATGATAATTACCACTCATTTAAACAAATAAATAATAATGGAAAATTACAATTTTCTTACACTTGATCGCCAAATTCTTTCACTCATAATAATAAGAAACAAAGCACATGGATCATACTGATAGGTCCTCTATATAATCGAGTATTATATTATATGTATCACAATGCACTATGTTTCTAGCCAAATCATATAACTTAATGAATAAACTCATATTAATTATGTTTATTATGGTTTTGAACTTAAACAATATTTCTCAAAATCTAATGCATAAACTTTAGAGATCAAATATGAGAAAATATCATACATAGAGTCTCATAAAACAAAAATCATTCTTACAACAAAATCAGATATGGGAACCAAGTCCCATACTTTCTACATGATCCTAAAATTTTGACGGTGGCATGCCTTTAGTCGAAGGATCATCAATCATCAATTAAATACTAATACGCTCAATAAAAATTGTCTGATATTTAACACGTTCTCTTACGACTAAGTACTTAATGTCGATATGCTTACCTCGACTTCCACTTTTATTATTCTTAGCCATAAAAACTGCAACTAAATTGTCACAATAAATCTTTAATGGTCTAGAAATTGTGATGCGGCCTTCATGTATGCACCATGTGATGTAGCCTCAAAACAAGACACGAACTCAGCTTCCAACGTGGAAGTGACGATCAAGTTTGCTTTGTACTTTTCCATGAAACAGCCCCGCCCACTAACATGAAATGTAACTGAATGTTGATTTTTATGAATCAACGCAACCAGCAATGTTTGAATCAAAGTAACCTTGAAGGTACCTCATTAATTTATTTGCATGTAGTCTTCGGTTCCTTGAAGGTACCTCATTACTTTCTTTGTAGCTTTTGAGTGTTCCATACATAGATTACTCTAATATCTGCCTAACATTCCAATTGTGAATGCAATGTCAGGCCATGTGCAAACCTGGTCATGCATTAGGATTTCAACAACACAAGCATATGGAATATTAAGCATTTGTTCCCTTTCAAAATCGTTCTTTGGGCATTGTTCTAAATGGAATCTATCACCTTTCACAATAGGTGCTACACTTGATGAGCAATCTTTCATCTGAAAACTCTCTAAGACTTTATTGATATATGCCTCTTGTGACAAGCACAAAATTCTACAAACTCTATCTCTTTGAATCTTAATGCCAATGACATAAGAAGCGTAACCCATATCCTTCATATCAAATCTATTAGAGAGAAATTGTTTAACCACATATAGAAAACCTTTATCATTGGTAGCAAGTAAAATGTCATCCACATACAAAATAAGGAAACAAATTTTACTCCCACTGACCTTCTGGTATATACATTGATCCATAATGTTCTTTACAAATCCAAAAAAAAGATGTGACATCATGAAATTTTAAATACCATTTGAGGGCAAGTTGTTTGAGTCCATAAATAGATTTCTTAAGCTTGCATACCAAATGCTCATCACCGCTAGAAGACAAACCTTCTTGTTGTTTCATATAAACCACTTCTAGGTCTTCATTTAGAAATGCAGTTTTCACATCTATTTGATGTAGTTCTAAGTCAAAATGAGAAACTAATCCTAAAACTATGCGAATATAATCCTTCTTAGATACAGGAGAGAAAGTCTCTTTGTAATTAATTCCTTCCTTTTAAGTGAATCCTTTGAGAATGAGTCTTGGTTTATATATCTCAATGTTGCTTAATGAGTCTTTCTTTGTATTATATACTCATTTACAACCAATGGCTTCACTATAACACCCTAAACTCTAAAAGTGACAAATTACGCTAATGATACGACCATATCAAGAATCTAGATGTTACTTCGCCAATAATTCACTAAGCATGCATAAATAATAATTTTCTCAAAACATCACAGCGGAATAAAAACATCATTATATCAACATTTAAATGAATCATCCCAATAGTCAACCATAATAAAATAAGTCTCCAAGTAACCATGTCATCATACAACTCATGTCAACATTAATACATAGTCTCAAAAAATTCCAACAAACAAAATAAATATAAACTTCAAAGACCGACCCCTAATCAGAGTCCTAAAGTCTAAGATATCGAAAACAGTAAACGAGGTAGCTCCAAGCTATCCTCAAACAACTCACATAAGCACAACAAACTATTCATGCACACCGTCTACCCATCCATACGGATAAGGAAGACGGTCAACCAAACAACAACTTGGGTTAGTTCACAATTCACAATTAAAGCATAATCAAACATAAGCCTTCGAAGATTTCATGCATAGCACATATACATACTCAACATTCTTGGAATACTACCATCACATATATATCCCTAGTTCAACATCAATCATGTTATCATACCTCTATCATAACACATCAAGTATATTCATACTTTAAATCATGGTTATCACTCATCATTTATAACATCTATAAACTTAAGAATTACTCACCTTATTTCTCATTTAGCCTAATTAACTCAACGAATACAATTCATCATTTCAAAAATATAAACAAGGAAATCATCGTCACCAAAGAGATCATCAAATCACATATAATTCACACTTCATTATTTTTCACCCATATAAACATCATCAGTTAAAGTCATTAAGTGTACAAGCATAACAAAACATCATCAAGTACACAATTCACCAAGTTCACCAATGCACATATTCAACTAATTCACATGATTCACCAATGCACCTAAGCAAGTATGACACCTGTCAAGTTATGCAATGCATCTAGACACGACTCTTTATGCATGTGGTACCAAGTCAACACTGAAGTCGTCACCTCAAGATACATTTGTATCATAATCGTCGTCAATATGAACACAAAGCATTCGGTCGTCGCCAATATGGATATAAACATCTGGTCGTCGCCAATATGGATATACATCCGACACAAACATCATGAATGCATGAACATATGACTCAATAAATGCATATGTTCAACAACAAGTCGTCAACAATCAACATCAACATTTTTCAATACACGCACACACCATCAAAGTCGTCGCCAATTTCATGTAAGAATTCGTCCCCAATAACTCACAATTATCAAAATCACCAACATATTCGTCATCAAACATCAACATAATCATCATCAAACATCAACATAATCATCATCGACATCAATCAACTTAGAGAACATAAAGCTCAAAATCACATCTTTCATAAAATACAGACAATTGACCACATACCAACATTCATCCAAATAAAAACATCCAAACATCATAGATTAATTCTTATGCAAGTGGTAAGTTATTCAGCCACAAAGTCTTAATTTGACAAGGTTTGTCTACATTGCAACAACTAGCATTTTCCGATCATTTCACCAAAACCAAAGTAAACAAATTCAAACACCTCAACTGAGTATATACACAATCCAAATATGAGTGCAATAGCATATATATATATACACACATTTCATAAGACAATTTCGATTAACTTCACCATAACTTAATCATAACTTCACCAATTACAACACCAATTTCATAAGAACAATAACAACTTAATCATAACTTCACCAATTACAACACCCAAGGTATAAATTATCATCAACAACACAACATAACATCAATCAAAGCACAATTTCATAATTTCATCAACAATCAACAACAACAACTTAATCTTTACAAATTTAAACAAAAATCGTCACAACAACGTAACAACAACAACCATGAGTTTTAAGCACATAGCCCAACAATTTCAAGAAGTTTATCATACTCGCAATTTCACATGAAATGGGAGCACGGATTTCATCATTCAAAACCATAAAAGTCACAATTATCATAAAAACACTTAAACCCATAAGTGAAATTAAGAGATTATTGCTCAATTAGTGAAAAGAGACCATCTCCGTTACCTCTAATCTTCAAGAATCCAAATTTTAGTTTCAATTTAGCTTCAAGCCTCCAATCTCAAGCTTCCTCTCTAGTTTCTCCTCTAGATCACCTTTCTCTCTTTACCTCTATCTCAAAATGTTTTGGAAAAATGAGAGAATGAAGGTAATGACCTGATTTTCTCATAAGACTAGTGTTCATATAGTCACTACACAAATGGGCTTAGTCTCTAGTTGTCTTAATGAGCTCAATATTCTTACCAACTAATTCACCAAAATTACTATACACTTAGACCGTCAAAATAATGAATAATTACCGTCTCTTAAATAATTACCTCAACTCACTACTTAGTAAAATATTCATTCCCACTTAAAACACTAAAAATAACTCTCGTAACAAAATGACTAATTTACCCTTTCTCACCAAATGACCAAAATACCGTTGAGTCTAAAATGACTAAAATACCCTCCTTAAGCCAAAATACACTAATCCCGAATAAAATACGCACAGAGATAATTAATCACATATAAGCACATATAAACACACATAATAAATATTTAAAATAATTCTAACGAAATACGAGATGTTACAATCCCAAACTCCGTTAGATACCATTGAATTCATCTCATATTTCATAGCATCATACCATAAATTTTACTCTATAGAACTCATGACTTGTGAAAACGTTTTAGGATTATTTTCAGCACCAATATTATAGTCTGATTCTTGTATGTGCAAACATAATGAAACTATTCCATAATTTGAAGAATAAGGATCCTCTCCATTTATCATTTTCTCTATTTCTTTCATTTGGAGAAATAAAGACACAATAAAACTTTAAAATAATTAATGATGGTGGACCCCACTAGTTGATAGGATCTACAATCTATTTGTTAAGTGTTTCTTTGTAAATGACAATCTCCATTTATTTTTATCAGCAATGATATACACAGCGAGAAAAATTGTCCTGAATTGATCAAGAATGAAAACATGCCAATAAAAAACAGTTTTGAGCGGATATCATGGGAGGTGGGGAGAAAAAGATGTAAATCACGAAATAGTGAATGAGTGGCAGACATGTCACATGTGTCGTGAAATATTCATAACCGGGATGTGGTTGTTTCACTTTAAATATCATTTTTCTATTTTTATAAATAGAGATGATCTAACTCATAATCTGAAGAGAGTTAGTGGATAGTTACTGAAAAGAGGGAAATAATAAAAGACAATTTGCTGCTTAAGTAATTACCATGATGGACCTTAATGATAATTACTAATGTTTTAAATAAATAAATAAATAATAATGGGAAATTACAACAAGGAGAATTAAATATTCAGACAATCTTTGTATTTCGAATATATCTAGAGTATATGTTGTTTGTGATTTACTTATTTAGAGTAGAAAATAGATTAAAGAAATTGAAGAACTCATTTCTCAACTACTCTTGTAGATGCGTCAAGACTAAATAGCGTTGAAATCGTGTGCACAAATTCGTTGATAGGTGTCTCTCTTGTTTATCAAGCTTTGCATTGGCATTTCTTTCATTTCATTTATTTATACAGACACTTCACACCCCAAACGTGGGAACCATTATCTTTCTCCCTCTAGCTACTCTCTCTCTCTCTCTAACTTCTTTGCCTTCCAAGTCTCACAAAACATTCTCTCTCTCTAAATGTTTCAAGCATTTTAGAGAGAGAAAGGAATTTTTTTCAAGGCATTTTCCATGAGAACTTTGTCTTTTGATAGGTGCACCACCAGCACAAACGAGAAAGACTTGCCGGAAAATTTTGAAACATCATCGCCGGTGACCGGAAAACATGCTTATGGCGCAATGTTGCCGGTTTTTCTCAACGACCTTCGTAGCAACCACCACAAAGAGCTCGTTGAAATAACATTAGAACTCGAAAACGACGCCATCCTTCTCCGTAATATCGCATCGGCATCTTCAGCTCCAAACGTATCACCATCTTCAAGTCATGCTGGAGATGAAGACACCTTAGCCGGAGTTGGCTTTGGTGTCCCAAGGAGTCTTTCAATCACATCGAGGATTCGGAAAAAATTTCCATGGCTGAGGTCGATGTCTATAAGGACATCGACCTCGTCAGCAGAGAGTGTCACTGCAGCCGTGGATGATCCGATGATGGCGCGAAATGCACGGCGAATGAGAGCGGAACTTGAAAGGACGAGATCAAGTGCTCAGAGAGGTTTGAAAGGATTGAGATTTATTAGCAAGTCTGGTGAAGCAAGTGAGGAGTTATGGAGAAAAGTTGAAGAGAGGTTTGGTTTTCTTGCTAAGGATGGTTTGCTCGATAGAGAAGAGTTCGGTGAATGCATTGGTAAGCTATTTTTGTTTTTTTTCTTTTTGACTCATGATAAGTTATTTTGTTTGGAGGCAACGATAAGATTGAAGATTAAATGAAGCATTAATTCCTCAACACAAAAAAAGTAAATAAAGCATTTATGGTACCGTATATTTTCTTAAAACTTGATATTATCCGCACGCAACTGTAAATATTAATTTAAATAGGACTTAAATAGACGGAAACCGTCTATAAGATTTTGTTGTTATAATGCTTGAACTCGAATTTTAACATGAGATTTTAATTAAATTAGAAGAGACACATATTTTTTCGTCTGAACACTCTTGGGGTGCATTTATGGTAATATTGTGGTACATGAATATTTTACTTCACACTCACTTTAATTTCCTTAAAAAAAATGTATATTACGTTTAAGAAACAAAAATTGCCTGTTTATTTAAGTTATATAACTAAATTACAACATTCAAAATAAAGTTATATAAATTACTCATGTTAAGCATCTTCGATATAGTCATAAATCTTTCCTAATTTGTTTTTTATTTTCAAGAACAACACACCATATAAAAAATTTTAAAGTGATATTTTTAAATAAAAAAGATTTTTTTTAATAAAATATGGAACACATGAATTCAAGATTTTAGTTTAATAATTACCACCGAATCTCAAATTAAGAACTCTGGTGAGAATTTTTAAAAAAAATTAAGCTAGAATAATTATTTTTTTATTAAAATACCTCTAACTAATTATTGCACCTATTAGCAAAATAATAATAAATATAGTTATTGGAAGATAACATTATTATATCTCCTTATGGATAAAAACATCATTATATCATCTAAAGGTTACATTTGAATAACAACAATACAAAATATAAATAAATTTAATTTTATTCTAATTTTTTTAGGCATATTATTAGAAGTTTTGTTCCTTCTAATTTCAGAGATTAATTAGTCAACGGATTTCTATATTTAGAGAGATGGATGATGTAATATATTTTTGATATTATGAATTGAAGGGATGGAAGATTCGAAAGAATTTGCGGTAGGTATATTTGATGCATTAGCTCGAAGGAAGGAAAGAAAAGAAGTGAGCAAGATAACAAAAGAAGAGTTGCATCACTTTTGGTTGCAAATTTCAAACCAGAACTTTGATGCTCGACTTCAAATTTTCTTTGACATGTAAGTAATCTGTCACTTTCCATGATGTATCAGGGTCTATTCTCTTAGAAAACAAGAGGATGTAGTAGGTAAGATAAAAAAAAATTAGACAAAACATTGCAACAATTATATTAATGAATAGTCTCTCTCACCTTATTATTGTTTTGTACCATTAGATCAATAAGTCAAACCGATAGATTGACACTCTTAATGTGTACACCTCTTTGTACCACTCCAAAAACTTTAAGTTAATCAAATATATATTCTGTGTGACCACATTTTTTTAGTTCCGTAACCACTATTTTTCTAGAATTTATTTCGTTAACTAAGTGAAAAAATAGTGGTCACGCGCACTTTATTTGCATGGCCACATTTTTCTAAAGAAATAGTGGCCACGCAACTAAAAAAATTTGGTCACATAAAGCATATATTTGGTTAACTGAAATTTTTCAGAGTGGTATAAAGGAGTGTACGTATTAAAGGTATCAACCTATCTTTATTCGTCAAATAATATCATGTTTGATATAATGGTAAGACATTTCTCATTAGTGCATCATTAACATTTTTTAAATTAAGAAAAGATTAAAATAACGCTTACTATCTCTTTTATACCTCTTAAAACCACTTTAAAAATAATTTGTGACACCTAACTTTGGGTTGATATCATCGTTGATATGTTAGAATCACCATGATTCATAGCTCGTGTCAACATTTTTTTTTTGTGGTGGCTGAGGTTTGAACCTCAGAGCTTAGATATATTATGCATTGTTCATACCAATTAAGCTAATCTCATGAGGACAACTAATGTCAACAGATTATGAGTACCATTATATATTTCTTTTTTTGGTTAAGGATATAATTTTATATTAAATAAGAAATACAAAAATTTTAAACGGAATTTCGTATGTAGTTTTCCATAATATTTAAGTTATAGCACTCATATATTTAATTTGGAACTGAGATTCATTAAATATATCTACAGATGTTTGTTTCTTTATTTGAGGGTTTGACTTGTGTATCTTTATTTATTGATAAATATGACTTGTCTATGCACCATGCCATCATTTGAATTCAGATATTATAAATTCTGCTTGCGTGTCAACGTTACTCTTAACCTACACACATAGGTTTTCTTGGAGAATATTAAATGGAAATTTTAGTTTCAATGATTAATTACACTACTAAGTTAAATTAAACCAATTAGTTGTTTTCATTGGATATATAAATGTTGTTGCTCTTGACCAAAAAAATAAATAAATGTTGTTGCTATTATTATATTATAATTCTTGGTAAAAATAAGAGAAATAAATTGATGTCAAGAGAATTGTATATATGAAGGGATACAACAATGCTCTTATAGTCAATGAGAACAACTAACTAGTGTAATTAATCATTGTAACTAAATCTTACATCTAATAGAGAAAAAGAACTTAATTGTGGATCATTTATTAAATGTTTATTTTATTAAAAATTATATTTCTTTCAGGGCAGACAGTAATGAAGATGGAAGAATTACTAGGGAGGAAGTACAAGAGGTAAGATTTACTTAATAAATTATTTTTGTTCTTGTCAAAAAAATTATATTTTTCTTATCATACACTCTGTTTCTAATTTCAATATTAATATTAATTTTAATCAACAGCTTATAATGCTAAGTGCTTCTGCAAACAATCTATCAAAGCTAAAAGAACAAGCAGAAGGATATGCTGCATTAATAATGGAAGAATTGGATCCGGAAAATCTGGGTTACATTGAGGTAATAGTAGACAGCATAATAAAATCACGTTAAAAATCTAATCATTGGTTTTTCTTATCCAATACTTTAAGAGAATTTTTTCGTGTGATTGACAATTTCATTCTTAAATTATGAGTCGGATAATTTAGCACTTCAAAATAAAAATTCAAAAATTATAAATAGTTCATTAAATTAAAAATGTCTTTTTGTTCCGGTGAGCCTAACTCAACACGTCACTTAATTAACATAACTCAAGATTATCAGAATTCCTTAGAGTGTGCTTGCCGGAGGTAATTGAGAAATTTTAAAAAATTTAGAATTCTAGGTAATTTAAATGATTCAATTAAATTATTTTCACTTTTTAATACTTTTGTTTGGATGAAGTAATGAAAAATTTCATTGTTATAATTTTTGGGCAACTTTTATAAATTGTAATTTTTTGGGTCAAATTTGAAAATTGAAATTAGGGGTCAAATTGCAAATTTAAAAAAATTTAAAGGGTCAAATTATAATTTTTGGAAAATTTAAGGGGTCAATTTACAATTTTTTAGAAATTTGTTGGGGTCATAATGAAAATTTTGAAAAATTTACAGACCAAAATGTAATATACGGTAGTGTAGTGTTGGACAACAAAAATGTTGTTCAAATAACATTCCTCTAGAGGATTCACACTTTTCCTGGTGTGTTTGTATTCACTCTTTTACTAATGAATTTGTATATTCACACAAAGATTCACTCTTTGTTAAAGTTACAATTTGGGATTCACTCTTTTGTGTCTCCATTTTTTCATTAATCTTTCTTAATCCTTTCATAATTTTTTTTTCTCTCCATTTTTTCAGCTATGGCAGCTAGAAATGTTGTTATTAGAAAAAGATAGATACATGACATACAGTAGACAACACAGCAGTGCAAGTGTAAACTGGAGTCAAAATATGACAAATTTGAGACCAAAAAGTAAGATCCACAAAATACGCAAGACACTTCAATGTCTTGCTTTAGAATATTGGAGGAGGGGTTGGATTTTGTTACTGTGGTTGGTTACCATTGCTAGTCTTTTTACTTGGAAATTTTACCAGTACAAAAACAGAACAAGTTTTCAAGTTATGAGTTATTGTTTACCAGTAGCCAAAGGTGCTGCAGAGACACTCAAGTTCAACATGGCTCTTATTCTTTTGCCGGTTTGTCGCAATACATTGACATGGCTTCGTTCTACAAAAGTTCGGAAATTTGTTCCATTTGATGACAATATTAACTTTCACAAGGTAAGAGGTGAATCATACCCATATAAGATGATTTATATGGTTCATAATTTTGTTGGTATAAATTAGTTATGTGAGCTTGAATATGATCAAAGGATGTTAGCGTTAGAATTTAGGGTTAAACCTAACTCAACTCTAACAAAATTGGCTTGTACTGTAAGACGGGGATTATCCCCAGTTGTAAACTCGTGTGCAACTCTTAATTCAGACCCGTCACATGAACATATGGAGTATCATCCGAGTAGCCTGATAGCGGTAACATTATAACATGTGGTCTAGCAGATCTTGAATATGCTCTAAGTAGTCCACATCGTCGTAGCATTGAGAAAAATGTCCCAACATTTGGAATTTCGTAAAATATAAGGTTTACATGTATATTATCAAACTGGCTAGAAAAAAATTTGAGCTTATAAAACTTGAACAAAGCATACATTACTTTGATTTTACTATGTTGAATTACACATAAAAATCAAAGTCAAGTGTATAATTCTCTCATTGCGAATGTGACCAAATTATTCTTAGCTATGTAGACTCTATTATTATCATGTCCTTGTTGATGTAAGTTCCTTGACAATTTGATTTTATGTCTACTTTCAATCCATTTCCACAGATGATTGCATTTGCCATAGTTGTGGGAATACTTGTTCATGCAGGAAATCACATCTCATGCGATTTCCCTCTGCTCGTAAACTCGTCTCCAGAAAAGTTCTCACTGATAGCTTCTGATTTCAATAACAAAAAGCCCACATACAAATCACTTTTCATTAGTATTGAAGGTGTAACAGGAATCACAATGCTTACTTTGATGGTTATATCGTTTACACTAGCAACTAGCCAATTTCGAAGAAATGCAGTAAATCTTCCTTCGCCTTTCAACAGATTAACAGGCTTTAATGCATTCTGGTACTCACACCATCTTCTTGGTATTGTCTACATTCTTCTGTTCATTCATGGATCTTTCTTGAATTTGACGCATAAGTGGTACCAGAAAACGGTAAGAACTTCGACCATAGTCTTTGTCGGTATGAGAAAACTGAATGATGATTAAAGTATACTAACACATTTTTATTTTTCACTTTTGATTTTAGACATGGATGTATATCTCTGTTCCATTGCTGCTGTACATTGCAGAGCGTACTCTACGAACACGTAGATCGCACCATTATGCAGTAAAAGTTCTTAAGGTAACAAAATCACATTGTCTAGTTTTAATTAGAAATTGACTTTTGGGAATGTTTACTTATTAAGGTAACAATTTTCAATTTAATTTTCCTAACTTCAACATCAGGTTTCAGTGCTACCAGGAAATGTGTTTAGCTTACTCATGTCAAAGCCAAATGGATTCAAGTACAAAAGTGGCCAGTACATATTTTTGCAATGCCCAAAAATCTCTCCCTTTGAATGGTGAGTGTAATTCTCAATTGATCATTAATCTTACAAAACATGAGCACATGAAAATAAACATCTTGATTTTTTAGGCATCCATTCTCTATTACATCAGCACCAGGAGATGATTACCTAAGTGTTCACATTCGAACGGTAGGTGACTGGACGCAAGAGCTTAAGCTACGCTTCACCGAAGATGACGAATTGCCTCCTGTTAACTCTAGCGCTACATTCGGTGAACTAATAAAACTGGATCAATTAGGGTAAGTGTAGGTCATATCAGAGTTTTAAAAAAGGTTTATAATCGCAATTTAGGCGTTTTGATCAAACTTTTTTTATGTCTATGTGGCTGAAATGTAATCACCATTCAAGTTGCATCAAACACATTTGACAATGATTCTTCGCAATGTCAAATAAAGTGACGTGACTACAATTTAAGACTTTGATTCCTGTGTTTCAATGCTTGCTAGTTACACAATTGTAAATAAGTGAAACTAAAATTTTATTGTAGACCGCCGAAGCTACTCGTGGATGGCCCATATGGAGCTCCTGCACAAGATTACCAGAATTTCGATGTACTGCTGCTCATAGGATTAGGAATTGGAGCAACTCCCTTCATTAGTATTCTAAAAGATCTTCTGAGTGACACGAGACCAATTGACGAACAAACGGTATAATCCATGCTCTTGCTTTTATCGATAATGTCGATTCTCTTTTATCATAAGTTGTCGATTTTAACAAGGCCAATTTGCAGGACTCAATCACGGAAACAACCAAATCAGATGGGAGCTTCAACAGTTTCACATCTTCAAATGTAACGCCGGGAAGAAATAAAAGATCACAAAGGATTACAAATGCTTACTTCTATTGGGTCACCAGAGAACCTGGATCTTTTGAATGGTTTAAAGGAGTAATGGATGAAGTTGCAGAAATGGACCACAAAGTAATATTTAATATTTTTTATGAATATTTAATCATAGATACCATAAAATTTAATCTTAATTATGTCATGCTAATAAATAATATTGCAATGTGATATCTTATGAACATATAATTAGCTTTATGCCTAAACCACTTTTTAGGGTCTAATTGAACTGCACAACTATCTCACAAGTGTATATGAAGAAGGAGATGCAAGATCAACCCTAATCACAATGATCCAAGCATTAAACCATGCTAAACATGGTGTTGACATTCTATCAGGCACTAGAGTGAGATTTCAATACTTTAAGAACTATTATTAATTATTTCAATTCATAGTGATCTCATTCTCATCTCAAAAATTAAAAGAATTAATATATTCTTTTTCTATTGCAGGTGAGAACACATTTTGCTAGGCCTAATTGGAGAGAAGTTTTCACAAAATTAGCTTCAAAACACCCTAATTCTACAGTAGGTAAATTACTTGCTAAACCTGCATAACTTTTTCTCTCAAATCATAGTATTGCAAACTACAATTAAGAGGAGATTAAGGTTGCTAAACTCAAATTAATTTTGGTTTGATAAATTAGAAAGTTTTTAACAAGCACATTATGCATAATATATGCAGGGGTGTTCTATTGCGGGATGCCGGTGCTCGCGAAGGAGCTAAAAAAGCTTTCACTTGAGCTTAGCCATAAGACAACCACACGCTTTGATTTTCATAAAGAGTATTTTTGAGATTGAAGATGAAAATTAAACTGCTTTTGTTTATTCTTTTGTAACTATCAATTAATAATTGAGAGAGGGAGTCACAAATACAAATAACATGTAATTTTAGTACGTAGAATACAAATACAGTATAGCAACAAACTAATAACACAGAAAAGTATACAAAGATTTCAGTTTCTAGCAAATACCCTTCATGGATGTTTAACACACAATGCAAATTTTTATTGCTACACATGCATAGTTCAAACTCAAACATATTACCAGTAACCATGGCTTCCATCTGATATGAAGTTCTTCCGAATTTTAATATATGCCATGAACGGTTTAAGATTAGAACTCTTTTACCAATCATGAGCTTTGAGATTCTTTAATAGTGAGCGAGATTCTTGTCGAATAGTTTCAAGGTCTTGAACAACCAGGGCATATGGTGTTTTGGAATCCAGGCCTAGTGGTACTTCGTCGATGAAATCCAATGGCGGCCTCCTCAATGTACCTTAGCACGGGAAGATTGGACGAGTATCTTCTTCCACATTTAATAATTCCTGAAGTTTCTATTTTAATACGTTAATTTGGGATGACAATTTGATTCATGCATCTGATCAATAGTTACCGGGTACACAATCTGCCAAAGTATTTGGTAAGTGGCGGGTATACATAGTCAATACGCTTGGGTTTGTAATATATGTATTGATATACTAATAATTATACTACCAACAAATTTTGATCTAATTAAAAAATGAAGTTACATACCGATTTTCTTATAACAGAAGTATGAAGGGAAAAAAAAATTGGCAGCATCAAACTATGTGCGAGCAACTTCAGTTTTCCTCCAAACCTTACTAATATCTTGTCTTATATTATATTTACTCATACCTTGATCACAATGATCGAGTTTCTGAACCAACTCTTGTTCACCACACCCTTGCAGATGTTGAGTAACAAACGAAGCAAATCCCAGTTCAACTAACAAAGTTTTCTCAAATTTAAAACGATGGGAACCTTTTACCTGACAAATAAGTGGAACAGATAATAACAACGGATAGTGATCTGACGATGTAGTTTTAATTAAGACACTCAAACTTAACTTTCTGAAACATATCATACCACTTATCATTAGCCAGCACTTGATCAATATTCTCCTCAACTGCACAAATGATACCTAAACTTTTGAACCAGGTGAAGGAATACCCCTCCATTGGAATATCAATAAGACCAGCATCAAGAACTGCTTGTCGAAAGCTTTGAATTAAAGAAGGTTGCCTCCCTGATCTTCCTTTTTTTCTTCCACTGTCTAAAGAAGGTTAACTCTTCAATTTTATTTGCCCTTGTCATTTTTCAGACAGGATTATTCCTTCCGGTTTATATGATCGGACTAGGTATTTAAGATTAGGAACAATGCTCGGACTGCCTAAACCGAACAATTCCAACTTATGACTATCATTTATTAGACACTAAACTGTGTCTGATGTTAAACTGGCGTAGACGCTGATCGGAGTACTGACCGAAAACACTTTGCAAACATAAATTAAAACATAGTCATATTACCAATCCCTTATAAACCATATCGTCGATACAAACATCCTCTATGAAGTCTTGATTCACATGAACCACGTGTCTTCACATATGATATTCAAATATCATCAATGAACAACTGAAGCAAGCTACTAAGATCTTACAACCAATAAATGGGAGCAATCGTGAATGTAAAGTTAATAAACAAGATCAGCTATGACACATGTGGAAACAAGTGAAGAAAAACAAAACAATCAAGATTGAGAAAGGTTCACGCATTTTAAATGTGAAGAAGTTGGTGTGTTTGGATTTCGAACCCCGCCCTGCATATATTAAAATGATACTTTGAGCGGAATTTTTTTAGGGAAAAATGATATTGTGATTTAATGTATATCCAACTGATGGATAAAAAAAATTTATCAAAAAAATAATGACTAAAATATTAGTACTTCATGTATTTTTAAATAATAATTATGTTATTTTTTTGAATAATTATGTTCTTTCCGAATCCTCAATGATTGTCCTCTATTGGAATGCTCGAGCTAACCCTGTTCAGTGGATTGCTGCTGTGCAATTCAGGCAACATGCCTCTCATAGGCATACTTTTTACTATCTTAAAGAACTAAATGTTGCTCTTCTGATTTTTGTTCCTAAATCGGCTTTTCTAGCAATATATTGTGATGTTAAAAAGTTTTGTACTCGGATTCTATTGATCCGTGAAGAAACTTATATACATTATGATAAATGCATATGATTAGGAAGATAGAGAACTCATTTGGGCCATCTTTTCAAGCCTGGTGATAATGCTCTTCGTTGTATTGTATGGAGCTAACAGTAATGACATGGAATTGGACATGTACATAGGTGCAAAAAATACATGCTTCTTTAGTGCCAATTATGCTTCAAAACAGATAGCATAATTTCGGTAATCTTGGTGTTCAAGTTATTTCTTCTCACATTTACCGCGAATAACTGTTGTGCTGACAGGTTCGTCAATATGGGTCATTTGGTTGGATACTTTACTGCTGGAATTACACTCTGATTTCTTTCGTGAACGGTGTGGTTTGCCTGCAGATTTCCATAGCCTTCTACCTTTTTTTTTTTTCTTCTTTTTTTTTCAGCTTTTGAGGGGTTTGGTCTAGTTCCCCCTCTTGTATATATTTTCTTCCTTTTTTTAATAAAATCTTTTTTGAGTTTGGCGGCATATGATGAAGGTTTCGCGGAGTGTCAACCTAGTTAGAATGTCGTTGTTTCTGTTGATGCATGTCCTTTCTCCTGACTTACCTAAAAAAAAAAACTTGGTTTTTATAAATAAACATTTATTTACTTACATTTTATGTCAAATCAAACAATAAAATAATATTTTTATATTTCTTTCCTTCCACTTTCTCTTATACCCAAAAAAAAAAATAATTCCTCTCACTTTCTACCATTTTTCTTTCCTTAAACTATATTTCCTTTCACTTTCTGTCCTTCTACCATCTTTTCCTAACTAAACACACCAGTAATGTTCAGGATCCCAGCTAGAATGACATCAAAGCATCACTAAAAAACTAAAATTATGGTTTATTTATAATACCAAAAAGAAATGGTGAAAAAAATGTAGAAAAACAACAAATTCTCAATGACGCAGTTTATAAGACCAAAAAGAAATGGTGAAAAAAATTGTAGAAAAACAACAAATTCTCAATGATGCATTTTATAAGACCAAAAAGAAATGATAAACATAGTGTAGAAAAACACAAATTCACAATGACGCATGATATCCACCACTTCAAACAACAATTAAAACTTATATTTAGATTTTCCTTCAAATGAAAACTTATATTTAGATTTTAAAACTAATATTTCTTTCCAAACAAAAATAACTTAGTAATAAAAAAAAGACTAAAATTATGGTTTATTTATAATACCAAAAAGAAATGGTGAAAAAAATGTAGAAAAACAACAAATTTTCAATGACGCGGTTTATTAGACCAAAAAGAAATGGTGAAAAAAATTGTAGAAAAACAACAAATTCTCAATGACGCATTTTATAAAACCAAAAAGAAATGATAAACATAGTGTAGAAAAACACAAATTCACAATGACGCATGATATCCACCACTTCAAACAACAATTAAAACTTATATTTAGATTTTCCTTCAAATGAAAACTTATATTTAGATTTTAAAACTAATATTTCTTTCCAAACAAAAATAACTTAGTAATAAAAAAAAGACTAAAATTATGGTTTATTTATAATACCAAAAAGAAATGGTGAAAAAAATGTAGAAAAACAACAAATTTTCAATGACGCAGTTTATTAGACCAAAAAGAAATGGTGAAAAATTTTGTAGAAAAACAACAAATTCTCAATGACGCATTTTATAAGACCAAAAAGAAATGATAAAAATATTGTAGAAAAACAACAAATTAACAATGACGCATGATATCCACCACTTCATACAACAATTAAAACTTATATTTAGATTTTCCTTCGTAGAAAACTTGTATTTAGATTTTAAAACTAATATTTCTTTCCAAACAAAAATAACTTAGTAATAAAAAAAAAAGACTTAAAACAAATTTCGATTAATGTTTACCAAATGATTATATTTTAAGGTCAACTCAATCCAGAATCGTAACTCGTAAGCTCCCTGGTATATTCAAGAGTTGCCAATTTTATTAGAGTTTCGTCGAGCTCATAAGGGTTTATAAAAAATAAATAAAAAATATAACTTACATGTACATTAACTCGTTGAGCATTTAACAACCTTGATTCTTTATAATGAAACTATTATTTTTACACAAGCATCTAGAACAATATTTAGGTGTAAGGAAATTATTAAACATTATAATTACTTTTTAGTAATCATTGTGTAAAAAACCTTCTTACCTCCTTTTGTAAACATGTCCCAATTGAACCCTAAATGTCTCAATATATGTTGATGACCTATTATCCTCACAATAAGCCAAACCTTCTTAAAAAAAATGACAAACTCCAGTTGAATATATATATTTCGATAACCACTATAAATAGCTATTGATTGTATTTATAGTTACTTACAATCTACTCTTAGTTATCAAGGATGAAAACAAAGTATTTTATCTTTGTATTTTCGTGTGCACTTATTTTTTTCTCCGTTATGGCAATTGTGCCATCCAAACATGGTAAATAATGTGTGTGTAAATATATATTACACTATATAAACAATTTCTTTCTTCTTTTACTATATTTAATAAAAAGTGTTCGTTAAATTTCAGTTGGCGCTACAGAAAAATTCAAAATAAGTGTTGAATGGAAACCGAGACCCGGGCCGGGTGCTGAAGGTTGGGTAAGAAATAAAGGTGGACATGGCTCAGGTGGGTCAGGCTCAAGAGAAAATGGTAGTGGCAAAGGTGAACGACTTAAAGGTGGAAGACACAAAGGAACTGAACATGATGGAGGAGGAGGAGGAAAAATGAGAAAATAAAAAAATAAAAAAATTGAAGAGGTGGCGTAGGTAGCAAAAATGGAGGGTGTGGGTAACCTCCATTAAAGCCAGACAAATTCATGTATGTATTGTATTCCAAAGAGTATGTAATTTTTTGTTTTTAAAGAAATGTAAAATAAAATCATGACTTTGTTTTTCTCCATGTCTAGCATATAATAGGATGAACATCTTTCTCAAAATTAATATGTATTTAACCAATATTCTTATATTGTACCACTTATATTATCAAAGTTTAAGGGATTAGAAGTACCCATGTTTCATTTTACATTTTGTTTTAATTTGAATTATTAATTATAACATGTTATATATCTCAATTGTGACTAAATTAAAAGGGTTTCTATAAATCATTACACAACAAGTCAACACCTAACAGTAACATTTCAAAAAATAAAAATCACATATTTTTTTATTCACTCTTCCCCCCTCTCCAACAAGTCGGCCCTAGTTTTCTCTCTCTAGGTTTTCTCTTTCAGTTTCTTCATTGAGGGGTGGTTTTGAGTCAATTCTTGACCTAAAATCACCCCCTCTTCATCTTTTTCTCTCTACTTCAATCTAAATAAGTGATTTTCACATAGGTCTAGGTTTTTCTTTGTGAGTTCATCATCTAAGTGTGGTGGTTTGTTGTTCGTCGTCTTATGTGGCATTGTTTGATTTTCCGTCTTCTTGCGGTGTTCATTTGATTCATATTGAAAGATCGATTATTCAATAAAAGATTTGGGCGTCAACGTTGCAGATCCGGAGGCCATGGATATTCCGGTCACTTTAATTTTATCATATATTTTTGTAGGCATTATGTCGTTATATGCTATTAACTTGGATGTTGTGAGTTTGTTCGCGGATTCATCCTTTACGTTTTTAGTGGTGTTGAATGATGTAATCTCTCGATTTAAATGAATTAATATTATTTTGTTTTTTTCAAAAAAAAAAATAAAAACCTAAAAAAAAAGCCATTATCAACGACAATCAAAAGAAATACATAAAAGCAAAAAGCTATGAATACAACCAAAACAAAGGAGAGAACTATCAGGGAAAACATTAACCATTATATATATCACAACCAAATCACAACCGTTTATTTTTTTAATCCAATGACCCATAATTACTTGTTTAATTTACTCCGGTGATCTTTTTTCCCTGGACACCCCTTCCTGCTGCAAACTCGTTCTACTCTATCTGCTTTAAACATCAAACTCTTATGAAAGCATGTTTGTTTCCTATGTGATCTCAACTACAAAATAACCTTTATTCATAACTAGCAAAGATAATTCTTGATTTTTTTCTCTACACAAAGAATTGGCATCAATTCAATTTAAAGGGTTTCCCATTTTCCCAAAACGATACAACCTTGTGAGTATTTTAATTAACTATTCAATTATGGTTAAATCACTATATTTCTCTCCAATTACAATCATTTTCATAAACTTGGCACAAATTGCCTTCGTGTAATAAATCCATACAATTTTATGGATGAGAACCACGAGAGATAGATATTGAGCCCGTTTGTTATAGCTTTTTTAAGAAAAAAAATCACTTATTTTAAAAAAATAATTACTTTTAAGATTTTTGCATCCGTTTGTTACAGCTTTTTAAAAAAATCAGAATCTAAAAAAAATTTAAAAACAGCTTCAAATGAGAAGCTGTTAATAGCAGCTTCTCAAAAAATAGATTTTTGTTAGAGGAGAGAGAAAATATTTTTTAAAGATTGAACTAATTTTGTAACAAAAAATCCCTTTTATATAGTTGTATCCAAACAAACTAGATTATTTATTTAAAAAAAGTGATTTTTATCACGGTAAACAAACGCAAAATAGATTCTGATTTATTATAAAATCTCTAAAATATAATCTCTAAATTATTTTACGTCAAAATCACTTTCATTTTAATCCGTAACAAACGGGCCCATTGTTAGGTTTATAAACTGTAGTTGGCTGTATTTTGTTAAAACAAGTGTTCTAGCAAGATGTCAGACAAGATGACTTGACATGTTGGTACGACATCATACCGTACCTTGTTTCGCATTCTTGGCAGATTTATTTTAAACGTGAGATCACTGAAGATATGATTCACGTAGATTGTTGTCCAACAAGCGTGTAATTCTAGAAGCTGCAGATGTCGATTTATGCATTACCGTGTTTCCTAAAATGGATGTCAAGACATTTAAGGAAATAATATATTTTTTTCTAGAAACTTCTGAAGACCACATATACGTTTTTGTGCGTTGATTGTTTAGTCGTGAAGAAAAAGCACATGCTGCTGAATGGCTATATAAAGGAAGACTCAAACCCTTGTGAAGCAATCGAAGCCATCATATCAGAAAAGAATCTATTAGGGTTTCGTGTCTTTGTTAAGCCTTGTGCTTTATTGTATACTTCTCTGGTTGCTGCTATTGATTATCAAATCACAAAGTTAGTTTGTTTTAGTTGAGTTGTATTGGATCAAAACCACCTTTTGAGAAAAGAGTCTTATTAGGGTTATGTAGTTGTGAATCACTAACAAACTTTTAAGCAAGAGTGGATTCTGTTTTTCACATAGTGTGTCTCCATTTCATTGGTAACTGTTAATTATAACTGGTGAGTGATTGAGGGGAAATGAGAAGGGTCTCATATCTAGGTGTGTCTTAAATAGAAATTACACAGTTAGTGATTAGGTGCGAAGCTAGTAGACCGGAGGTTGTTTATGCAGGTTTCAAACTAATACTATTATAGTGAATTTCCTTCATGGCTTGGTGCCAAGATGTAGGTGACATTGCACCAAACTGGCTTAACAAATACCTTATGTTATGTCCTTCCTGCTCTTTACTTTAAGTTAATTATTGTGTTAAAGTATTTGTTGTTACGTTGTCCTAACATTGCATGCGACATTCTTAATGTCCTGACATCATATACGACATTTGTCCACTACGTGCCAGAATTACATATACGAATACTATTAACGGGTGAATGGGTTGGGGTAGAGTTCTGGATGAGAACAACGAACAATTTTCTGGATGAGAACAAGGAGAGATACAAGCAAATTGTAGTGTGCGAGTGAGAATAAGAGCCCACCAAAACCCTATATATCTACTCAAGCATAAGAAATGATTCAACACCCAATAATACTCTTCCAAAAGGAAAATTTAATTTTACTCATCAATTATTTAACACACATAACATTGTTGGCTACTTGATTCCTCTTGAAGAACAACACTAAGTCCATGTTTGGATTCAATGTTTGGAGAGCTAAAAGTGATTTCATTTTAAGCGGTAAACATAATACTTACACTTAAGTTTATTTTTCAACTAACTATTGCTTGAATCTATCACAAATATAAATATTTTATCTTAAAAATCCATTCTTAGTCAAACTTAATTTTCAAAATTAATCTTTAGCCCTATATAAACAAACCCACACTAATAGTTGAAGACGATGATATATTCCTTATGGAGTCTGCACAAAAAAATAATCAAACATTAAGAGCTTTAGAGAAAGAGATACGTGAAGTTCAATTTTTGAGGAGTAATATATTCTTCAATAACATGTGAAAGACATTTATTTGATGGTGTCATTATGTTCATCACTGACAATGAATCAAGGGATTCAAAGGGTACACGCATATTAAAATAATTCTTGCGCATATTAAGTTTATAGGATACTAGACCATCGACCCGTGCTCCGCACGGGTCCTACCAGCTTACACTTGCGCACTTAAGGTTACGATTATTATTCCCTTCTTATATTTATAAGGGAGTTGGTTATAACTAAATCAATGTAAGTAATATTTTATAAAAATTCAATTACGATAAATATTAGTCGTATAATTGGTAACTTTAGTAATATAGTTTGTTGCTACCATTGGGATGCAATACATCAAAATAGCGTACAAAAATCGTTGATTTTTAGCACAACTTATCTTACATTATGAAATACTTCTTGGTATACTACATTTGATGTCACATTTGTATGTTGGCCATTTTAATCTGTTATAAGCATCTTCAATTCATCTATTGAGGTAACCCTTGGTATTGCAACATATAACTGACAATGTAAAATCACAGGACTTGGCAAATATATCCTAACTATCTTCGGAGACTATCCTCGACTTTTGTTAATAGTCATTGCGAAAGAAACGACTATCGGAAACTGCCTCTATTGAAATTTGAAAGTATCCTGACATCAGAAGGTGTAAGAGATAATCTTGGTATAAAAACTTTCTCGTCTGTCCTTTAAGCACAAATTTACCCAGGCTTGTGCCATTGATATCCAGCTCAGCAAAAAACAGTATCAAATTAGTTTTACATTTAAGTGTCCAAATCTTAGTTTATCACTTATAAAAATTACAATCAACAAATAGTTACAAACTTATACTCACAAAATAAGCATACTCTTGACAACAGCAAATAAATTCCTTAATGGCCATTTACTATGCATTGATTTGTGACGAGTTTGCCTAATACTCCTAGAGGGAATGATGCTATTTGGGTGATCGTGGATAGATTGACGAAGTCTGCTCATTTTCTTCCGATTAATATCAATTTTCCCGTGTCGCAGTTGGCGGAGATTTACATTCGGGATATTGTGAAGTTGCATGGTGTTCCGTCGAGTATTGTGTCAGATAGGGATCCAAGATTCACTTCTAGATTTTGGAAGAGTTTGCAAGAG
>Ga0228711_1000670_pt1 | contig 44623 bp, 24 predicted proteins | sample MedpolnodulmetaG_2_FD_177996 | JGI IMG/M metagenome (GOLD analysis project Ga0228711, IMG submission 177996) | Root nodule microbial communities from Medicago polymorpha collected in Santa Monica, California, United States - brown nodules | ecosystem: Host-associated > Plants > Roots > Nodule...
TGTGCACTTTGAAAAGATGTCTAACATGATGGAGAAAAGAGAAAAGGATAGAGAGCTGAAGAATAATGTTTGGGATATTATAAAAGATATTCCAAATTTAGATGACAAAACTCGTTTCAAGATTGCTGAATTAATGAAGTCTAAAGCAGATAAAGACCTCTTCTTGAAGATGTCACCGGAAGACCGCTTATCTTGGATAAAATTCAAGTTAGGGGACGATTAATATTTGATCATCTATGTGTTATTTGAACATCTTGATTTTGTTGAACTATAGTTTATGGGTTTCTATTTTTGTTGTACTTTTGTTAAAGTATTTGGTTTACTTTTTTTGTTGTTGAACTATAATGGTTCTATTTGGATTGAAGAATTTAGTTCTATATATTTTGTGAGACTATTGTGGTTAAACTTTAATTATATTTTCATTATAGTATTTTAAATATGTCTTTGCATTGACTCTGATACTACCTTAAATATTGTCTTATAATCATGGCAATGACATAGAGGACGAAGAAATTGATTATGAAGGAATGAGTGAAGATATAGGTACTGAAGCTATAGATGTTGATGATGATGATGATGCAAATGATGAAGAAACAGATGAAGAATTTTATGAAGCCATATACATGTATATGATGGCAATTCATGCTTTAATGCACGTGGTAAATCAGTTTTTGAATATGATGCGTGGTGAACATGTTGAACGTCCATTAACTCGGCGACGAATTACAAGTAAGGGATATGACTATATACATAAATCATTAAATGGAGATTCTGAAATCTTTCGACAAGTATATAGAATGTATCCTGATGTATTCCGAAAGTTATGCATGATTATAAGAGAAAAAACACCTTTGATGGATACAAGATTTATTTGTATTGAAGAAATGCTTGCGTCGTTCTTACAGATTGTCGGTCAAAATGCTCGATATTGTATAATTAGAAATACATTTGGCCGATCACAATTTGCTGCAAGTGAAAATTTTCACAAGATTTTGAAGGCTTTGAACTCAATAGCACCTGATTTGATGGCTAAACCAACCTCAAGTGTGCCTGCAAAAATAAGGGAAAGCACAAGATTTTATCCTTACTTCAAGGTATGTGATCATTATCTAATCTAATTATAAGAGAATTGTAAATATAATCATCTTTATTATAATAATATTTTTTGTTATGCATGGTTATATATAAACACACTTTTAGGATTGCAGTGAAGCTATTGATGGTACACATATTCCTGCATTGGTAAGAGGACGAGATTTAAGCAGTTATCGTGATCGTCATGAAAGGATATCACAAAATGTATTAGCTGCTTGTAATTTCGATTTGGAGTTCATGTACGTTCTTAACGGGTGGGAGGGTTCAACCCACGATTCCAAGTTGCTAAATGATGCTTTGAAAAGGAAGAATGGACTAAAAGTGCCCCGCGGTAAGTAACTAATTTTTAAATTATAATGATGTTTTTTTTCACTTTCATACTTATTTTATATGTATTGTAAATTTAATTAGGTAAATATTTTCTGGTGGATTGCGGATTTGCTAATCGACGCCAATTTTTAGCTCCACATCGAGGTGTGCGATATCATCTACAAGATTTTGCAGGTCACGGTAATGACCCTGAAAATGAAAAGGAGTTATTCAATCTTCGGCACGCGTCTTTAAGGAATGTGGTTGAGAGAATATTTGGTATTTTTAAATCGCGTTTCACAATTTTTAAGTCAGCACCTCCATTTTTGTTTAAGACACAAGCAGAACTTGTGTTGGCATGTGCAACACTTCATAACTTTCTTCGCAAAGAATGTCGTTCCGATGAATTTCCAGTTGAACCTTCCAACAAGTCTTCATCTTCATCTTCAATGTTACCTATTCATGAAGACAATAATGATGAACTCAATGTTCAAACACAAGAGCAAGAACGAGAAGATGCTAATCTATGGAGGACTAATATAGGTTCAGATATGTGGAGAGATGCTACTTAGGAGAACATGAAGTTATTATATTACAATGTAGAAAATAATCAATCACCCTGGTTTTTTTTACATAAAAACATTAATCACTTTATTAGTAAAAGAATTTTCTATTGGTTTTATTTTTCTTTATTCAAACGCAATTTATTTGTTTACTATTTCTATCATTCACGGTTGTAAGTTTGTTCTTTTTCCCCTAAAGTTCACTGAATCCTTTGAAATATTAAAATCCCATAAAATCCTTTGAAATCCTTAAAAGTCAGTGTGATAAATCCATTAAAATCTTGAGTGTATAAAGTCTTTTGCATAAAAAGTCTTTTAAAATCTCACATAATCATTACAATCTCACAAAGTCTTTTAAAATCTTAAAGACTTTTTTTTATTAAAATAGTCTTTTAAAATCCTAATCCAATACCCCCCCTAAATTTGAGTATCTTTCTCAGATGGGATTCCAAATTTGGTTCAACACGTCGTGAGAGTCTAGATTCATATTGGTGTCTAGATTCCCATGTTTAAATGTAATTTACTACTTCATAAGGTATCATAATACATTCTTAGGTAGAAAAATGGGCTTAAACGATGAAATTTTAGATTTTGAGGGGCGGAGTCGCGTAAAAAGTCCCTTTTAGGAGAGTCTTAATCATTGATTATTTTTTCTTCTGACTTTCTGTGAAAGTTTCGGAGTAATCTGATCAACTAGTCTAAAAATCGAATTTTTTTTACCAGGAACGACTAACAATGACCTAAAACAATAGGATGAGAATTTGTTATCCATGTTATGAACATGCTCAGAATTTGTGCTAAAATAGTTCGGATTTTATAATCCAAATTGTTTTTCCCCAAAAAAAAAGGTGTTTAGGGGGGTGCCCAGATTATAAAATCTAAATTGATGAAAAACTCATTTTTCACATCCCATCCCACCCCAAAACAAAGATAAAACACAATTCGGATTATAGAATCAGAAAATCACATAGATGTTTTCGTAAAAAAATAAAAATAAATAGGGCACGTGAAAAATGGGTAAGGTGGAAAAAAATAATAGTCAAATCAAAATCTCATCGTTGAATATTCACAAACAAAAAAAAAATAAAAACCTTATCACAAAGATTCTTCTTCAAACTCTCTCTTCTATTTATTTAATTTGAGTTTTTTTCACTTTCAAAATCCATGTTCATGTTTTTCACTTTCTCAACTTCATTGAATTTGAGCTTTTTTCAATTCAATATTTTTTTATAATTTCTTTGAGGTGATTAATCATATTTGGTTGTTGTCTTCAGTTTTTTCTTTCGAGAATCAAAGGGGCCTAAGCCCAGAAGAAGAAAAAACTAAACAACAACGACTCTAGGAGTCGTTATCCCCATAACATCATCATCTAGCATCAACAAATTAAGCCTAGCGGGGCACACCTCATGCAATCACAAATCAGAACCATGATCACACCCCATGTTTACAAGTGTATCCGCACGCGCATTTGCCTCACGATAGAAATGGCACACCTTAATTTCCCATTCCAAAGTCAGTAATCTACGTATTTTTTTAATGAGTCGCCGACCAACAAGACTCCCATCCTTCCCAAACTGCCACATATGCACAACCACACTAGAATCAACATGAAGCTCCACCTTTGAAAAGACTTTATCTTTAACAATTTGAAGACTATCAAGGATTCCCCGAAGCTCGGCTATATACGCACTACATCGACCCAAATTTCAAAAGTTCGGTTTGAATTTGAAGAATTTGGCTTTGGGTTTTTCTTACAATTATTTTGAGCGAAGAAAATGGTAATTGATGGTTTTTGGATCGTGCATTTATATGTACAGGCTTTATACTCCCTTCGTTCCATAATATCATTTCACATGTATTAGGAAAGAATAATTTGAGATTGATTCAATTAGTTGTGACATAGATCATTCATTTTTTTTTTTGCGTGGAAATATAAAACGACGAGGATGAAGGAAGTATTGTTTTATATTTTTTATTTTTTTTGGTCAAGTAGCCTAGCGGCTAGAGAAATTCACCTTAAAGGTGGATAAGTGGGGTGTCCGGGGTTCAAACCCCGACCCCTGCATATAATATGCGTTATCCCTTTCCAAGTGAGCTAAGCTCACGGGGACATATTGTTTTATATTTTTATGTTGCAATGTATAGACTAAGTGGCAAGAATCATTGAAATTGAATATTTATTTTATTTCTCGTTCATATTAATCGTGGGACATGTAAATTCAATATGATAAAGATTCCAGCATTGTGACAAATTCCAATGTCGTTTCGATTGATGAAGAACTTGTCAAAAATGGTGCTCTTGTCGTTGACATAAATGAAGTATATAAGCAGACATATGTTGGAGTGTCATTTGCACATATGCCTTCGTCAACTGACGGTTTGAAAGAGATGAATATACTCATTTCCGTGTCTTAGGCGTAACTTGTCAAAAATGGCGCTCTTGTCGTTGACATAAATGAAGTATATAAGCAGACATATGTTGGAATGTCATTTGCACATACGCCGTCGTCAACTGACAGTTTGAAAGAGATGAATATACTCATTTCTGTGTCTTAGGCGTAAATAAGTATCACTCAGTTTCATTAAGAACTCTATTGCAATGTGGGACGTCTTTGAAACCTTTCATTAGGGTACAAAACATTTTAAACAATCAAACAAAAATCAATACCCTAACCCAACAATATGAGCTATATTCTACATGAAGGATATGATGAAACTATTTCATCAATGTAAAAGATTACAAAACTCAAAAATACTATCTCAAACCAAAGATTGTACTAATAAAGTTTTAAGATGCATGACGAGGGAATAACAACCTAATTAAAATTACCGTCGTTTCTATTGTGACAGTTGTTCATGCTACTACAAATACAAAATAATATGTTTTTACCTCAAATGTCTGTATAAAACATTACATGTTGCTGGTATTCTTGTTTTAAAGTGGTGCTAAAGCATATTATTAGCTACACAATTTGTAAACAATAGTTTATACACCTAAAAACAACATAATTGTCAAATTAAATTTGAGATTGAGATGGGTAGTAGTAAGGTAGTAAGCAGGATTTAGTAGTGGTACTAAGCACTATAAGAATTTAGTGGTGGTATTAAAAGTCAAAAGTTAAAAATATAAAATAATAAATATTTCATTTGTATTTTTATGAACAAAATACATGATTTTGAGCTGACTTTTTTATTTTCAATTATACTTTTAAACAAATGTGTCTGTAAGAATGCTATATTGTTTTTTTAACAATAATAATATATTGTTGGTGTCATTTTAAAAATATAAAAATTTATATTATATTTGTTATATTGTTCATTGAAAATTTTAAATATAAGTATATTTTGTTACAAAATGAAATTGCAAAATGTATACATGTATTAGCGCAATAAAAAAGCAAACAGGTGAACAAAAAGTGTATGTCAGAACGCTTGTTAAAGATCAGAAATGTAAATCAAAATATATAAATATTTAAAGGAACAATAATTTTTTATAATAGTATTCACTGTAGTTAAAATGTATCAAATTTTCATATTGTTAAGTTTACCAAAATGTCTTTTATTTCACATATACGTGTAAAAAAAGTTACAATATATGAAGACAAATGGGATATAAAAAAAATAATTAGTATTTTTTATGTTCCTCTTTTAATTTCAAAGTGGTAACTAAAGTGATTTAAATCACATTAGTTACCACTTTGAAATTAAAAATTGTGCAATTATTAGAAAAAATTATTATTTAAAAGAGAATAGATACATAATACATAAATGTAATATGGACTAAAATTTGCAAATAACTTCAATTTTTTTTCTTTTTTGCCAATAGATGGAGTAACAAATACTACATGAAACAAATTTTGCATTTGTTAGTTAGCTAGGACTTACCGATGTAAATACTTTGTATTTCAAATACATTTATATTATTCATATTTACGTGATGTACATGACTCAAAAAGTCGTATTTAATTCATGACAAATGAGAGAGAAGTGTAGTTGATTGTGTTGTTTATGATAGAATTGCGTGATCCAAATATTCATGTTTAATTCCTGATAATCAGATAAAATCAATTTTGTGTAATTTATTTAATATTCAAAAGTGATTATTCAATTTAAAATCATTGACATATATTTGTGTTATTTTTATCTTTTCTTTAATTAATAAAATATACATTCACAAGGCCTGATAGGTTAGATTTTAGCATTGTAACATGATCGTACCTGATTAGAAGGTGGTTGTTGGTGCTTTGTTTAATGCAGTGGTGAAGTACTCCGGTGAGCGTTGGACCGAATGGGGAGTGTGTACCTGCAGACACTTCGACGCTCAAGTCAGTAGAGGTTCAAAATAGGGGGTTTCCTTAAAAATAAAATAAAAAATTAGAGGAGAGAGAAATTAAATGGTAGTATAATGTGGAACTTTTATATACTTGGTATCCAAACAAGCTAAATATTTTCTTGAAAAAAGTGATTTTTATTATCATCAACAAACACACAACATTATCTTCTTTTTTATAAACTTCCAAAAAAAAAATCTCTAAGTTCCCTAAAAAAGCTCTAAATTATTGAATGTCAAAACCTTTTTTTAATTCATAACAAACGGGCTCTAAATCATAGCATACATAGACTATACTATACTGAATAAAACAGAGATTGGAAGCAGCAACCTCCAATCAACCCTAGTCACCATCTCATACCTTCGACCATTTCATCTTGAAAGCATAGTAGTTAGATCTTAGAGTTTTAGAGTTATTAGAGTAAATTGTTAAGTGAGTGTTGCAAAAAACTCACTATCATCTTCCAAGGATTGTAATTTCTCTTTTGTAAATTCTCCTATCTTTTAAATAATTTATGCAATTATGTTTTTATTCATTATCTTCTCCATTCCTATTTTTGTGTTTAAGTTCACTATGAGCTAAACCACTTTTTTTTTTGTTAAGGAATGATTAGGTAATAATTATGTTGTAAGTTTAGTTTATTACAACCTTCAAAGCTTCTTTTAAACAAACAATTTTAATGCTAATCTTTGAAAGTAAAACTTAGCTACTTTCACATTCATTGCCAAATTCCTTGGTACCGAAAGGGGATAAAAATGGAACTGTTTGTTTAATATGTGTTACGTCCTTAAGTACTGAAAGGAGACGGAAACAAAAAAGACTGTTTGAATTTAAACAAGATATTGAAAACGCTGAGAGATGCGCCAAGATCTATCTAGGATTCTTTTCATAGGCCACGACTCAGCCTCTCCCACGATGGAGCGCTACTGATGACCCATCCTAGGAATGATATGCATGTTAAGTATTGTGATTGTATCCTAAAACGTGTGTCTTCCCATGCTTAACATGATGTTTGAGTTGAAAAACCCCAAATGCCATCAGGTTTCCAGGAAGTTGTGTGAAGTTATAACTTCCACAACTCAAATTTGTAGATTTATAAATCTTGCAAACATCTATCTTTACCAAGTTAATTTCTCAAACACATCTTTTCACATAAATCTCTAAATCATTTAAACATGTTTTATTTACTTATGCGTTTTACTTTAGTATCTTAAAATCTTATATTTCTTATTTGAAATTTTGAATATCAAATAACTAAAGTTGGTATTTAAAAATACTTAGAACAAGTGTATACTTATGTTTGAACCTTATGTTTGTTTAATACTTGGATCTCAAATAACTACACCTTTATATTTGTTATTTGAAAATTTGGATTTCAAATAGCTTTACTTACTCTTTATTACCTGTTGCAATAATGCACAAATAAAAGTATGGTTAAAAATGTATTTAGTCACTATAAATATGTCAACTTTTTGTTTTAGTCCCTCTAAAAAATTTCTTCAACTTTTAGTCCTCCAAAAGTTTTTCATCTTCGCATTTGGTCCCTCCTTTAAAGTAAACTCATTTGTAGAATTCATATTTTTGCATAATGTTTTGCAGGAAAATTTATAATATTATAAGGATCTTTCCCAAAAAAAATTAAATTTATTTTAACAAAGCATGAATTAAATATGATTTTTTATATTTTTTGGCGGTAAAATATTCATGTTAAATTCATATTTTGTTAAAAAATTCTAATTTTTTTGAATGATTTTTACAATATTATATACATTTATGCATAATTTTATTAAAAAAAAATACAAAAATTGACTTAAAAATAGGGACAAAAAGTAGTGGTTGAAAATTTTATAGACTCAAAGTTGAAGAAATTTTTTAGAGGGACTAAAATGAAAAGTTGAAATATTTATAGAAACCAACATATTTATTTCCTAAGCATCAATAGACATATTGATCCACGAAGTGAACACATGTCTATGAATATCGACCCTCAGATAAATTCCCTCTCTATCCACCGTACAAAACTACATGAAACAAAATCTCATTGTCCAATATTCCCAAAACAAAACAAAAAAAAATATTGTATTTTCAAAATCAAATATTCACCGACGGTTTAGAATTCCATATCTAAAGCAGAAGAAATTCTTAGTGATGGTTTCAGTTATAGGATAGGGAATGGTAGTTCCTTATTTTGGTACTTTACTCGTCTTTCTAAAGATCCCTTGTGTCGTCATGCTAACTATGTAGGTATTCACGACACCCAATTAAGGATAAAAAGATGTATATTTTGATGATGGGTAGCAGTTGAATACTCTTTCCACTGCATGCATAATGTTAAATTCTACACATCTTTCTTTCTAAAGTTTGTCTGGTCAAACAATCCCTAACCCTAATTTTAACTTAGTTTTTTCCCTTCCATTCCAACGCAACTAATTCCCACCTTTGACTTTCTCATCCCTTTAACACGCAATAAATTCATTTCATTTCGAATTGTTTGTCATTCATTAAATGGTTTAAGGCAATTCATTTCAAATTTGAATGGTAGTTCATCACCAACAAACAAAGTTAATACAAACAAGCTTGATTTAGAAAGATTGAGTGCATTTCTTAATCAGCCGATCTGAATTTCTTCTATTGCATTTAATTCACACATTTGACTTCTTCATCCCTTTAACATGCAATTGATTCACTCCTGCGCATCATTAAAGCTTCCTATGCAGATTAAAGCTTCAGCGCCATTGATTCACTCCTGCGCCATTAGTTATCAGAATCATTTGACTTTTTTTCAAACAAAATCCTCACAAAGCATAAAACTTTATCTATTCTTACCATAAATATGCGGCCTAGACTTAAAATCATTTTATTATCATTAAATCATGCGCCATTGATTCACTCTTGCGCCATTAGTTATCAGAATTATTTGACTTTTTTCCAAACAAAATTCTCACAAAGCATAAAACTCTATCTCTTCTTACCATAAATATGCGGCCCAGGCTTAAAATTATTTTATTATCATTAAATCATGTGTCATTGATTCACTCCTGCGCCATTAGTTATCAGAATCATTTGACTTTTTTCCAAACAAAATCATCACAAAGCATAAAACTCAATCTCTTCTTACCATAAATATGCGGCCTAGGAAGTAAATAAAAATTCAGCCCCTTGATTCAGGTGATACGGTTATTTTTTCTCACAAATATACGACTTAAAAAAAATTCAATCTCTTCCATTATTCCATCATTGATTCAGGCAATGGAAGGTCGTGGTATTGAAACTCTGTTGTCCTATCACTGCTTGACAGATGATACAATTATTTTTCTCTCACAATTACGATGTATGTTTTCAATATCCTTTTCTATTTTTTAAAGCTTTATGTTGTTGCATGTCGTTTGCTCAATAATCCTGCTTCATCCTTTGAAAGGGTTGTCAACAAGTTTTGTGTGAAGTTTAGGACATACATAGTCGAGTATGATGTTGAAGAGGTGAAAATGATTTTGTCTAACATGTTATCTTTTTTTGTTTAATTTTGTTATCTGTAATGATTCTAATCGTTTTTGTTGATGAATCAGGGAGCTGTTATGCTGCCTAACATGTTCACGAACGACTTTGGGGACCAAGTTCAACGATTTGCGACTTTGATTGATGCAAAGAGCAATCAGTTCGAGGTGTTGGTGGAAAGAATTAACGGGTCTGTGTTTTTCTCCAAGGGATGGAAATTCTTGCGTGATTTTTATGGTATCAGCTTGGGTGCTTATTGATTACTACAGTAATCATATGTATGGTTACTTGAAGCACTAATAATACGTATGATTACTTGAAGTTAGTTGTAAATTTAACCCCTTTGGATCAGATCTATATTCAAAGAGAGTTTGCAATCATCTCATCAAAATTACATTAGTCAATCATTACTTGAGAAATAATAGTGATGTTTGAAACTATATAATTTGAATTCCAATTTGCTTTCAGACAGATGAACATTTTGATAGGGTATTCTTAAATTAAGTTCAAGAATACTAATGTCTGTATAAGTTGTTCACTTATAAAGAGGAAATTTAACTTATCACGTTCATGAAGCTATACAAAAAAGTTTTGTGTGTTCACAGTGCGGTTTAGATCACTATTAAAGACAAAACTTAACCGATCCACTATGTTATTTAATTTTAGTTTGGTGTCGTTTAGGATGAACCATTCAAAAAAGGATTTTCCAGGTATTTTAATGCGGTTTAAATATACAATAAAATTGTATATTGTGTGCAGAAACAATGAGCACATGTAAAATAAATAAGTACATATAGATATATACTTATATATTTGATTCAAGCAGTTTCCATAAAAGGACATCCAAATTCAGTTTTTTTTGTTGTCAACTTAAAGCAAGGAGGCAAAGATAATGATCTACCAGGTTATATAATTGTTTTTGATATGTATTATTAACTTTGTACTCTAAATAATTAATTTTTATTCAGTTTTTTAAGCTGCAATTTGACCATATTTTTTAATCGAACTTTAATTATTGTTATGCAATTTGTTCTTATTTACCATTTTCATTTTTTATATGGCTATAAATTGGGTTTACTCTAAATTAGGTAATAGTTCTTATTTTTCTTTTTTATTATCAAATGCAAGCAAATCATTTTAATAAATTATGTTTTCAAATACGTTACAAATTTGGTACGATTCATTTGTCGTTGAAGGACATATTAAGGCACATTTTATCGCTATATTGTATATCTAATAATGATTTGTCTAACATGTGCAACATTGCACATGTTAAAACAATTAAAAGTAAAAAAAAATTGAAAAATATATTTTTAATTAAATTTTTTATATATTTAATATAAAATGTACATTTCAATACAAACTTACTATTTTGTTTAAAAAAAAAATACAAAGTTATTATTTTAAATTTCTTAATATGTGCAAATTTGCACATAATGGAAACAATCATCTAATAATCACATTTGTGTTTTTCGATAGACACATACATGACACATGTGAAATATAACTTATTGATCATTATAACAGTCGATAGGACCTGTCGAAAATCTAGTTTTTTTTTTTTTTTTTCTATTTCTCTATTTTATAATGAATTCACTTAATCCAAGATTTGTTGATTCTTTATTGGAATGTCCAATTAATTCACATCCCAAGGGAAGGTAATCAAAATGCTGACATGTTCACTAAGTTAGGCTCGTTTGACTCTAAGAAGTTACATCTTTGCCATAATCCTCTTCCTAATCTTATTTCCATTTTAGATTCTGATGCTTGTTGAATGGCTAATTGAGAGATTAATTGTCTTTTGTTTTTCCTTTTGCTTCCTTTTCCCACCGCACCAAAAAAAAGGGAGTAGTAGTCTTCCTAAGTTACCTCCTCCTCCTCCTCTCCTTCTTGGCCCTAATTTAACTTTTAATGAATTTTAGTATTTCATATAATTTAACTTTTTCTTATTCTATGTACCATTCAATCACATATGCTTTAGTTGTTTCTCACTTAACAAGAGTATAAAATACGAGAAAATTTCTCTTAATTAGAATCCTTCAAATTTTTCTTATTTGTTGCATCTCAGTCATCAAAAGTGAGAGAGAAAAATTGAAAAGATTCTCTCAATTGAATAATGATTACATAGATTAAGAAAACAATGTTAAATCTAAATGATAGAGAAAATGAGATGATTATCCCAATTAAATAATTCTCTCATGTTTGATGATTATGACGCAACAACTGAATTTTTTTTGAGAGAATTCCAAATAATAGAATAACATAGTAGAAAATACAAAAACTTTACAAAAGAGAAGACCCATACAATTCTACACTCTCGATTTCTTTCAATGAAACATCCGTTGTTCATCAATCTCAATTCTTCTGGTCACTCACTTTATGTGGTTGAAGGCGAAATAAGCCACTCTTTCCTTCAATTTTCATAACTGATGACTTAGTCCGTTTACCATGCTGAGCATTGGTTAAAAGTTTTTGTTGTTTCTCTTGTTTTGTTTCATCTGTGATATTGTTCAAACTTTGTTGTTTTATTCCTGGTACACCTTGTGCTAGGAAAAACACTTTTGATTTGATAATATATTTCATTTTAGTCTCTTAAAAAAAAATCACACTTCTTCTCTTTTAACTTTTTAGATTTTGTTTATTTAATTTTAATAAATGTTTTCTTCTTCAATTTTTTATTAAATGTTATAGTTTTCAATTTTTAAAAATTAGTTTTAGTTATTAAACTTAATTATCACATGAGATTTTTTTTTTGTTGACAAGGTCACATGAGGTTAAAACACACATAAAATAACCCAACCCAACGCATCACATAAACAATTCACTTTGATAAATATAGAGGTTAACCGAAGAATATCTAAATTTAATTTTTAGAAAGACTAAAATCTAAATTACACAATATTACAAGACCTATAGAATGATTAAGGGTCTGTTTGTTATGAATTAAAATAAAAATGATTTTGACATAAAATAATTTAGAAATTTTATGAAAAATCAGAATCTATTTTACATTTGTTTATCGTAATCAAATCACTTTTTTTTTAAAAAATAATTTAATTTGTTTGGATACAATTACATAAAAGACATTTTTTTGCTACAAAATTAGTTCAATCTTTTGATCCTTATTTTCTCTCTACTCTAAAAAAAAAATATTTTTTTAGAAGCTACGCTTTACGACTTCTCATTTGAAGCTATTTTTAAATTTTTTTAGATTTCGATTTTTTTAAGTTGTATCAAACGAATGAAATATTCTTAAAAGTAATTATTATTATTTTTAAAAAAATATATTTTTTCTTCTTAAAATAGCTATAACAAACTGACTCTAACCCTACAAAATAATTCAAAGTGATTACCAACAAAGGCAGAGACTATATTAAAATATTAACAGAGTTAAAACTAATTTAAAAACGACTTACAAAGATAGAAACCAATTTGATGATTTACTCGATATTTTTCAGTTTAACTATCATCAATTCATCCTCACCGTAGATGAGAAACACTTCTATAAATATCAACCCTCCAACTAACTCTCTCTAAATCCACCGTCCAATCCATCTTAAAACAAAATCTCACCGTCAAATTCTGACAAAACAAAAAATTGAAAAAATTGAATTTTCAAAACCTGCTGAGAAAGAGGGAGTAGTAGCTTCTTCGCGTCTGCGTTACCTTCTTTCTTCTTCTTCTTCTTCAAACCCTTTCTCTCTCTAAAAACCTTCACACACTTTCTCTCTCTAAAAACCTCTCTCTCTCATTCTCTTACATCACCAATTTTGGATCCAACAATTTTCAAAAACTTTTTAAATTTCAAATTTTCGTAAAATCTTATTCTTCGCAATTTCAATCCACAGCTTCGAAATTCGTATTTGTTAACGATTTTTGATTTTTTGAATTTTTTTTTGAATTTTTTGAGAAATTTGAGGGAATAATCGTAATCGGTGGTGGAATTCGAAGAATTTGAAGAAATTTGAAATTGTGCGTTTTGGATTGAGAATTGTGTTGTGTTGTTTTAATGGCGGAAGGTGAAGGAGGAGATTGTCCTCCAAAGAATGTTGTTCATCCGGAATTTGTTACGGTTACGGCTGCGGCTGCAACGGCGGCTGCGGCTGCCAATGCGACTGCGACGGCGTGGTTGGATGTACCGTCGAAGAAGCTAGCGAGGCAGCTTGATTTTAATGCGATGTTGATGGAACAGTCGAAACCGCAGCAGCAGGTGGTGACACAGGGGAGTGTGATGGTGCAGAAACCAGTTGGAGTGGGTGGTTTGCCGATGCCGGTGCCGGCGCCGGTGCAGACACTTCAACAGTCTTCTGTGAGGGTTGGGTGAGTAATGCTGAATCTGTTTTTGATATATTGAATTTGAAGAAAGTTTGTGTTTTTGAATATTTGAATTTTTGAAGGGTTTTTGTTTGGAAAGTTTATTGTTTGGTTCATTTAAATTTTAAATTTTGATTAAGCTGATGTGTAATGTGTAGTTTATCATTATGGATTCTACTTAGTGTGTGTTTGATTCTATTAAGTGTGTGTTTAGTTGATTTAAATTTTGATTAAGTTGATGTGTAGTGTTATCATTGTTTGTTGTGTTTAGTGTGTGTTTGGTTTCGTGCTGACGATAATTGATTTTAGTTAAAAGTGAGTTGAACTAAAGTGGTTTATGTTTGAAATACATTCGTGTAAAAATCATGTTTGGAGTCAAAAGCTATGGATTCTAACTTCAAGTTAGAATCAATTCTAGAGGCAAAAGCAATTCTACTTGGGACATTCAAACATGTCAAAATCAATTTTACCCCATCCAAAATTGAAACCAGAGTTTTGATTGTATGTTGTAATGTACCGTGTTCTTCACGAGGATTATATGTTGGCGGGAGTTTGAATTTGTTTTAGTATTTGAGAATGTATGATTTAATTGTATACACATTTTAGGTAACGGATTTTCAGCGGTTAGTAACCGCACTTAGTGAATTTAGGTAACGGATTTTCATAGTACAAGTTGTTATTTGAGTCATCGTAGCATTCATTTTTTTATTTTTTATTCTTTTCAAAATCTTAACACTCGAATATATTAGAAGTTACGGCTTTAAGTGAAGTAGGCACTTCCTAGTCATGGTATAATTCACTGTTCGCAATCGTGGATTGTGGAAAATAGCTGTTTGTTCTGATTATGATACTCTACAGTGCTATATTGCCACTACAGCCGCTGTTTGACACTCTCTGTACTAAATAGTGTATCACAAAGCAATAACAATTTGTTGAAATTCTGCTATGCTATAGCTGCTATTTCATAACACTAACATAATTTTGATGTTTTGATTCAACTATACATAATAACTACAAACGTGATATTAGTATCTCTGTACCTGTCTTTATGTTTTGACAAGCAACTGTCTTTTGGTCTTTAATTAACTACCCTTTAATTTTTCAGGAAACAAGAATCTCCCAAACCAAGATCAAGACCTAACTTTGAAGTGAAAGAAGGTACTCCAAAGAAGCAAAGGCAGTGCAATTGTAAACATTCTAAGTGCTTAAAACTGTAAGAAAAAATCTCTTTTTCTCTCTCTCCGTGTGTGTGTGTGTTTCTTTCAATGGTGTCAGTTGAAATATAAAAACACATATCAGTATATATGTGTATAGTGTGTGCATAGCATGTACTAGCGCATGTTCTCACATTTGCAACTATGAAATGCAGAATTGTTTGTATGTAGTTATCCACAATTCTGTACGAGTATATACTCCTGTTATCCTTTGAAGTACAAATCAACACGTGTCTATTATTTGAAATTTGTATATATAGTAAAGCATCTAACTGGACCCACAGTGGGTATGAATTTTCCGCCGTCCACCGACCTTGCCATGGCAGGAATTTTGTTGTAGCATCAAATTTCCCTATTAAAAACAAATAAATTTTCTTACCTATCAACTGACTGATAGTTTGCATAGAATTTGTTTATATAGTATGCATAGGTAGTTTTAACTTCTACTGTATAGTCATCGGTTTCCCATGGCCAAAGTTAGGCTCAAGTTTAGCTGAATTATCACAAAAAAGGAAATATTTTCTTTTGTCAAAACTTACTATGTTTGTTTTATCTCTCCTTTGGCAGAGGTCCTTTGTCATAGCACCTTATTGGCTGTTATACTTCATGAAGCTGACTTTCAGAATGTTTTGTGCAGATATTGTGAATGTTTTGCGTCGGGAATATATTGTGATGGTTGCAACTGTGTAAATTGTTTCAACAATGTTGACAATGAAGCTGCTAGACGAGAGGCTGTTGAAGCTACTTTAGAGCGTAATCCAAATGCATTTAGGCCCAAAATTGCGAGCAGCCCTCAGGGAGCACGTGATAACAGGGTAAGTAGGTCTAGCATTTTGTGGCAGGAAGTATTGTATTGCACAATTGTGTATGATTATATTGGTTTAGGATATATTGCCTGTAAGTTATATTGATTCCAAAAAGTATTGAATGTGTTTTTATTGGAGCGTTTAGGGTAAGTTACATTAATGAGTTAGATGGAAATATTTTGTATGATAGAACATTATGGCGTCGCTTGATCCATGTAGCCGACATCACTTGAATAAGGCTTGGTGGTTGTTGTTTAGAAACTTAAGGGTAGAAAGCCAATAATGCTAAATTTAATTAGAAGTAAACTAACTATAAAATATTTCCATTCACATCGTATCTAACAATGCATATCTTCGCAAGAAGTTGGACGGTTTCTGGTTTAATTTTCTGAATTGTTTGGATCTTATTATTAATTAAACTACTTCAAAAATACCTCTTATATGGTCTAAAAAGTTATAGAAAAAAGGTTTCTGGACTTGGTAATATTCCATGTATTAGAAACTTATTGAATATATTGTGTATCAGTCTATCAGATGCTATTTTTCAATTTTTTTGCTGACTGGTATTTTGATAATAAATGTAGGAGGAGGCTGGAGAAGGTTTAATATTAATTAAACATCACAAGGGGTGCCATTGTAAAAAATCTGGCTGCCTTAAGAAGTACTGTGAATGCTTCCAAGCCAATGTTCTTTGTTCTGAGAATTGTAGATGCATGGACTGCAAGAACTTTGAGGGAAGTGAAGAGAGACAGGCTTTGTTTCGTGGAGATCAAAATAACAATGTCTATCTTCAGCAAGCGGCAAATGCTGCCATAACTGGAGCTATTGGTTCCTACGGCTTTTCATCACCTCCAGCATCAAAGAAAAGAAAAGGTCAGGAACTCTTCTTATGGCCTACAGCCAAGGATCCATCAATTAGCAAGCCGGGACAACAGGTAAAACTTGCTCATTGCACTAGTCGTACTGGTACAGGGGTTTATTTAAACTTAGGTATTGGTTAAATCGGAGAAATATTAAACAACGGTTTGTCCAGTCTCCAGTCGACATAGTAATTTTTGTCACATTAGACAACTATGTTTTTGTTATGAGTTGACATGATTATCATTGAGTTTAAAATACGCATTTAAACTTGAATTACATCTTTACTAAATTACACTTTATAGTTTTAAATCATAAGGTATAGAGACAAATTAAGTTTGAGACTCTGAAGCCAAAACTTTAGTTTCAATGTCATGATGAGTTAAGTCATTCATATTTGCTATCTGCAGACTATGGTGAATGGTATCAGGATTCATGTACATCTTTTGTTGCTCGATTTATGTACACTATCGTAATGAAATATTTTTTAATGTGTCAGGTAAACCTTGTCAAAGGTCCAGCACCCTCCTCATCAGCTTCACCTGTCTCAAGTGCTCGTGGTACAAATCCAACATTAGGTCAGAGTCCATCAAAATTAAAGTACAGGTAATATTGGTTATATATATGAAATGAAGGTAAATTTTTTAAAGTTAGTTGCTTACTTGATTATTTTTGTAGGTCTCTTTTATCAGACGTTGTACAACCACATCACCTCAAAGAGCTTTGTTCAGTTCTGGTACTTGTATCTGGCCAAGCTGCAAAGACGCTTGCAGGTACACTGACTTCTATCATCGCCAATCATCAATTATTTTATGTCTTTAAAGCCCCGCTGTGTTTTCTTATATTCTTTTGTTGTATGAATGACTGGTATTAACCTAGAGAGGCTTTCCTCCATACATGTCACTTTTCCATGCATTTCCTGTTTTCGTAATCAGGCTCACTATTTATTTTTGAATGTGTGTGCATTCCGTATGAAACTTTATCATAATTACACAGCTCTAGACTCTAGTGCATAAGAAAAATGAAAACCATAGAGCTGAGAATCACACTAAGGATCAGATACCTTTTTCACAACCATTGATTTTTTTTCTTCTTTTGTCATCAATTTTTGTTTTAATTTGATCAGACCAGAAAAAAACAGTGGAAAAGCGTACAGAAGATCAGACAGAAACTTCCCTTGCTTCTTCAACTCAAGAGCAATTACCGAGTCAAAAAGAGGTTGATGTTGAGAAGGCTATGGATGATGATTGTTCGAGTGCAAATCAAACAGATAAAATCAGCCCCGGTAATTCCTGTTCAGATGGCGCTGATGTTCCGAAAAGACCAATGTCTCCTGGGACTTTAGCCTTAATGTGTGACGAGCAAGATTCAATGTTCATGACAGCTGCCTCTCCCATCGGGCAAACGACCAATACCGGCAATACATCTTTGCAATTTCCCGGCGGACAAGGAGTGACAGAGGTTTATGCTGAACAAGAAAGAATAGTATTAACACAATTTAGAGATTTTCTCAATAGAGTTATTACTATGGGAGAGATAAATGGTAATATTTTCTTTTTCTTATTTTTAATTTAATTTTACATTTGGAAACATTCATAAAATTTATTCATATCATCATTGTAATTTTGGTAAAAAGACAGTCAAATTTCCATTTTGGCAATTAACCCCTTTAGCTTTGAAAAACAAATAACTGCTTCAATTAGTTTATTTATCTTTTACTACCTTCCCAAAACATGAAAATTTTCAATTGTCAATTTATTATGTTCCAATGATTCCTCTACAAGTGTTTGTGCTTAACAGTCAACACTAAACTTTACATTTCACATGAACTAGCTACCGAGTCTTTTTATTTATTAAGGGGGTTAATTGCCACATTCAATAAGCTAAAAGTTGAAGGGCCAAAGCAGGCAATGGTTTGGATGTTTATACTTTATATTAGTCAGAAGTTAATTTTTTGAAATTATGTCAAAAATAAAAGTCTTAGTATAGATAGTCAGCTTTTCATGGCAATGTCATTGGAAAGAATTCGGATTCCCTTCAGTAAAGGTATCCTGCATTCACGCAGCCAGGGACATTGGTGGTCATTCGATCAAAATCAGACAATTAAAAAAAATGGATCTTTTAATTTTTATAATTCAAAATACCAAACTTGAATCTAGATTGTTTGATCTTGATCGAATTACTACCGATGTCCAGACTGAGTGAATATGGGGAATCCATGACCATGACTACAAGGGAGCCGGATCCCTTCATATTTTCTCATTAGCCACTGTATTGTTAAAAATTGCTGATTTTAATTCCCAATTTCAGAGACAAAGTGTTCTTCATTGGCTAGAAGTGAATTAGAGAATAAAAAGGATCCAATCAACAATGAAACTGGAAATGCCAGTACTGAGACAGTACATCAGCAGGAAGCCACTAGCAATGGTGATGCCAAAGCTGCAATTCCACCTATGGCCGCAACTTCAACACCTGCAGTTCCACCTATGGCCACAACTTCAACACCTGTGGTCCCTAGTGATACTGTAGCTGAAAATGGAGAATCCAAGCCGAAGATGGAAAAAGAGACATGAAAGGAATCTAACTTAGAAGAATTTGCAGAGATACCCCTGATAGAACTTCTCTGTAATGTAATTAAGAAAACCATTGCCATTAGTCATTTTATTTATGCATTCCTCCTTTGTGAAGGTCTGGTAAGCATGCAGGCCCCACCATTAGTCCATGGAGGATCAATTTTATTTTTTTTCATCTTTTTTTTTTTCCTTTCATTATTTTTCTTATTCTACATTGGCCATTCATACATATCTAAATTAAATTTTTAGCTTCGACATTGTTTTATAAATTAAATTATATTGTTTAGATATTGTGTTCAATGACTACTTAGTGGTAAGTTCATGGGTGCTAGAACGATGTGGCCGCAGCCAATTGTCAATGTTAATATCGAAGAGGCGTTGGAATCAGTTTTGTCTAGTTGGAAAATGCTGCTTTCCTTTGTGTGTAATAACTCTTATGTCGAGCTTTTTAGGAGTGACTCATGGCCATATACAATGCCAATTCTCAAACTTATAATAATCACATTTCAAAATTTTATTGATCCTTTAATTTATAATGAAATGAATTGATCTATTGCAGCATAAAAAAAATGATTGCTTGACTAGCAGTTCTTTTTCATAACTTGGAACTTTGACTTTTCTAAATTAGGATTTTTCTTATTCTTGCCTTCGTCTTTTTTTTTTAGGGGTCTTTCTTTTTCTTTTGTTGAGAACTTTAATCGCATCTATTACATTACAAACCCAAATCCACATACTCATACATTTGATACAGCTGTGAAGAAACTTCAAAAGAGATATATACTAGAAATTTTTTTGACAAACAATGGTATAATGACAAATTTACAACAGAAGAAATCTTGAATCATTTCAAATATATCTCCATTTTTTAGGATTCCACTCACCAGCTTTTGTATTTTTCTACTTTTTGTTTTTAATTTCTCTTATAAATATGGTCTAAAGATCATTGATATGTTAAAATGTGATCTTTCTTTCAAACATATTTTTGATTTTATTTAGCAAAAGGAATAGATATTTTGTTCATTTTTCTTCCTTTTATTTTGGATAAAATCTCCAATTAATATCACCTTGTTCAATAGCTTTCCAGATGGTTTAAACTAGTCTAAGAGTTTGTTTCATAAATATTTCGTATATGACTATTGTTGAGTATGACTCATAGTTATTAGTAAGTAGATCGTGGTAATGTTGTAATATGGACCGTAATATTTAAATATATAAGTTGTATACTTTCAATAGTAATCTTTTAACTCACAATAGAAAGGAAATGCAGATGCTCATCCAGGGACGGACCTGTTAAGGTCCTAGTGTGGCAAGTGCCACACCAAACGTATCCAATTTCTTTTTTTGGTCCAAAACACAAGCATAGCCAAAAACTTTAAACTAGTGCAGTACATTTGATGCACAACATGAATGGCCCATATGCATTTGATGAAGCACAAAGAGAATTGCTATACCTTTGCCTCGTGTTGTTCACTTATTTATATTATAGTTTGGCTTTGTAAGCTTGCAATGTAGCCGATGTGGGACTTAGTATCTATCTATGTTTTACATAGCACATGCAGAATATGTACAGAGTCAACTAATTAACAAGATGAGTGGTCAATGGTTAAATGATTGTCTTGTATCGTATATAAAAAGAGATATAGAACATTTAGTAACAATGTCATTTTATCTCAATTTCAACAAATGGAAAATAGAGTATTATTTTTTTTTTTGTAATTTTGGTTGCTACAACCATTTTTAATACAATTTCTTATTAAATTTAGTTTTATTTAATTATTTAAAAAAAATATTGTGCCTCACCAACATTGTAAGTCCAGGTTCGTCCCTGTGCTCATTTACGATCAAAGACGTAGACACAATTGGTCCAACACATAATCAAAATGAATATTTCATAATCAAAATGAGTTAAATTATTATTATTTCATCTAATGAAACAAGAATATAAATATTTCCAGCACAAACCGTTATTCATTTTCAAGGGTTTCTATTTGAAAAACTGATTTTTCTACTAATTTACAAGGTCTCTGGGGAAGGTTTAACATTTTTAATACTCATTGGGAGATGTGTGTATAGATTGTCTAAAATTGGATGTTAATTATGGACAAGATTAAGATGTGTGATATTTTGATTTATGACTGATATGATTGAAAAGTTTAAATTTGATAGATTTTATTTCAAAGATAAGGTCATTAGGGTGTTTGTGGATGCACAATTCCTCAATTGTTTTGTGAGGTGCAAGATCCGTGAGTTCCATGTTCCGTGAGATGCAAGTTTCTTAATGAAAATTATTCTAATAGCACATGTCTTGCTGATGAATTACCGCAAATTGTGTACATTTTGTATGCCTTTGCAGTGTTGTTTGTAATCGATTAGAATTGATAAAATTGTATTCCTACGCAAATCTGATTTCATGTTGGCTGGCAGTTACTAAATTTCAATTTAGTCTAATGTGCATGCATTGCATATAAACAATATAGTCATCCTCTTCCGGCTATAGCTTTGAGCAAGTACAAATATTGTAACACAGAGGCACGATAAAGGTTTTGGTCAAAATAATGACTTATATACATCATTTTACATGTTTGAATATTACATATTTCAATATGAATTGATCATTTTGTCAAAAATAAAATAAAATGAATTGATCAATTTAATTTTAAACACTAGTTGGACAACTACTGTTTCTTAGGTCACTTACTGATTTTAGAGTGTAATGATGTACATGTGAACTTGTGTATTTTTTGAATGAGAAAACGATTTTTTGTCTTTAGCAATATTACAACTCCATTTTTTTTAACAAGTCAAAATGAAATATATTACTATCAAAAAGACTCATTGTCAGCATAAGGTGTGTCAATAAGAACGTCAAAAGTATACAAGATAACTAGTCACAAGGGAGTCGAAACACAAAGTGGTTAACTGATACTCAAACAAACAAACGGGTTTGACCACCACGAATGAAGATTTAAGCTAACATTAACAATATCTGCCTTCATCCACCTAACAAAATGGATCTTTATTTTTTCTAACAAACGGTGAATGTCACTTTCCTTATTCTTGATGACTCTATTATTTCTTTCATGTCATAGAACGAACACACGGCAAAGCCAAACAAGCTGCATAAAATTACGGTGTCGTCGTGTACCTCTAGAAGAGTAAACAAACTGACTGAAATGATTCTATAAATTGACTGAAATCATTTTCATCATTTTCTACGAACGAGAAAATGATTTTTTGTCTTGATGATTTTTTAAATTACATACTTTTTTTTAAGACGTTCAAATTCAATACATGTTATTATAATACTTTAAAAATTAAGAATATATTAATCATATATATTCTCTACAAAATCAATCTCCTAAAAAATAGAAGATTTTTATTAAATTATAAAAAAATATTATTAACTCTTTTGAACATTCTCTCTAACCCTCACTATTTTATTGAACATTCTTTTTGATAATTTAGGTTTTCACACGGCGTTGAAGTGGATGGCGGATCTTCACTATGATAATGTCGACTTTGCTTTAGATTCTAAGATAGTGGTTGATCATTTTCGGTCTTCTTTAGATGATGATAGTGAATTTGGATGTATTATGCATGCTTGTAAATAATTGCTTGAGAACAGTTTTCAGAACTCTCAAGTCAAGTTTAATAGGAGGCAAGCCAATGGGGTCGCTCATGAATTAGCTAGAGTAGCCCCATTCCATGCTAGCTCCTAATGTACCATTGTGTATTTCTTCTTTGATTTGATAATGAGAAGCAATGATTTTCAAAACAAAAAAACTAATGTACGTCCTACTATTTTGCGTATGTTCCGTTTTCAAGGTGTAAACTGACACCAGGCTTTAGATAATTTAGGGTTATATATAACATAGTGACTGCTAGGGTTACGTATAATTGAGTGTTATTGTGATGCTTTACTCTCTTATTGTGTCATTGCTCTTGCAACTGAAACCCAAGTTAGGGTTACGCTAACTCAGAAGCTCCCCAATCTCCAACCCAAACAACACCCAAATCAAAAAAATGCAGAAATCAAAAACAACGTTGGTGTCTCATCTCAAATTAATGAGAAATGAAAAGGTGAGCAACACCTATATATCTGATGATATTGCCTTTTCTATTCTATCCAAGCTGCCTCTTAAATCTTTTAAACACTTCAAATGCGTTCGTAAATCATGGTCTCTCTTATTCGAAAACCATCATTTCATGAACATGTTCCGCAACAATTTATTGTCTAATTCTTATTAGGATGGAGCACCTATTTTCTTTAATGTTTACGAATATGTTTTTTATTCTCTTTCTGATGAGAGGTTTGAGAATAAAGTCAAATTAGATTTCCCTGATTCATTTGAAAAACGTTTTCGTCGGTTTAGTATTTTTGGGTTTGGTAGTATTAATGGCACACTTTGTCTCTATGAAAATGCTAATGATTATGGCAAAATTGTATTGTGGAACCCAACTAGCCAAACAATCAAGCCCCTTCCTCGCAGTCCGGATCGATACGTTGTTGAGTGGTCTATCCCATTTTTTATTATCTTCATGGATTTGGTTATGATGACCTTATAAATGACTATAAGGTCATTCGTTATGTAGTTTTCATTGGCAAACTTGACCGTTTTGATATATCTTTAGCCCCCTTCTGGGAGATACATAGCTTAAGAAGTAACTCGTGGAGGAAACTTGATGTTGACATGCCGTCTTGTTCGGATTGTGAAGAGGGATCCCAAGTCTACATGGGTGAAGTGTGTCATTGGTTGTGTGATAAAGATAGCCCTGCTGGAGAATGTGTGGTATCATTTTACTTGAGTAATGAGATTTTCTTTGTAACACCCATACCCTCATACGGAGATGTTTGTTTTGGATTTCGAGCATGGAGAAACTTGGTTGTGTTAAATGGGTCCATTGCATTGTTCTCATTTAATTAGGAGACGGCTACTTTTTACATATCTATTTTGGGTGAGTTTGGTGTGGAGGAATCATGGATCAAACTCTTCATTGTTGGACCGTTGTCTTGTGTCGATCATCCTATCAGAGTGGGGGCGAAAGGAGAAATATTCTTCCTCAGAAATGATAAAGAGCTAGTTTATCTTGATTTAAGTACTCAGACGATTGTCGAGCTTGGTCACAAAGGAGATAATTTTATTTATCGGGTAATAATATACAAGGAAAAGTTCTTTCAATTGGAGGAATAAGTAATTAATGGTTATTCTTGTTTCCAACAAGAGTTATATGATTGTGCTTATTTGGATATTATCTTGTATACAAAGTGGTTTGTCAATTCTGCATATCATTGTTATGGTAATGAATAGTTTGGCTTCAATTTTGACAGTGTGTGTTCTGTTTTTTTAGTGATTTTGATTAGAAACCTTCATGTCATATTAATTCTGTTATGAATTTCTTTCTCGTTTGATCCATACTTATTGTGGAGAGATGGTGGATCTCGTGCACGACAGGAGAGGATGATGGCGCTTCTATGGCCGGCTATGGTTGTAGGGACTCTCCTTCTCTCCCTCCCTCTCATTTAAGGTCCATTTGTTAATCACTCTTGCTACTATATTTTATTCTCTCTTTCTTCTTTTACAAATTCAGGTTCTATGTTCTTCTTAGAACCTAGTTTGGCTTCTGGTTTCTGCGAGCTAGTGTGTGCATAGGTTTAGAGATTTATTTTCTGTTGGTGTTGGAATTTGGTCATGACAGTTTTTATGTACTTTCCTGCACAATCCTAGTGTGGTTTGATCCTGTGTTTCGGTGGTGGGTAGGACGTTGCTCTGGCAGCTCGGTTGGATTGGTTTATATTGAAGTGACCTGCATTTTTTCTCACTTCAGTTTCTGGTGTATGAGAGTTTATGTGCATGATTTTCTCTTTTTTGGTGTCCGGTTGGGACTATGTGTTGGTTCAGCGTTGTGGTTGTGCTTCCAGTCGGCAGTGGCGGTTTCTGGCGTCCTGTTGTGTGTTTTGGGGTTGTTTCCAGTCGCGGAAGTTGATGTTGATCTATACACTGATTCACTGCTCACTAATTTTAAGGCTCACTAGGGTAATTCTACACACTTAGAGCCAAAACAACCTTCAAGAACATTCGAAGCACTCAGATGAATTTTGAGATGTTTTTTTGTCCGATTTGGCAAAGGAACATGAATCTACAGGCATATAATTGTAGCATCAATTTGTATTGATATTAAATGTTTGTTTATACTAGTTTTTTTTAGAGTTTAATAAGGCACTAAAAAGTGCATACAAGGGTTGTGATGCATTCCAATCCTTGAACCAAAACAACATACAAATATATTCTCTTTTTTTAGTATTAAACTCATGAAAGAGAGGATATCAATGCATCTTTAAACATGTAAATATGCAAATACTATGCTATAAATGAGCATGGTATGCTATAATCCTAGACAATTTTAAGCATTGTGACAATCCTACACAAATATTATAGGACAAATGAGCATTGTTGTAACATTTAGATTGAACATAGAAACCAACTTCAGACCAAAATACTACCTTGGAAGATGAAAATCCGTTGAAAGCTAAAACTACAAAATACAATAAATCAGGAAACAAAAACATATAAAATGTGCGTGCTTACTACACATTTCCATTAGTAGTAACAAAACACATCACACAAGAGCGTACATATCAATTACCAAGAGAAAAATGAGAAAAGCAAGATAGTGTTGTTTCTTAGTCAATTTGTTTACAAGATACCCCCAATAACAACAATCATATAGTTCTTTGTGAAAACAAGAAAAAAAAATTACCAACTTACTCCTCTAATATGAAGAATGCTTTACTTGTAAATTATGATCTGACATTCAGGATAAATATCCAGTTTAAAACCAAGCTTCTCAATCATTTGGGTACTCAAATCAAACCAAACTAGTTCTTCATCTTTTCTTAAGAAGAATATTTCCCTCTTCTTCCCCCCTCCCATAGGACACTCAACACAAGACAATGGTCCAACAATAAAGAGTTTGCTCCATGATTCCTTCATACCGATTTCACCCAAAATTGATACATGAAAAGTAGCCGTCTCTTCAATATATGAGAACAATGCAATAGACCCGGTTAACACCGCCAAGTTTATTCACGATGCTTTAAAGTTAAAATAATCATCTTCATCTGAGTGTATGAGTGTTATGAGGGCTCAAGTAAAATGATACCAAACATGGTTGAAATGGGCTATTATGTTTATGTGAAAATCCATAACTTTTGTTACACAATCAATGACACACACCATCCATGTAGAGATGGATGTCCTCCGTCCATTTTAAAGAAGGTGGCATGTCAACATCAAGTTTTCTCCATGATTTACTTTTTACGCTATATATCTCCCATAAAGGATCAAAATATTCGTTTCCCAAATATTTGTAGTGCCTATTGTTTTAATATGGAGAGAATATATAATGAATGACCTTATAGTCATTTGTTGTACAATCATAACCAAATCCATGAAGATAAGACACAAGTTTAAAAGAAACCTTAGCAACATCCGAGACATATGAATCAACTTGACTTGGAGGGAAGAGGTTGAATTTCTCGGTAGCTGGATCCCACAAGATATGTCCATTTTCACAACATTGATGGAGCAAGAGAGTGCCATTAATACTACCAAAACCAAAAATTTGAAAATTTTCGTCAACTTCAAATAGATTTGAGAAATTTAATTGGAGCTTATTCTCAAATTTGTCACCTGAAAGAATATACATAAGTTGTGTCTCCTTCAAATCAAGCCATGTCGGAACCTTTAGGATGAGAGATGCTCCATCGTAATAAGAACCACGAAGAGAATTAGATAATAAATTGTTGCAGAACACTTTCGTGAAGTGTTGGTTTTCAGATAAGAGAGACCACGATTTACAAACACATTCAAAACGCTTGAAAGATTTAAGAGGCAATTTTGATCGAAGGGAGAATGAAATATCATCAGGAATATATGTGGTGCTCACCTTTTCATTTATCGCAGTAGCTGATTTCTTGTCCATTGAGACGAGACAAGAGGAACGAATTTCGGGTGCAAATTGCGATTGTAATCCTTAACCGGCATGCGGAAGAATAAAGGATTTGATTTTGGAGTGTTAGGGTTTTGAAATGATAGAGCAATGAAACAATAATCGGAGACTCAGACTAGAATATTATTTTGAATAACTTCTCATAAAATTTATTTTTGCGAGAGATATTTTTAGAAAAAATATGTGATTTTTATTATAAAAAATATCTAACAAATGAATATTTAAATTGCTGAATGACAAAATTTCTCTTTAAATTTAGGCATAAAAATGTTTTTTGATCAAATTTTATTTTTAGTCCTTATATAAAATTTGTCCAAACAATGGTCCTTCAAAGGTTTTCCGTCAAATATTTTTGGTCGCTACTTTTAAGTAATCTCCTAAAATTTGAACAAATTTTTGCAATGATGTTTAGTACATTACATAGAAATTTCATTTGAAAAAGTTAGAATTTGTTAACAAGTGATGAATTTTTAATTTTTTTGGAACATAACAATTTATATTTAATTCATCTTATGTTAAAAAATTCTAATTTTTTCTACGAGAGTTTCTTATAATTTTCGAAACCTGATTGCAAAAAACTCATTCAAAAATCTGAAAAGCACGTATAATTGACTTTAAAATAGGGATAACAAATGTTGAAAGAAAATAGTGTTACGTTCAACTAGACGATATTTTGTGGATTATTTAACAATTATGAAGGTCCATTATAGATTACACTTATTCTATCTTACTTTATTATCCAATGCTAATTAAGATTTGTATGATGGTCTAGTGGAGTTGAATTGCTATCCATCAGTACACAACCAAATTCAGCATAAGATCAATACTCAGCAACAATAGAAAGAGTCATAACATTGTCTTTATAATTGTTTTTCACTACAAAGACCGAACTCAACTAATATAAAACTATATATGGTACCCTCATAAAAACAACTGAATGGTGCAAAATATCACAAGTATGTGATTCATGTTTTTCCAAAAAAAAATGATATTTGTACAACTATTTCTTATACTCATATTATGTATTTACTTTGTCTCTTCCTTTTTTTTCTCTTTATTGTTTTTGATCAATTAGAAGAGAGAAAAATAAAATTGTTACAAAAATTATCATCAAATAATTGTACAAATATCATTACTTTTTTTTCCAAATATGAATTGGCTTCAAATTGATGTCCAATTATAATGAGTTAGGATTAACCAGAAACACATAAAGCACAACTATCAGATTAATAGCAAGAAAATTATCAGAAAGGATAAAGTATATGCACACTTCATAAAGAGGAGAGGACTATTTTGAAGCTACACTAGCCATATTTCTCAGTCGAATCTTTCATTTGTAAAAGACCAAATACCTGGAAAGATAACAGTTCAATTTAAAGTTACTAATTCATTTTGTGTCATTAAGTAAAAGCCATTTATCAGAAGTTTTCATTTTTTATTTTTTTTAGTTTCTTGTAGATTCCCTCTACGGTAGGTAAGTTTATCTGAGGCATGTCGGCATAATAAATGTGGGTACCTCTTCATCTCGGATTTAAATATTGGTTCGCCACAATGTAGAAGTCTGACCCCTTACATTAGACGAGTCAAACCAAACAAAAATAAAAGACGGATAAGAAATAAAAGAAGAATAAAAAATAAAAGACAGGCAAAAAGACAGATAAATTTGCAAGGTTTCTGAAATCGTTAAGCAATGGTGCAAAGGGTGGATCCAACATGAATTCGCACGGATCTCAACTTCAGAACCGTGAATTCACATGGAAAGGACCAACGTGCTACCAATTAAACAAATAAAGGACCTACCTGCACCTTCTTTTAAACAAGGGACCAATATGAATCCCGAAATAAAGATAAGGGACCAAAAAGGTGTTTAGCTTAATTTTTATAGATGTATACATTTGAACTAATGTTGAGCAATGAGGAGCAATAGGGGTAAATCAAAACACAAACCAAAGTTGAAAGCAAAACGGTTTGTACTTACACGAGTTCAACAAGGGGACTATTAGCAATCTCAATAACTTCTTTGAGGTAACCATGCATTTTTAAAATGTGACAAGAGAAGCATAAACCTCATGAACCCCAAAAGAACATTTATTTTCCTATGAACTTTCCATTTTGCTTGTAGGGGTGAGAATATTATTTAAACTTGGTAGGAAACAAATATTATGAGCTAAATTTCCTATCCTAGAACATCCAACATGGGGAACACTTTGTGTAAGATCATCATTTCCTTCTCATAGACGTGCCTTTGATGTTGGATTAGATGAAGCCGGTGCACTCTGCAGGCAATACAAAAAAACAATGTCAAGCGTGCTCTTGTTTTTCATGGAATTTGCATAGATAATAAAGAACATTGTTGTCTTACCAAGGGAATGCCTTTTGTTGCTCTTTCTTCTAAATACCTTGATGGTTTATAAAAGTTACCATATAATTGTGACCATTTTTTTAGGCTGCTATATATATGCTTAGCTCCAACCAGATCAGCCCAGAAAACAATGCCACCCCTGCCACCAAAATTGATTGCAATGAGACACAAATTACAGAATAAAAATACATTAACAATTATGGGTGAGAATGGGTCAGACTGGCCGACAGAAGCCTGTGGCCTATCCTACGTCCGGCCAAGACTTTTTTAGTTTATTTAGCTTAAAAGTTCAGACTACAGGTCACCAGAAAAGCCTTTTCGGCCATTATTCCCTCATTGAACTCTCTTAATAATTTTAAAGATCATCCTCAATCATTAAAAGAAGGGAAGCGATGCCTACCGATAACTTGGGAAGCTCATTCCAAGGACAGATGCAATGTCAAGGTCTGATGCACGAATAACAATTCCTTCTTCTAAAACACGACAAGCCTCGTTCACTACTGGAAAGAGTATCATCTCCACGATCTCTTGGTCGGTGATAGAAATAGGCTACAAAAGCAGCAAAGTATGAGTTTTACTTGCCTTTCACACCAAAAGGCAACAATGTTGGTTTCAATGTAATGTTAATATCAATATGAATCCATGACCCTGTTTACATAAACAACTTAATTAGGTGTTTATAGCATAAACGCTTATCATATAAGTGTTTATGTATAAGTTATTTCTGTAACAAAATATAAAATAAAGTCAAATTGTTTCAATATAAGCTAAAAGTTGTTTTTGTAAGCTATCTTGAAGAGGTTATAGAAGTACGCTGAAAACAGCTTATGGGCATGTCATAAGTTGTTTCTATAAGCTCTTCAAAACAGTCTAGCAAGTACTTATGCCAGTAAATAAGCTCCAAATTAAATAATACAATCTAAACAGGAACTATACGTGACACTACAAAAGAGAACCACCTTTCCATTCGGCATGATATTGCTAAGTCTTCTAGACTCCTCAACGATTGGTAGAACTGAAAGGTCGGGTTTTGGTTTGCTACCCTTTTCGTAAATGTAGTACCCTTTCCCATTATTTTTTCCTGATAGAATGATATAGGTAGCCAATGACAGAAAGCATTAGTTACTTGCAGCACAAGTAATGCCTCTAGCACAAAGAAAGCATAATGTTTTTTTTTGAAGGGTAATGATTAAGTGTTACCATTCCGCCCGCTTTTTATCAAAAGATCAAGTAGTGGAGTTGGGAATGTGCGGCCAGCAAATGAACCGGCAAATTCTTTTCCGACTGCTACGGCAACTCCATAGCCAGACAAGTCCTGAAGCCTGCAAGTCATAGAATGATTGTTTCATGATATAGAACCATAGTGAGACTTAAACATCTGTTTACAAGAGAATTTCTATAGCAATGAATTGCATTAGAATTTAGAAACTTCGAACAATGGCATCAGATTAGTGCCATATGCATTTTGTTGCATATTATAAAAATAAAAAAAATAAAAACAAATGATTTTGGAATCCAATAATTTAGGGATTTTTAAGAAAAACAAATGCTATTTGTGTTTGTTTACCATAATGAAAATCACTTTTTTGTTAAATCATTTATCACAAATGTTTTTCTTTTCTTCAGAGAAGCTACTCAACAGCTTTTCCTATTTTGAGCAGTTTTTAGATTTTTTTAGATTCAATTTTTTTTAAAAGCTAGCAAACAGATGAAAACTCCTAAAAATGATTATCTTTTAAAAAACGCTGAAACAAACAAGCCCAAAATTAAATTGAGTGTTTATGTTGAACTTGTGGGGAAGAGGGTTAATATTGTAATCGAGATAAGTAATGAAAATTCAGAAATACTAAGAGACAAGAGGATTACTGGAAAGGACCCATAGGAAGACCAAAATTGCTTATCAATCTGTCAATTCTGAAAACATCCACGCCCAAGTTGGCCAAAAAATGGGCACCTTGTGCATATGGGAAGAAGGTTCTGTTCACCGCAAAGCCAGTGCAGTTACCGACCACAACAGGAGATTTTTTGATGATTTTACCAACTGTCACCAGATCAAGAATAACTTGTGCCGAAGTTTTATTCGTTCGTACAATCTCCAAAAGAGGCATAATATGAGCAGGACTGTACATCAAGAAGAGAAATCAGAAAGCACACATAGGACATCTTCAAAAAGTTATGTACAACAGGATTGTGTGCGTGTGTGTGTGTGGATGTGTATAATTTTCTTTTTTTCCCTTTAAAAAGAAAGGAATCAAGAGAAACGAGTTAACTAACCTGAAAAAATGAGCACCGATAACACGATCTTGAGAGCTGATCTTTTCACTGATAATGTTAAGGTCAATAGTCGATGTGTTTGATGCCAAAATGCAGTGCGAGGGACATATCTTCTCAAGATCACTAAATATATCTTGTTTAAGACTGACTTTTTCAATTACAGCCTGCAAAGAGAGGACATTATTACATTAATACTAGTTAGCTTCTAATAGTATCAAAAAAGAAATGTTACATATGTCCTCCATTCATAAACAGACACGGAAACCAGACATGACACTAACATGTAATCAGATGTGTCGGTGTTGGACATTGACACGCGTCGGACACCAGACGCACCTTCAATCTAAATTGTCGGTGCTAATCATGAGACAGCAAAAATGGACTTAAGAGAAAAAAGTGTATGACAAAAACACTTTGACAATTTCTTCAAACGATCCAAATTCCAATGTTCGGTACCACATGAATTAATATACCAAGTTAAACAAAAAAGAATCCAGGAAACCAACCTCAATGACCAAGTCCACATCTTTAAATTCTGCGTAATCCAGAACACCTTTAAGCAGTGAGAGAGCTCCTTCTGCCTTCTGTTGAGTCAACTTTTTTCTTGTTACCAAGCCACGGACATTTCCTATCATACAAGGAAACAAAAAATATTTAACAAGTCGTAAGCATAAAGTCATACATGTACATGTTAAGGTTGAGACTGGTTTGCATTTAAAGGCTGGTTCTCTTTAATTTCTTAGAAACTCTATTAGCAAGTGTCAGGAACTCAGAAAAGAAATGAAAAATTGATAGAAAGAACCAAAACAAAAAAACAATTTATCGTAATAACAAGTCATTCATACCAACCCATTTGGGGTTGGCCTAGTGGTTGGCTTGGGATCTTGGAGTTTGCTCCTCCAAAGGTCTCGGGTTCGATTCCCTCTAGTGCCAATTTCGGTGGGCTAAGTCCATACAGAGCTTGCTCTGGCTTTAAACGGGCCCCCCGCAAGTGGGCGGTGGGATTGGTCCCCTCGGATTAGTCGATCCTTGGATCGGATATTGAGTTTTCAAATTAAAAAAAAAAAAAAAGGCATTCATACCAACTTGACAATAACATATCGCTAACATTGACCATTTATCAATTAGTTTTATGAGTCCAATTATTCCTACTTTACTCACATCACATGACTAAAACTATCACCTTCTATTGTTTTTATTCCTTTCTGAAGATATTCAGAATTGACTTCCTTGAGTATAACACGAATGTTGCCTAGAATAAGTGCGGTAGCAATGCCAGAACCCATTAGACCTCCTCCAATAACAGCTGCTTTTCTCACATTTCTTGGCTTAAGTCCAATATCAGTTACACCAGGAATCTGCCAAAAGAGAGGCTCGGTGAATACATATTAAAAACCAAAGTACTAAACCATATGAACCTTCGGTCATATCTAGCGTTGTACCTTTGATATTGTGCGCTGAGCAAAGAAAACATGAATTAAACCTTTCGCGGTTTCAGACAAGACTAATTTCTTGAACACTTCTGCTTCCTGCAATTAATTTGATCCTAAGTTACACAAAACATGTAACAGGAGATTTCTAATGCTAATCATACAAGAAAAAGAAGAAAAAAGCGCCAAGCAATACGGCACGAAAAAAGTGAATTAAAGAACAAAGATAAAGAACAAGCAATACCCTTAAAACTCCACTGTAACCACCGTGAAGTATCCCATGCTCAATCACATCTATGCAAGCCTGTTGCTGAGGCAAATGTGAAGCAGTCTTCTTGACATGTTCTCTGGCAGTTCTCAATACCTCACGTGCGTCGGAACCAAGTTTGTCTGTGATATGAAGTGAACGAATCCAAGGTTTGCGCTTTTCGGCAATTTCAAGAGCCCATTGCCTAGATACCTTCAGTAATTCCACAGGAGATACAATAGCATCAATAAGTCCTAGTTTTTGCCCTTCTTCCGATGTGATTGGTTTAGATGTCTGTAAGAAATGCAAAATGAACATACGTTTATTGCATCACAAAGGTGAGAAGAAAAAAACATAAAAATCCATGTGTGATGATAGATGCTCAAACGATTGCAAATGAATGATCAACATCTTACCAGCATCATTTCAACCGCTTTAGACGTCCCAACAAGCCTTGGAAGACGCTGTGTACCTTATTAAACAACAACTTTTGTCAACATCTCAGTGAATGATACTGAAACATAAAAAGTTTCTTACTCCTAACTAGATTATCAAACACATGAACATGCAAATGTTGATTACCTCCGAATCCCGGAATAATACCAAGTGTCAGCTCTGGCAAGCCCAATTGAGCTTTTGGAGCAGCAACACGTGCATGGCATCCCTATACAATGACAAAGTGGTATATTACAAGGATGAAAGATTTATATCAATCTAACGGTTTTTTTAACATATGATGCACAAGTGCAGCACTTAAAAATGGGTGTAAGGTGCACCCTATTCAGTGTTGTCAAATAGCGACGCGACTATAGCCGCACTATAGCACTATAGCATTATAGTGCAGCAGAATTTGAATGAATAGCTATTGTTCCGCCGTATGCTATTTAGTACAAAGTGTTGTCAAAAAGCAATTATATTGGTGCTATAGTACTGTAGCATAGCGGAAATAGAACAGACCGTTATTTCCGATGATTTGTGATTGATAGTACTGTCCTAAACATTCCCTCAATGCAATAATGAAGACACTTGCAGAACAATTCTTATTTAGAGGGAAATCATGCATTCTCAATGACAAAAAACTAACCATGGCCAACTCTAATCCACCTCCAAGTGCAAGCCCCTCGACTGCTGCAACAACAGGCTTCTTCGAATCTATATAATTATGAAGATTCAATATTATTAATCAAAAATGTTGCAAATTGCCAGCCATACTAAAATAAACATTAAGGAAAGTTCTCCTTTCAAGCAGGCTTAAACTTAAAAAGAAAAGTTATAAGTTATAACCTTCAATTGAGTTGACAACTAGCTCCACGGATACATCAGGAACAAGTGTGATATCCCCTATCAAGATAAAACAAAACAATAAATATATAAGACTCATAATCATAATTCAACTAAATTTTGTATCTATCAAGCACAATGTTTGGGTGAACAACTCAATTAAGTGCTTATAGTATAAGCGCTGATCAGCTATGTCTATAACAAAATATAAATAAAATAAAGCCAAACCACTTTCATAAAAGCTATAATCTACTTTCACAAGCTATCACTGAGAGTATGTTAAAATAAGCTCAAAACAACTTATGAACATGTTGTAATTTGTTTCCATAAGCTCTCAAATAGACTTACAAGTGCTTTATGCCAGCATATAAAATCAAACAAGTCAACCCAACTTACCAGTTTGGTGAACTTTCTGCATAACACTGATATCAAACCCTCCAGAAAATCTCCCACCTTTACCTGAATTCATTCAAAGGAGAAAGGGATAAAACAATTACAAATTTTCTTACTTCAATAATCAAATCAAATTGTATGCATGACCCATTCCACACTATAAACTTAACAAACCAATTTTCATAAAAACAAAAAATCATTGACCTTTGGAGCACAAGCACAGATACATACACCAGACATGATACGTCAATTGTTCACATGAAAATGACATAATTCAATATAATCACATGTGTCGGTGTTGTCAGGCACCGATACCGACACACCTTTGATCAGACGTGTCGATGCTATAGAGATCATGACAAACATGCAATCCAAATCAAAATTACCTGTCAAAACTATAGCTTTCACATCATTCCTCCTTGCTGCTTCTTCAAATTTGTATTTCAACCCTCTAATAACTAATCAAACCAAACAAAAACATGAAAATTTCACATAACTATACCAAAAAATTAATTAACAGCTATAATTCACAAACAAAAAAAAAGTGGAGAATTCATGAAACACTGATCTTACTTGGAATAGCCAAAGCATTAACAGGTGGATTGCACATAGTGATAACAGCAACCCCATCATTACCAACTTCAAAATCAACCTTAACGGATGCCATTTTTGAGAGAAATTGTTGCAAAGATCCAAAGTTGGGTGCTTTTTGAATCAAGAAATGGTTTTTTGGATCAAAGGAGAAGAAACTGAGGTGGGTTTAAAGTGGCATAGGGAATGATTGAATGGAAAAGAAGAAAGTCGTGGGGGGTTTCCTGAGTGACTTTGGGGGTGTGAAAATGAAAGATGTGAAAATGAAATGTTGACTCACCGACCGGGATACGATTTACGAGGTATGTGTGATACACGTGGAGGGGGGCAGAGTTAGATGCAGCAAACACCCACGGTAAGATCGTGAGATTGTACCGTATAGGATTTGGATTGGATTGGATTGGATTGGATTTGGATTAGAGTAACTTCGTCACGCAACAACTTGTCTTAACTGTTAGATATGAAATCGATGGATGAGATATGGTTAATTTTGTTAGTGTATAATTTGCATTGTTCGATTTCCAATTAACGATCGATCGAGGTGTATTTAAAACGTGTAATTGTGTGTTGTTTAACAACACGTTAGTCCATTCTTACTCAACATCTTTTGTTATATATTATGTGTTGAGTAAATAATATATTACAAAAGATGTTGAATAGAAGAGGATCAGCGTATTGTTAGTGAGGGTGTTGATTTATGGAAGCACACATATGGTGAGAGGGTAGACTAGTGAGGGAATCGGCCTGGGCTTACTTAAAGACCCAAATATAGAAAACAATCTAACTCCTATTTTAATGACAACTTCTTTTTCCACCTTATAAGTTTGTCGCGTGCCTTATTCAGTTTGGATTATAGAATCCGAACGGCATAAATACCCTATAAGAATCTTCAAAACAAGTTGAAACATTTCGTATTTTAAAATCTGAATAAAGTGCGCAAGAAATTCATAGGATAAAAAAAGTAATGACATATTTCAATTAAACAATAAGTGGGCTAAGATGCAAATTGAAACCCAAAATAATGTGGTATTGATTTAAGAACACACCTCCTTCATAATTTGAGTTTTGATTTTTGTTTTGACGTTGATCATAAATGATGTGTGGGGTGGGAGTATAACTCTCTTATGGTGTTAATCATTTCATTACACACATAAATTTTTCTTAAATCATATAGCGTCGAAGTTGAGGATAATATTAAAAGGAGTTTGTCATTTAACGAGTGTTGAAATCTTCCTCGATAAACTAATGAAGAAATATTCTCTAAGAATATCCATAAACTAATGAGTTTTTGTGCTTAAGAAACTCAAAAGAAGAAATATCATCTTACAATTTTGGTGTAAGATGATATCCTTTTACAATTTTATCTTTTAAGAGAGAGATTTAGTTTATGTTTTCAACATGCTATTTATTTCATATTGAAGAAAAACATGTATAATAAATAAGGGTATGTAGGTAAAGAAATAATTAATATAGTTGAAAATAACAAAGAGGTCTTATAAAAAGGGACAAAAAAAATCTCAAAACAGTTATATAATTAGGGACAAAGCAGTAATAAAGCGCCCATTTTCTGTGACATTCTAAAGACCATAATATATTTTTTGGTGAACACTCTTGATTAGTTAAAATGAAAGTGCATAAAATAGTAGTTCTCAAAAATCTTTTTATGAGAGTTGAGGATATCACATGTAACATACATGAAATCACCAATGTTAAAAGTTGAAAATTTCTAAAATAGATTACTTGTCTTGCCGTTTAATAATCATTATTTACAAAAGCTTTGCAATTCGAATTACAACCATTTTAATAAAATTATGACCTAAATTACCCAACCCAATGTCACCTTATTGAGTGGAGATTCACATACCAAAGACATTAAAAAATCGAGACGTCGACACAAATGTAAATAAAGCCTTCTAGAGAAGCTTCTCCTGGCTACAAATTTACTAAATATAACTTGGAGTCTGTGGCGATCTTGTGTCATCACAAGCACCAAACATAATTAACAAAGAATAATCAATTCTAAACGAGGTTTGTACAATAATTCTTGACATAGGTAATTATCCCAAAGCCATGTAGGAATTTCCCCTTGAGGACGCCCAAAATATGACATCTTGCTCCAAGGCTCAACCATATTGACCTTCACTATCAAGCTTTTAACATTTGTACTTCTTCAAACACCGGTTAGTATTAAAACCTCACAAATCCTAATGTTATGCGTATAAGATACTAGGTCATTAGACCCGTACATAAACACTGAGTTATTAAACCTCAAATATCCTCCCCCTCATCATCCCAGGGATTTCCTTAATAAGTACTATCATGGAAAGATGTTGGGTATTTCACAAATCACATTATCACAAGTTCACACGCTCACTAATCAACAAACACATAAGTTCACATTTTCACATATGCACACAATCACATAAAGTTTACAATGACAGAAACTTACAATTACACTAATTCATAATCACATCAATTCACAACATAGTTTCACAAAGTATACACTTGTCGTATTTGTTCATGTATAATATTCACACAAACCAACCACCACAAGTCATAACAATAACGACCACTGTAACAGCAATTCATGGCATATTTGTATATATATATTTAAATAATAACAATTTTAACAATAAACCTTGACATATATGTCATTATGTTTTAAGAATTTTAGCAATTACAAAATCCAAAGGATCATAAATTTATCAATCTTGCTAAAATATGACTGTTGATTCCTTAAGGGTAAGTCTCTCTCCTTGTTGGTTTTAGAATTTGTAAATAAACACTCTCAATCTAGATAATCTGTCTCTTTGAATTTAATTAAAGGAACTCTCGTATAAGCATCTTACTTAATTTTCATATTTACATTTTACTTTTAATACTCTAATGGTGGTTTTTTTCCTCTTATTTAATTATCTTTCTTTTTAGTTTAAATATAGGAGGTTGATCATGAAAAGAGTTCCACAAGTTGAAAGGTCAATCAAATGGAAGACCCATAAGAAAAAGACTCTATAGTTGATGCTGAAGATTAAGCTATTAGTGAAAATCACTATCATATTTGGACGCCCTTTAAAGAATATGAGTTGTTTAGAGCAAGATTTTCTCATATAACGTAGTCATGAGTAATCCTCCAAAAGGATATTGAATTGAGTGACCATTTTAGACATGATGATTGATTGATTCACTTCATATAAGTCTCCTGTGATATTTACACTATTTATGGTGGTTTATAATATTGTAAATAAACATTACATGCATATGTTCCGTCTCTTTGAATTCCATTTTAAAAAACCTCATGTAATCATCTTAACAAACACATTTAAATAAATATAAATGATGCATATGAATACACAAATAATCATTTTGAAAGACTGAGTAGATATTTTTAAATGTTCTATTGAATAATTTAAAATTGGTAAAAATAACGAGACATATTCTACAAGTGTGCTTGTATATCACATGAAATGAAATCTTTGCATATGCACCTACATGATTGGTTAAATTACACAATTAAATATTTAATTAAAACATTATCTCAAAAAGATATTGTGAGAAGTTTAATCAAGCATTTATTTATAAATTAATTTTATAACCATATCTAAATACTAATATAAGTATTCTAAAATAAACTTTAATAATTTATAAATAAGATCTTCAAAACTTCCAATCCATACATATCTAATCAAAATCAACTCTACCTTATTTAACTGTCATTCAAAAAATAGGTAGATAATTAATGATTAGGTTTTCACAACATACATTGAAATAATTATAATTTCCATCAACAAAAGAGATATAGAACTTAAGATGAGAAATTATCATATATTTTAAAGAAATAGAATGGACTTTTGACCCAAAAAAAGAAAGAAAGAAATAGAATGGACTTTATACAAATGATAAAAGAATAAAGAACTTAGGAAGAATACAAAGCATTTTTGCACTTTTAACATATATATAATCTACAAAAATGTTAAAAGCATGTGTTTTCATCATAGATAAAATAGAATATATATGTCTCATGAATCATTTATGAAACCGAACAGTTCATATTGATCTTATGACTCATTCTTTAATCATGATTTTAAAAAGATGATTTTGTTTAAGATTAAAATATGAAAAACCTTTGAATTGATGATTTAAAAATAAAAACTTTGTTTTTGAGAGTTGTTTAATGGATTTTTTTGGGAAGAGAGATGTTTAATGTTCTTGGATTTATAATGACGACATTCTTTCTATTGATTATGCTGTTGAATTTGTTAACTATGTTGGATTTGTCTCATAAGTTTATTCTTACCACATCCTTATAGCACGTTTGACCGCATCCCTCATTTTATTGTTCATAGTGGTTTTATCTCGGCATATATATGATGCATGTTGTGTAACTCGCTTGTGTGTGGATAATTTGAAAAGAAAGGAACAACCACTGCTTTAGAAGTAAGGAGAAGTCAATTGTTCAATTGTTGATAGAGTTAGATTATTTGTCTTTTTAGATAGAGTTAGATTACTGTACCCTTTAATGGTAGCGACTTAATTGCGTTGTTTCTTTCATTTTCATTTGTTCGTGTTTTGTTGTAAAACTTTTGAGTTCCTCTTGCACATCTTGCACTAGGGGGAACCTTTTCATGGTGTGAGTGTAGAGTAGATAGAGTAAGAAAGAATTGCGAAGGTTCAAAAGAGATATATCAAAAAAGTATGATAACACATACCTATGTATAAAATGATTTTTATTTAGAGGACCTATGTATAAAATGTTGATTGATACTAGACTACGTTGTATTAATATAAATAAAATATACATCAACAAAACACTTATGTACTCTAGAGCAAAAACAAAAACTTATGCGTAATATGTGTGGAAATAGGTTAGGTTTAACCACGATTTTCAAAGCGTATATGTGTCCTGGTCAAAGAAATTAAAAGTTTAAGTCTGATCTGTCACTTGATATAAACTTGCTTTTAGGTCTGGACTTGACCGTTTTGAAAACTTGATATGGCTTGTAAGCCTACTTAAACACCTATTCCACGTTGTCTGTTTAAATAAGTTATTTAACCTAACTCAAATAAACCAGTTAGCTAATAAGTCAATGAAAATAAGTTATATTTTGAGACTTAAATATGACCTTTTGTTGTCAAAATTAAAAGTTAGCCGATGATTTGACTAGTAACTCTCAAAAATCATTCCATTTTTCTTCAAAACGATAGAATTAAGGAAGGAATTGTCCCTATGTTGTGAGTTTCTCAACTCCTCCAAAAAGTGTTAAGTATGACAAAGAAATTTTTAGAATTAAAACGCTATGAAAACATAAGTAAAAACTAGAAGAATAAAAAACAGGTAAAATGTGAGTGAAATAATTTGCTTGAATGACTAAATGTGTCTAAAAATGCAAGGTTTGGGGTTCAAACCCCGACCACCACAAAAAAGTGTGTCTAAAATGAAATTTATAAATGGTTTATTAGATAAGTGTTAAGAGCCTAAAATTCTATTTGCTATTTATGAATGTGATGACCTACACAAATCTTGCTCTGATTATCATTATTCGGCCACACACCTTCTCTCTAATCATGTAGCCATTATCCATTTTTATGGGCTAAATCAATGTTAAATTATTTTTAGGTGTAACTAATCTTTTAGAGAATCTTGTCTTTTCGTGACCTCCTATTTAAATTATTTATTGATAATACATTTAAATATGTCAAAAATTGGAGGATTAAATTTGAGTTTGTCCAGTAAGAAACTTTAAGCTAGTCTGAATTAGTTTTTGTGCCAAAGTATTCAAGAGCTTCAATAAAACATGTTCTTCCGGAATTATTTATTGATAATACATTTAAATATGTTAAAAGTTAGAGAGATGTTATATCTCGCGAAAGAATTTTGTCCCGAATTCGTGAAATGTTACTGTCTTGGAATTGTAAAACTTTGGTTTAATATTCAACTCCTATTTCCGAAAATCATGGAAGAATGTAGAGGTAAAGTTTGAATTATTTATAAGGTTTGATGTGTCTCGCGAAAATATAATTCGATGTAACTAGCATTTTTTTAAAAATTATATGAGCATTGCTATTTCCAACGAATGATATTATCACAAAAGCATATCAAAACATTTGCTACCATTGTATCTCATGGGTCAATGGAAAAACATGGGTGAGGTGGAAGTAAACATAATGGCCAGTTAAGCATCACACGTCATTCATTATACGTTTGGGACGGTTCTCTCGCTATATCAAGCATTAGGCAAATTATATAGATCAATATGCTTAAATTGCAAAAAAAGATTAGCAAATTTATGAATTAACACCAATTATAAAATCTAATATAACAACAATTGTAGAATCTTTTATTATCAATATTTATATTTAAAAGGTTTAAAAGACTAAAAGGTTTTTAAACGGCTTATAGCCTGACATATATAATTAAATGGACTTTTTTAAAAAGTATTCATCTTATCTATTAAAAAGAAAAACCTAATCTAACATGAGTTTAACATAGTTTGAACCTTAAAATCCTTCTAGGCCGGTTTGCCTGATTCATTCTCTGGAGAATGTTAGTGATACTCTTTTTTCAACACTTTCTTCAACACTTATTTTCTTATTGGATGAAACTATTATGCTATTCATCACTTTAAGTGGAACCTATTCTAAAATGTAAGATCCAACATGATTTAAACCAACAAAATAGTGAATATTGAAGAGAGTACTGAAAAAAGAGTGTTGCTAATTAACACTACAGTCTAATCCTACTCTTCCTTCCCTATGCTTGTATCACACGTTACTAAACCTATAAATCAAGCTAATACAAGTCATTCTCTATCCAAGTAAAAGAAAAGTCATTTTATAGCCTTTGAGTTGATTTTAAGAATAGCAATTTCAAGCATTGCACATGCATGCTTTGCTAATTTTGCGAGTACCGGTCAATTTAGTGAGAAACAAGTATGATTCTAATTTTCCCTTTTCTTTTTTTTTCCTTTCCCTCACCACCCAATCTTTTTGTCATATTGGTATATTTTTTAGTCATTATCATACCTTCTTTTTTGAATATGCATTATTATACTACCCTATTAAAAATAATCACTCGCTTAGGTGAGACACTTGAGTCACATTTTCATTTCTTCAATGCGAGGCATCCTTTACAAGTGTGATTGTGAATCACATGAAATGAAACCTTTGCATGTGCACCTACATGTTTGGTTAAGTAACTTAATTAAACCTTTTTTTTTGAAAGAAGTTAATTAAACTTTTATTTAATATAGTATTTCAACAAGTTTAATTCAACATTTATTTATAAATTTTTATAACGATGTTTACAAATATACAAATACAACAAAGTAGTTAGAATCAAATGGATAATAAACTTTAGTTAAGGTTAAAGACGATTGTTCGGAAAAAAAAACCCAAGTTTAAATCCCTTAAAAAAACACGAGTTTGAATCCTCACCGAAAAAATTATTAGTCTGACTTTATTTTCCAACCAACCTCTAAATTATCAAGGTCTCATTTCCCCGATAACTAAAGAGTTAAAAAAAAAAAAACTCAAATGTAAGTCTTATAAAATAAGCTTCAGTAAATTATAGATAAAATCTTCCAAATTCAAATTCATTCCTAACTAACAAGCACCGACTCTACCGGTCATTAATAAAAAGAAATACTAACAACACACTTTTTTTTAATATAAATTTTCTAACACATTATCTTGGATCGGTTAACTTTTACATGAGTCTCATCAAATTCTATGAGCAGCATAATAAAAATTTGATGAAACTCATGCAAATTTGAACCAATCAAAGAATGGTGTTAAAGAGTTTGTATTCCCTTGCTAAAAGAAAATCATAAATTAATTACCTTTTCTTTTCAAGAATAATTTTTTTTATTTTTTAATAAAAAAAAATTATTCTTGAAAAAAAAGTATTAATTTATGATTTTTTTTTTACCACATACATTGAAATAAAAAGAATAAGTAGTTAGAGTAAAAGTAACACAATCTTGTCTTTATCAATAGAATTTCATATGTTAATCTCAATCAACAGTTCTAAACCACAATGCTAGTACTAGTTTCTGACCTGTTATATGAGTCAGTCATTACCATGCTCTTTTTATATATAAAAATTCACAAAAAGAAGAACAACATGTCACGGGACTGAAAAACTGTATTATTTGTCATGTTCCAACCCATGTTTTGAATTGTCTCTTAATTGAGTTTTGTTTGTTTTATCATGTCACAAACACAAACACATGCCACAAATGACATAATCCCTTATCTTTGTTGCTTTTAAAAGCATTGTTGTGTTTTGTTTTCGTAACTTCAACCTTTGTTGATTTCTTTCTCTAAATCAGTAACATGGATGTGAATTTTAAGTCACTTTCCTTTGGAAAATCAGAAGCTGAACCTGAAGTGGAAGAAAACATGCACTTTCTTAAGTCTCTTCAGGTTTATATCTACTGTCTTCTGTTTTGTTGTGTCTTTTTTTTTTTTTTTAAGTTATC
>Ga0228711_1000671_pt1 | contig 44571 bp, 27 predicted proteins | sample MedpolnodulmetaG_2_FD_177996 | JGI IMG/M metagenome (GOLD analysis project Ga0228711, IMG submission 177996) | Root nodule microbial communities from Medicago polymorpha collected in Santa Monica, California, United States - brown nodules | ecosystem: Host-associated > Plants > Roots > Nodule...
CCCACATCGGTGAGCCACACCAACTAGTAAGTGTTTATATAAGGGTAGAGTGACCTCCAAGGGTGTGCCCTTGGGGTACCCACTTTTGTGAACGGGTGAGCGCTTACAAAAACATATATATCACGCGTGCGACGACGACGTCGTCGGGTCGGGCTGGGCTTGGGTCAAAATGATATTTATTTTTTGTTACTTGAAGATGTTAAATTAATTAATTAATTAATTTAGTCACTATCTGAAAGCGCTACACGTACTAATCTGAAACCCAAAACGTGTCCAGAATAAGGATTAAGTCGGATTAATCCCCAAGTCACTCGTTTTCTGTTACTAACTCTCCCTATAAAAGGAGAGTTTGCCCCACTCACTCTTTACACCGAAATTCACAGTTGAGACTTCCTGTGCTTTTCCTCTCTTCTCCCTCCGACTTGTGTTGACGAGTCATTATTCTCCTTCTACTCCTTTCTGTCCCTTTCGGTTTCGAATAGAGCGGCTACGTACCGTATTTGAGTGGTCTTAATCGAACGATTGAACCATATACTAGAGGTGTATATCTCGAGCGAATACATACTGTGCAGTGTGTAATCGTAACAGTGATTTGAGTTGTTTTATCCTGGAGACGGCGTGGTTGTTAGTCTACCTTGCACAAACTTGGGTAGTGCCGCGAAACGTCTTAAAGAAAGCGACATGGTCGTGACTCACCCCGGTAATTCTTTTGGTGGTTCTGATTTTGAAAACACGAAAACAACAGGTATGATGATATCAGTCTTTTTATCTTTGGATGTCCAAGGTTTCCTGATTCTCATGGTTTGTAAAACTCTCGCATTCTTCAAAATATATCTTGCAAGCAGAAGCTCACCTTGTAAGCCTAAGAAGTTGAAAAGATTGCAAGTTATAAGGTGTGATGAAAGGCATTGCGGAACAAAATCTGGGTCAACCCAATTTTCTTTGTCATCGTTTTCAGTCCATACTTCTTTGAAATCGTCAGCCTGTTAATAATTGACATAAAATAAAATATAAAATAAAAGGTGTTAAGAGTCTCACATTATATGAGACAAGCCGGTTTTGTAAAATTGAGTTAGACCCAAAACAAATTCTAAGAGGTGCTATGAAAAGATAAATTAGATATGAACAATAACAAACCTGATCAAGGCCAAGGCTTTGAAGCTTAGGGCAGTGGTTAAGAATTTGTACTAAGAATTTCCAACTATAGTTAAGAGAAATAATCTCTAGATGGGTCAAATTATGAAAAGTAGTAATCATATCATTACGGCAATGCACCTGGAGATACGTAGAAAGAAAAACTGTTAGAAATCAAAAATACATATCAATCACCTTTTTTTATTTTTCATTCTATCATAACTTAGTATCATACGCAAACCTGATCAATTTCAAAGCGTAGAGAAGATACATTGTGAACTGCTTTCAACGGAAAATGACAATGGTGGCAATCAATATCAGCTCTAGTCAAGCTACATCCAGATAGAAACAGCATAAAATCTCGAAGTTTTGAGAGAAGGAAGAACAACAGACGAAAAACCATCCTCCACACAGCTTGAGAACAAGTTGTGATAGGTAATTTGAAAGCATCGATCTTAAGGTCAAGGCCAACTCCGCGTTGTACCATAAAGTTGATCCATGACGGGGTTGTGTAGATAGAAATGAATAACGGACAATGCGGAAACTCTTAATGGGAAATGCTGGATCACGAGAGAGTAAAATGGAGTAGTCGTTAAAGTTGAAATTGGAGTTTTGATCTTGTACATAAATGTCTGTGAATTCCAGAACGGGAACTGAACGATAAAGATGCTTCCATCTGTGAGAAAGAATGCTTGTGGCAACGTTGAATCAACTACTACCGCTATACTTCTCATTTGAGGTTAAATTGATTAAAAAATAAATTGAAAAACTGGTGATAATAAATTTGGAGTATATTTTGAAATTAGTGGGACCTATGTGGATGTTCTTAGTCCCTATTTTTAAATAAATTTTTATTTTTTAATAAAATTGTGCAGAAAAGTGTAGAATATTATAAAAAGAGAAGTGTTATATGTCCCGAGAAATAATTCATGACAACATCCCGACTGCATGGATTTCTCACACACCGCTTGCATTTTAAGGCTAGATTTTTCCACCGCTAACAAACCTTCAATTCAATACATGCTAAAGCTTTACCACACATACCAGCTATGTATATCATTAGCCACATTTACATACAATTAATGTTTCTACAACTATATATCATCATTGCACCTTTTAGAACCACCTTAAATTTCTACATGTGGCTTAATTATAGAGAGAAAACCCTTCCATAATTTGGAGTATATATTTTTTATTTATTAACAATTATCGTATGTTTTATTCAAGTGTCAATTAACTTTGTTGATGCACCGAAAAAGAGAGTGAGAAATCAGTTATTCCATTGCTAATTAACCAATCATGTCAGTTCGGGACAATCTCGGGATAATTTCTTTCGGGAAACTTAGCATTTTCCTTATAAAAATCTCTTTCAACAAAAATTGTAGCAAAACAAAAATTAAATATGAATTTTTAACCACAAAAAATATAAAAATTCATACTTAATTCATGTTGTGTTAAAAAAATCTAATTATTTTTCTAGAGATTCTTATAATATTATAAATTTTTCTGAAAATTTTTATTCAAAATATAAATTTTATATATGAGTTTACTTTAAAGGAGAGACCAAAAATAAAGATGAAAAACTTTTAGGGGACTAAAAGTTTTAGAAAGTTTCTAGAGGGACTAAAATAAAAAGTTGACATATTTATTTATAGGGATCAAAAACATATTTAACCATTTTTTAATGAGGAAATGAATTAATTTAATGAGATTATTTTGTTAGAGGTGGTGTTTTACTTGCAAATTCATATGATAAATTTTCTACGCTCATTTAGAAATGTCATCTTATTGACCTTGGAGTAACATGCTTGGCATAGAAAAGAGTATGGAGTTCACAAGATTATTTACTTGGAGGACCTTGTTCCCCGAGGTTTGTGTCGAAAACTTGTTTCGCAATCATTTTGACCATAGACCGGTTACAAGACCAGGGTTACTTACCGGAGAGGGGCTCTGCCCCTTTCACTTCCAAACTTGTTGGCTTACCTATGATGATTATTCTATTGTAGTCGATAATGCTTGGGGGAATGGTATGTCACTGCTAGTCTTAATAGGGTTAGAGACAACTCTTTGCCTATCAATAAAGAGATGTTTGGCAACATATTCAATAGAAAAAAAGACATTGAGAAACAACTGCAACAGTATGCTCAAAAGAGGCTTGAAAGAGTGGATTCTATTCATCTCAACATGCAAGAGGTTAATTTTCAGAGGTTGTACCAGGAAATTCTCAAGCGGAAAATGGTTCAATTGACCTCTGAGGTTAATTTTCAGAGGTTCAATTATGAAAAGCAAGTTTCCGCTTGAGAATAAATTATAGGTTCAATTTATAGGTTCAAATAAATTATAGGTTCAATTGAACCTATAATTTATTTGTGAGTTGAAAATGGTGTTAAGTAATAAGGCCCTCGGTTTACTTTGTGGAAACATTTTCTGTTTTCATTTCCTAAAACTTGTGTTGATTTTACTTGCTAACAAGATGTGAGGCTACAATTCAAAGGGGGTGGGTTGGAAAGTTGGTGGTGAGATGCAGCAAAACCCTAATGTTCAACCAACTGACAAAACAACTCCCCAGGAAAGTTAGGCAAATATTACCACACTACTATTTCTTTCCTCGGCGACCACTCCTCTCCGCTTTGTTGTTCTATAGTGTTGATATCATTTGTATGACCGGTGCAGTGGGTGCCTGTCTGCTAGTAGATGCCTTGATCGACAAGAAAGTTAAAGGTATTCGTTCTTATTTATGCTCTATTCTCACTTCACTAGCATACTAAACTCTCGAATGCATGATCAGAATGATGGTGAGTTTAACAAAATCATAGTAGCTTCAAAGGTTACCTTTTCCAATGCCACAGATTCTCTGTTAAACTAATTGCTAATTTAAACATGCACTAAAAGATTTATAGATGGAAACCCAACTAGGTAACTCAAATAAATATGTATGTTGTGGTCGTAATGCTATTGAATCAGTGACTAATTTTATAATGAATTTAGATTGATAGAAACGGATAGAATGAAGTGTAATTAAATAAAATAGTATTGTATCCTATTGTGTTTAGCAAATAAATTAGAGCATGATAAAATACATTCTGTATTTTCTTTTTCAAATAAAAAACCTCCTTCCTTTTAAACCATTTCTAATTTTCTGCTATTTGAAGGTACTATTAAAATTGGTGAAATACTCACAACTTTCACGGAAAATACCTCTTGAACTTTTCTATCATGATCCATCCACATTTTTCCTTACAAAATTAAATAGGCCTAACAAAAATGGATTGGTACCCAGAAGCCTTAGTAATACTAGACAGGACTGACTAGGTGTTGCTTGCTACTCCTGTTGTAGATTTTGATAAGTTTTCAGTTACCAAACTATGTGTCTGTTGTTCTATTGGTGTTCGTAATTATGTATTTCGATGTTCAATGCATTTTCAGCAAGCTTGCTCCATGTTTATGACTATATCATATATGCATTTCAACTGTTAGAAGCTAATATTCTAGGCTAAATGAAACAGTTTAGTTGTTTGAAAACCAGTGTTTTTATATTTATTTGTTTTTAAAATTTGAGATTATTGTCATGACTTTTTTATTTTGATATTGGAGAGGATGGTGGGATTATATTGGAGTTTGACAAATAAACTAGATTTTTTTTGGTACAAACAGTGTCACATGACTGCCTCTCCGGAACTCCACTAGCAAATTGATCTCTACTCAAACTTATCAAACAAGTATGATTCAAAAGTTTTTTTGGTTCTTTCTTAGACTGTTGATTGAATGGTAATTATAATTGGCATGTTTCCTTGTTTAACTTTGCGATTTTTATTTTTGTACATGTAACCCCGAAAGGCAACTGGATGTGGCATGATTTATGGTTTAAATTTATTCCTTCTGCTGATTATGATCATTAACTTAAAGATAAAGATGTAGCTAACTCTTGGCATTTATGCTAGCACCGTAAATAGGCTGTGGCAATGGTTAAAACTTAAAAGGACAAGAAAATCAAACAAATGAGTCAACAACTATATGGATCATTTTAGAGGTGAAGTCCTCTTTGCATTATTTCCATTATATTACAGACATTAGACCTATAGATCAACTCATGCTGCTGAAAAACACAGAATACAGCTAAACAAGATACAGTCATATATGCTGGATATCATGACTTTATTCCTTTTTTAGGTGAGTAACCAAATCCGTTGTGTCACCATAGGTCCTACTTAGTGCCTCAACACACAAGCATGCCCATCATCGATCATTGGCATTGCCATCCTTACTTCTATAACAGGAATTACAGTTTGGTGTGATCCAGGCATGACAAAGAAGCTCTTACTTTTAATTAGTTTTCACCGTCTATGTCCATACACAAATTGATATCTGGAACTCCTTTTGGTGCTGCAGGTATTCCCATTATTTTCAAATATCCCAAAAAATGGTTTTGTCCTGCCTTTTTTTCCTCACCTTCGTAGACACGGATCAAAGCCACAGTTTGATTATCATGAATAGTTGTGAAATGCATATATCCCCCATTGTTGGCACTGATGTGTTCCTCGGAATTAAAGGGACAAAAATGTTCCCTTCAGCTCGAATTTCAAGGGCTAGAGGTGTGACTTGAGAAATAAACAAGTTCAAGTTCAAAGAGGGTTCAACGATGCCTAAAGCAACGGCTCCTGCCACAGCGGCACGACAAAGTGCAGCTTCCAAAGGATTCATTCCTTTATAAAGTTCATTTCCTTTACATTTTTTCATTTTTGATACAATTTCCTTTGCATATTTTAGTAACAAGATTCTTCACCCTTGGTATATTCCAACATCCACCAACAATTATCACATCATTTAAATTCTCAATGTTTCACTAGATTTCTTGCTAATCATCTAGTGAAATAAATAAGCAACATCACAATAACTGGAATCCATGTTCAAAATGAGAGCCAATTTCTTGCTTTCACTGTCGTAAACAAATAGAATACTGTAATAAATAAGTTTGCTCTCGTAAACAGATAGTTTTTTTTTTATTTTATTGCAATGGAATTTAACTTGATTTTTCTATCATAGGCTCGATTGAAATATTTCCTCCCAATAAGATCATCGCGTGATCCAAAGCCAAAATTAAAATGCCTATTTTTTCTTCTTTTTATTCTAAAACCAAAAAGCTCTTATTTATTGAAGAATGCTAAGGGCATGTATGTGTTAATACACAGTTGTGTATTTAAATTCTTAAAAATATAAAAAAATATATTATTTTTAATGTAAATTTTGTATTTTATATTCTTTAACAAATAACACCAGTTAATAAGACTCATGTTTAAGTATGTCCCCGTCGCCGATACAAAATAAAGTTAATTTTTTCTATAAAAAAAATTATTTTTATTATCACTGTAAAACTCGATGAAGTTAAAAACGAACTGTCACTCCATAACTAATTTACAAACTTAAAAGGACAAAAGTATACCAAACTTTAAGAACTCCTTCAGTCTAATTTCTCTCGATAAATTTCAATCTACACAACAACTCAAGTGTTTCCTAAAAAAACCACTCAAGTGATTAACTCATGTAGAAACCAAAAAAAAATAAAAAATAATGCAACATGTGGCTCAACCACTTTATTATAATAATTTTTAAACAAGTAGCCCAGCCAATATTGAGACATGTTGATTTTGAGCTTGATTCAAAGAGTGGTGGATAAATTTTCATCTCCATATTCTAATGCAACTGAATTTGGAGATATTATTGATAATTGTAGAGCTCTTTTCAAACATTTTAATGTAAACTCTAGTTTTTAATTTGTGCAGAGATAAACAAATGAGGCAGCTAGGGAGGCTACATTATGAGCTATTTTTCAAATATTAGTTGAGATATCAAATTGTATTGAACACATTATGATTAATAAAATGAGTTAAGATTTTTCCTTTAAAAAAATCTTTCTCTTACATTCATTAGTTTTATTTACCATAATAACTTTAATTTATTTATAAGTCATGCTATTATATACGGGCAAGAAACACACATGGGTTTATGTTTGTGTTATTCTTGCCTTTTGTACATTAAGAAAGAGCATTTCCCTTTATTTATTTTACCCTAATAACTTCAATTTATTCATCATCTCTGTCTTGTGAAGAGTAGAGAGAAGTAGCAAGAAGTAGAGAGAGAAGTGGAGATATTCGTGAATGTGACACTATTTGCATTGGTTGGAAAATACCTTGGAAGGGGTGGGTTAAACTTAATTGTGATGGAGCCTACCAAGATTCATTAGGTCTTGTTGGTTGTGGTGGACTCTTTCGAAAATTAGATGGCAGATGGAATAAAGACTACTTGCAAAATATTGTAACATGTACGCTCTCTGTGCTAAAATATGGGGAATGTATTTGGAAATCTGACTTGCTTGGAGACAAGGTTTCCACCATCTTCAAGTGGAAAATGACTCAAAAACTTCGGTTGACATGATCACAAGGAAAGTTAAAATCAATGGTAAAGGGCCCACCTTGGTGCGCCGTATACAAGAGTTTTTAAAGTTGAACTGACAAGTGCATTTCAATCATCTAGCGGGAGGAAAATAGAAGTGTTGATTGGCTGACTAATTTTATCTTCTCTCTAGATTCTTTTTTCTTTTAACATTCGTGTTATGAAGACTTCTGGACCTTAAGTCTCCTTTTTTTTATCACATTTTCAGGACTTGCATGCCTAGGAACATATGTATAACTCTTTAGTGCTTTTTCGTTTTTGTGCGTAAGCCCTCTTTCACTACCCAAAAAAAAAAAAAACAGAGAGAAATGAAGTGATGAGTCTAAATACAAATTGAGTAGGTAAATTTCTCAAAAATTGAAACATATATGCAAAGCCTTGATTTTCAAAGCATCAAAGGGGGGAGGAGGGGAACACAACTAATATCAAGATTCAAGGGGGTAAAAACCACAAATTATAAGGAATCCATACCCTCAAGTTTCCAGAAAGTTGGAGTGCCTACAAAAAATACTGGCTCGTTTCTAGCTCCAACATGAAAGTATTAACTCTCATCTTTCCCAAAAAATGATACACAATTGCAAATTGTGATGCAAATAAATTATATTTTCCTTGTTTTTTAATTTTCTTGTGTATGAATGGAAAAGTCATGGCATATCATTAGGGTGAAAATTGATATTGACCATGACATTAAATGCCAATGATTTGGACCATCACCTGTGCCAATCATGAGGCGACCGATTTATCAGTTGCTTTATAGTAAAGCATCTTCTGTACATAGAACATCATGTAACCCTGAGCAGCCCTCACAATGTTTTCATCAACTTGAGTAACCCAAGAATCATCACACTTGTACCATTGATTGCTTAATCGCAGATAAGTCACATAATGACCGGCATCTAACTTACCAGAGTGAGTGACGACAGCAAACAATTCAAACTCAGAACATAGATCATTTGAAGCATCAGGCTCATCCCCATCAAAAGGAAATATTCTGTTACCAAACCGACTCCTTAAGATTGAGGATGAGAGGTAAGGTGACATGTCCAGTGAAAATGGGAACTGCAAATAACGGTCCACCTTCCTTGACATTTTTTTTCTTGAAGAGTGCTCAAATCTTTTTATATGGAAGCAAGAAACAAGGGGAAGCTTCCTTATGGACATCTGCTTGAGAGTTTCCTGCTTCACCTTACACTGCTGACAGAAAAACTTCTGGTTTGACCCCAATTTCTCTGCTCTTGTAAATCTATCCAAGCACCCCGTCAAGGTAGATATCCCAAAGTTTTGGCTGGAATCGGCCTCACCATTGCAAGAAGGATTGGAAGCTGCAGCAGCCATCTTAGTAGAACCCCCTTGATTTGGTTCCAAGTCAAGTGAAAAGTCTACGCATGGGTCATAAGTTGTGGATGTGAAACCACAGGCCATACACATAACATCTGACCGCAAAATACCAGAGAATACCCTATGAGCAATACAACAATCGCTGCCTGCACAATCAATAAAATGTGGTCACACAAAATGTTACCTTCATGAAACGCAAGTTCATGAGCACATCTAACATTGAAGATCATTTTAGCAATTTTGTTTGAACTCTTCAGTGCACAAAGAAGGTAGCAAATAAGTTCATTGTTGGATTAACTAAAAAACTAAAACAAAAGGGAGCCTGTTATATTAAATTGAGGTTTTCAAGTGCAGGCGTCGAAAAATTCCTAATTTTGCAACCATTGTAAAACTAAACTTCCGGAAATGCATGTAAAGAAATTACCAACTTCATTTTGAAACAAATATGTCACTACCGATAAATTGTCTTGATGTCTAAAGAAAATTCACATCCTATAGCCTCTAACAATTTTGTGTGGAACAGTTTTGCTCCTCATGATTAAGAAGCAAATGTGTTTTAACGTTATCCATACTCCCTCTATGCAGGAGTGCAGTCCAAAACACATTCTGAACTGATTCTGGAACAAACAGGGTCCTAATCTGGGCTTCTGATTGAGATTAAGGAGGACAAGGAACTTGCAAGGAGACCCGGGAGACATAACTACTGTACAGAGACAGAAAAACTTTTGGCGTTTTATGTGGGATATACACATCAAGTAGAAAGAACCACATAAGATTTTTCCAAGGCTAAAATCTTAGCCAAGCATTTCACGGGGTTAAAATGCTAAGGCAACTTTCTCCCGGTATCGACAAGCCTTGTTCAATTATCTAAACAAGCATTTTTCCAGTTCTATACTTCTATCACATTCACGGGGTTAAAATGCTAAGGCAACTTTCTCCCAGGATCGACAAGCCTTGTTCAATTATCTAAACATGGAAAAAAGAGGTGGTGTTTACGGCAGCATCGTCAGATCTAGAATCTCCTATATGATGAATTGAATAGGCTAGGGCAAAATTGATTTACTGATACTCACAGGAAGGTAGCCGCTAACACCATCAAGAAAGCCCAGGTTGTGATTGAGAATAAGCGCTAATTGTCTGATCAATGTCAACTCCTAGGGCAAGAAGCAAGAGACCTAAACCCTCACCCTGCATTTCAATGTTATGATAACTATGTTATCTTAAAGAGTATTCTGAATCATTTTGGAAGCTAAAAATATCAAAACATTGAAGAAAGTAAGACAATCGCACTATATTGATCATCTTCCATAGTCAGCATGTTTGTAACTATAATTATGCTGAGCTAACTCTTTGGCTTGTAATCTGTTGAAATGGGTAGCAGATTAATCTAGTAAAAAATCTAAAGGTTTTACGTTCTTGAAAATCTAATGGCAATGCTACTACTCAATACAAAAGATCAGTATCCTCTTACTCTTTAAGTTTCAAACTCTTTCCTAACTACAAAACCATACAGTTAGTTTTTGCCTATGAAACAAGGGATTGAGGTGGGATAATGTAGGCTTTGGTTTGTTCATTGCAGAAGTCCACCTTCCAACACGATAATAACACCATTTACCATTATTCAAGATGAATGACACGCATAGCCGCCATCCCTATACTATTCGACACTGGATATGTGTCAGTATCTTTAAGGTATGTATGTTTGTATAGGGATGGCAGCTATGCGTGTCATTTACCTTCAATAATGGTAAATGGTGTTCTTATCATGTTGGGAGGAGGACTTCTGCAATGACCAAACCAAAGCCATGAGTCGAAGACAATGAAACAGACATACCTTAAAAGATTTGATCAAAAATATCAAAGAAACCAGAGCTTCAACAAAGGTTCGACAAAACAAGCCTAGAAGATTTGATATTACCTAGAAAAATAGTATTTTGTTGTGTAAACCAATAGAAGGCACCCTACAGATTCTAGCAAGTACAAGTCTAAAAATTTCAACATACTTCACAGGGACAACATATTTGGTTCATACAAGACATTCCTTTCATGCCATAAAATAGAACCAAATCCTCCTCTCTCTCAGCCAAATACAAAAAATCAAAACAGGGACAATTATACATGGAGTCATCAGCACTTCAAAGAAAGTGAAACCAATAAATATATGTCATTGTTTTAGAATACATTACCTTCATTGTGTGGCTTACGTCGATCCTTGTCCACCTTTTCATGGATCCCATCAAGCATTGAAATGAAAAATTCATGTGCATCCTGTTGTTCATAGCTTGCAAGGTTGGACTTGGCTGCATGCTGCCACCAACTGAAACACCATAACAACAACAACTCAAATAACTAAACTTGCAAAACTTACAATAATTACATGTATTAAATTACAATTCATACATCCCCGTCACTAATAACCAATCCAAATATAAACCCAGTGAATAAATTCTAAAATCTAACAACATTTACATGACATCTATGAAGCATTGCAATGGACACCAGACACAACACTGACACATGGACACTATATATGCCTTTGATCTCCGTGATAAATAGCATAACACCAAATAAACCCTCCACAAAACTAAGCTCCAAAGTATACGCACCTGTACAAGAACTTTGCAGGGCTATAGGGAAGACGGTCTCCAGAAAAAACAGCAGAGAACATAGCATCCATATCACAAGCTAAGCATAATCGTCCATTTTTTATTCCACTGTTATCTCCATTTCTTTTCGTTGTTGCTATGGCAGAATCATCACCATTTACGACATCATCGGCATTGCTCATTTTCTGGCAAAAGTACCGATTATGCTTATCACTCAGGAAGTAGTTCCTCAACGGTGGCGTGTGAAACAAAGCCTGCAACACCGAATTCATGAAACAAGTGTTTCCGAGATTGTTCAACCCCCTCAATCCCCGCGGGAAATCAGGAACGTTAATCGGAGAAGAACAGCTTCCGATGAGAGCGCGTTCGCGTAGATCCGGAGTTGAAGGACGGTAATCTACTCTGCGGCGCTTTCTGAGATTCTCCGGATGCGGCGTATATGGCATAGGGATCACTGTTGATTTTTCACCGTCGCCGATTGTGGAAGCAACGGTCTGTGCGATCACGACTGCAGCGTCAAAATCACGATCGTAAACCTGATCACGGCAAACGCAGCAGAAAAGCTCGGCGCGATCAACGTCGATTGCGATCTGATGACCAGGAGACATTGATGCGGCATGTGCGGCGGCGTGGGAAATGACACCGGCGGTGGAAGAGTGACATGATACAGCGGCGCATGAGATGCAGGCATAGAGACGGGAAGGAGCAGAGAGACCGCAGGCGTTGCAGTGAGGAATTTCGTGAGGATCACGGCGGAGGGAGGCGCGGCCGCCGGGAGGTTTGATACGGAGGCAGTTATGGAGGGAGAGGAATGGTTTGGTGGAAGTGCGGCGGAACTCGGCCAAGTGGGGACATGGTTGTGGTGAAATCTGACCGTTGATTTTGGAGGACATGACGGTGATTTGATAATGTGAATGAATCGAATGGATGGATAGTAAAGTTAGGTTTCAAGGTCTTTGGATCGGAGAATCAACGGCTGAGATTTAGAGTGGGCGAGAAGGGAAGTTGATCATGATTTCATTTTTTTGAGGGCTGCGCTTCACTCAATATGGTGTTCAACTGCTACTTGCTCCTACTTTTACTCTCTTCCATTCCATCCCACCTCTTTCGCTCCATATTTTTTTATATATATTTTTTGCAAAATTTCATAACTATTTTTTAAATATATACTCATCAATCAGTGGAATTCTAAGTTACATTAAAATCAAGCCAAATATCATGTTTTAAAGGTTTATAGACCATAAATCTACTTTCATCGGTAGAAATGAAATTTTGATTGATAAGCTTGATTGCTCTTGAGTAAAATCAACATTGTGTTTAAAAAAATAGGAAAATTCTATGGTGAAGTCGTAAAAATAACTTTTCTGATGAAGTTAACACTATAACATCCAAAGTGTAGTGAGTAACACCTCATTGTTTGTACAGTGACATCAAAAATTCAGTCCTTCATAGTATCATCAATTCATCAGATTAACAAGACTACACTTAATCTAATTTTATCCTACCTTGTTTTAAGTGTAACACCCCACAAAGTGTAACACTTAAGACTATCACATAATATCATCAAATCTCTTTGCATGTTAAAGATGTCAACGATAAAATAGTACATGTAAGTCCAAGATGTTGCAAAAAATAGTACTAGATGAATTACTATTGATCATTAATCAGTAATCAACAATTTAAAAATGAATCAAACAATAAAATCAAAATTAACTTTTTCAAAAAAGTCAGTTTCCTAACTACACCGTAGAAGTTCCCTTAAAAATATTCTAGTTTGAGGTTAACGATTGTAGTTTCATATTCAAAAATTGTTTACACTCAAATTTATTATCCAGTTCACTTTTGCATTAACTATGCAAACATAATTTTGCATATAATTTATATATGAACCATATTTCTGTTTTTCGTTTCAAATAAATCAATCCACAACAAATACCAAATATTCTCATGTGATATTGACAACATTGCACAGGTGTGAATAATTAGAAGGAAAATATTTATTTTACATTCAAATGTTATTTGACATCTTAAGAGAGATAAATATAAAGAAAGTGATGCTATAGTCTAATACAAATGATAAGTTGGTGGTATAATTGGCGGAGAGATGGAGAAAAAATGAAATGTTGAATGAATTATTTTTTTCTAAGGAATGTTGAATGAATAATAGAAAATGCAAGATGTACAAGTACAAATATCATTGTTGTAATTAAAATTACAAATTTTTTAGGAGAAAAATTACAAGTTATTTAAATTTTAATGACCATATTCCCTTTGATAAAAATAAGTTTTTTTTGTTAATAAAACCACATCACAATGGGTGTGTAGCTTGGTTGGTTAAGCTCAGTTTCTGGGGTAGTATCAAATTTGATCCCTGCAAAAACACATTCTTATTAGGGATAAAAAGTTTCCTATCAAAGTTTGCAGATACTCTAAGGAGCCAACAACAATGGGTTTTGCCAAAGGTCGTAATTTCGGTGATTTCTTACCCAAAAAAGCTACGTGAGTCTTTTAATTTTGATAATTCATAATTACTCTTGATGGTCAATATTTAATCTTCCCGATCTCACATTAAACAATTAATTCCCCTTGCCATATTTTCTATTGTTCTATATCTTTAATTTCAATAGACCGTATCGATTAGGATTTGAGGTATCTAAGTTTCATCTTTGCTGAGTGCAAGAAACAATTAGAAGCTCACCGTACCACTCATATGGGGGAAAATCAATAGCAGTTGCTGCAATTAAGGAAGAAATTGCAGCAATCAATAGCAGTTGCTGCAATTAAGGAAGAAATTGCAGCAGCTCCTCATGCAAGATGACGCGTATTGGCGGCAACGTGCCAAAACTTTTTGGTATAAGGATGGGGATCGCAATACAAAAAATTTCCATGCATCTACAACTGCTAGAAAAAAAAATGTAAACTGAATTCTCTCTCTCTCTCTCTCTCAGATGAACATGGAGTTAAATTTTCTGACAATGGTGGTAAGAGTCCTGTTGCTAAGAATTGTTTCTTGGAGCTGTTTCAAAAAAAGAATAGTGTACTCGATCCCATTCTTGGTACTATTCCGCAATCTATTACACATGATGATAATGAACAGCTCACGGCGCCCTTCAGTAGAGAAGAATTTCAAGTGGCTATATTTTTTATGCATCCAGACAAATGTCTGGGACCGGATGGTTACAACCCGAGTTTTTATCGACATTTTTGAAATCTGTGTAGTGGTGATATTGTGAAGGATGGTTGTACTTGGCTTGAAACCGGGCAGTTCCCCACCTCATTGAATACTACAAATATTTAGATCACCATGAAAGATTGGCGACCCATTGCCCGTTGCAATGTCCTGTTTTAAAATCCGTTATTTGTAGGAAAGAAAAACACACAAAAGACAAAACAATATTTACGGATCTTTAATACCAATCATGTCAAAAAGAGACCCTGACAAATGATCAAAAATATCATTGCTCCCAAGTCCTAACCCCAGAGGGTCAAGGACTCAAACAAACAAATGCTTGTATATAGTAGAGAGATCGTGAGAACAAACCCCATATTTGCCCCAAATTTTGACATCATTTGTATAAGTAGTTCCAGATTAGAGATATTTAACCCCAATAGAGGAGCATGACCGACCGGTAAGTGCGGATTAAAGATGGGGTTAAACATTTAGCTCCTCTAAAGTGAGTGGTTAGTAAAGTAAGAAAATCATATGCATATAATATAAACCATTGATTTATTTATCAACTGTTGATATTACTCATTGTACTCTCTAAAGTGAGATGCTCATTTTAAAAGAGTTTGATCTGGGGATTAATATATTAGAAAAAATTTGCCAAGATTGATAGCACAAGCAATTAATTTTTTCAACCAAAATAAAAACAAATGACACTCAACTGATATAATAATAATAATAATAATAATAATAATAATAATAATAATAATAATAATAATAATAATAACAACAACAACTAGACAGAAGAACTTAAAGCAGAAACAGAGAGAAATATTGATATAACAATCATCATCATTAACATAACGCGACACAGGTTCACTTACTAAGGTAGCTAATTTATCAGTCCTAATCACTAAGCTTGACACAAATGCAAACCACAGAAATAATTTCCTACTAATATAATTCTCACTTCCTCTTCTTTGCTGGTGGCTGGGGAGTCTCATCATCTTCCTCTTCCTCCTCTTCGTCCTCTTCATCTTCGCCATCTTCTTCATCTTCCTCATCGCCATCGTCATCATCATCTTCCCCATCATCACTTCCTCCTGCACCGTTAGCCTCAGGATCATCCTCGGGGTCCCCTTCTTCCTCGCCTTCATCACCTGAGTAGTCTTCCTCTTCTCCATCATCATCCTCATCTTGTACTTCATCATCGTCATCGTCGTCCTCATCATCTTCTGTATCACTCTTGTTTTCTTTGTAAGCTGGTTTCCTTCCAAGAAGGTGCTCCAAAGGGAACCTGAGAAGGATTTAACAAGGATCAGAATAATTAAAAACTGTGTTAACCTTCAAATCAGGTGCATATGTTTGTTCTTACCTTGAATCCATTGCAGTCAACTTTGGAGCCACTGAATTGGCGGCATTAGACAGCAGATATCCAATCTGAGGAGAATAACAAACTGAAGTGAATAAAATTATTTACCAAATTAAAGACAATCGAAGTTACAGAATAAAAATACCAAGGATACTTTAGTTTAATTATCATCAAATAGATATCTTAGACAAACTAAACCTGTGACATACAGATGAACATGCTTTTCATACAGCAACAATAATTGATAGTTTGAATTGTGACAATAATTGATAATGATACGCAGATATGCGATCTTTTCAAGACGCACAAAAACGGGTAAAGGAAACTCGCGATCTTTTATAGCATAGGAGAACATGTGATCTCTGTGCATAGTACACTTCCTTCTTAGTATATGCTTGGATAGACAGATGAGATTGGCAAAATCACAACTGCATGTCAAAGCTACAGAGTATAATGCTAGTCAGATTCTGACAATCTCACCGCAAATCCAAGCATGCACTAATGTATTGTCAATTTTATCTTGAACAGCGAGAAAAATTAATAGCAAAAAATGCTCTGAATGAAAAGCCAGAAACAATATACAAGCATGCACATACGGCAAACACTAGAGCAAACAAGCCCATCCTTTATTTATGATAAATCCAAAATATTTATCCTAAACCACTCCATCCTTATTAGAAATAAAAAGAACAGCACAGATACAGGAATCAAGGGAAAACAACAACTAAAGAACAAACAATTATACTCGCATTCAATATAATTACATAAATCACAACAGTGACAGTTAATTGAAAGAAAAAAATGCTAACAAACGGAACCATTGAGTGGTATCATCTAACAAGGCACAGAGTTCAAAGCAGAAACCCTAATTTCCACAACATGCTTACAGAGTTAACTGGATAAAATGCAAAATAAAATTAAAAGACTGTAATTAAAGGGGAAAATGAGAAGAGAGAGAGAGAGAGAGAGAGAGAGAGAGAGAGAGAAATACGAGAGCGAGAGATTGAGCGGCGGAAACAAGAGTGTCGACGGCGACAGCTTGGAGAAGAGAGGGGAGGTCGACGACGGAGAGAATTGGAAGGTGAGATTGGGTTGACACAGCCATTGCTGAAAGAGAGAGAGCGAGAGAGGAGTCAACAACAATAGGTTTGGTGTGTTGAATTGAATTGATGATTAGAGAAAGTAAACCCTGGACTCAACTCAACTCAAGTACTCCACCGTTTTAGGGTTTTGAGGAACTAACTTGGACTTGCTACTATATTGCATTTCCCACCCCCACCCCCTATTTATTTACTTCCACGCCTCTTCTTTTTATTATTTTTATTTTATTTTTTTCACAATTTTACGTTCCAAAATTACATTGTTATATTAGGTGTGTTTCCTATTTCTTATGATTCTTCATGTAAAATTCATTTTTTATGGTTATAACGAATTTTGATAAAATCATAGATGTGAGAAATTGTTGTTGTTAGTTAGTATTTTATATGAAGAAACGTATAAAATGCACTTAAAAAATGCATCTATGTTTTGTCGTTTTCCCAATCTTCACTATATTTTCTTTATTATTAAGTATTTCTTTCTTATAAGGACATATGCATTTGCTTATTTAACACAAATCAAGAAAACTATAGAAATGTTTTAAATACAAAACGAGAATATTACTTTAAGAAAATTAACTTTAAAAATTAATGTCACTTTTAAAGAAATGTTTTAAAGTCACTTAAATCAAATATTATTTGTGATGGTAATGTTTTAAAGTCGCTTCTAAAGTTGGAACAAAACAAAAGTCACTCTAAAATTATATACTTTTTATTTATACAAAAATACTTTTTTTTTCCACCGAAAATATAACTTTAAAACAAAAAACACAATTTTCTCTCTTTAATACGTTGATTTGCAAAGAAAAAAAAGTATTAGCACAGAAACCAGTATGGGCTCTAATAAAATAGCCATCCCCTTGACCAAAAAAAAAAAATAGCTATCACAATTAACAACCACGAAGAATAAGTAATCTGGAAAATGAAATAAGTAAAAGAAAACCTTTTTTTTTTAGAAGTAAAATAAATCCTGAAGCTTGAAGGTATAGTAGTGAACATTAATGCATACTGTCCTCGTGAGCTTAGCTCAGTTGGTAGGGACAATGCATAAAATATGCAAGGTCCGAGGTTCGAACCCCAGCCACCACAAAAAAAAAGAACATTAATGCATACTATATAATACTGGAGATGAAGGTACAGTAGTATAGATGATGCAATTCTGCTATAACTTCATGGACAAGACAATACAACAACTTAACATAACCAGCACCACCGGCAGAAGCAAAGGTTAGGGTCATAGCCCAATTATGATCACTCACTTCAGCATGAGGAGCAAAGTAGACGTGAAAACGATTGCCATTATGAAATCTACCTAGCTAGCAGTAGTTGAGGATTTTCAAAATAAAATATTTGAAACAGATAAGCAACATCCCCCTCAAGAATCATTATATTTTTTTATTGGTAGATCAATAGTGTTGAAGTGTATTTTTGACAGCTTAATCTATGATTCAAGCAACTACATGTTTGCCACAACAGTTCAACGGGTGATTACATTCATGAATTTCCTTTTTGCAAATGCCAACCACCATTTATTTGGAGTGCCATTAGGTCTGTATGCAACGCTTAGTAACCTTCCACTTGTTTCTTCCCTTATCTGCTTCAAATAATTTCTGAACAATTCTGCATTTGTTGAAATCACAAAGCTTACATATAAGACTACATGTGTTCTACAAACAAGTTATTTAAATTGCAATAATGCATCAACCAGAATGAACACAACAACAATATTCAAGTTCAATGACCCCTCAAAACAAAACAAAAAATCAAGTTCATTGTAAGCCAGCATGTGCAGTAGTACAGTCATCTATCTCAATATGTATACAATTTTCCAATCAACTATCATGTAAAGGAATACAATTACATCAAGAAGCAGTACATTTAATGGAAAACCAAAAGCTAAAATGTACAGTTCAATCAATGATGGATCATCAGCTAGTTGCATAAATAAGTAAAAATGCACTAGGCTTGACTCAACAGAAAGGCTCAAAGACAAGAATATAAGAGGAAATACGAAACCTTAATATACTGGTATAAGTACATTCTGAAAATTCATTTTACATGCAAAAAGAAATATAACTGAAGTTTTCATTCTCAGGAGCTTTCACTGTAAGGGAAGTACAAATTGTACTCTGTCGAGGGAAAAATTTATCATCCTCTATTTCTTGCAGTTGAAATCCAAACACCCAGTCCACCTAAGGACCGCTGCACAATTTACAACATCCAGATTATGTAACCCAATTAGAAATTGTTGAATTATTTAAAATGAACCTGTCTCTTTCTGAACAAGAGTTTCCAGACTTGAGTATTTAATTAGATGTCTCATGAGTCACGACCAATGCCGACGCATCAGCATTTGGCACTGACGCATGCCTATCTAGCTTCATTCCGCTGTTATGCATAATATCCTTTTTTATTTTTTTGAAAACTCAATATCTGGCCCAGGGACCGACTAATCCGAGGGGTTCATACAAGGAATTGTTGTCATCTATTTTCCTATAGTCAACCCAACCAACCATTGATATTTTGATACGATGTGTTATCATTCAAACAAAGATCACAAATGAGACACACTTGGCCATTCCGTCGGTCATGTTGATTTAAAGGGAATTAGGTGGTAAATGTGAAGATTTTATCAAATTTTCAGTAAGAAAGTAAATGAAAAAACTCAAAGTTCTAATACATTTGATAATACAATACAACATAACACATCACAATATTAGATGATTAATTAAAGAGTACTGTAAATACTCAATTTGGTCCTTGAAATTGTAGGATTGTACCAATCTAATCCCTCGCATTATCGATATTCCAAAATGGTCCCTGAAATTACAAAATTTCATCAAATCTGTCCCATTGTTGTTTGTAGGGACTAGACGGACATTAAGTTGGTAATATCAGGAAGGATTTTGGAACTAAGTGAATAATGTCAGGGATGCATTTGATAGTATATTTCTGACGGACAGACGGAGACGGACGGACGAACTTGAATAACATTTTACAATTTCAGGGATCAGTTAGGAATATTGATCATGTGAAGGACTAGGTTGATAAAGTCTTGCAACTTCAATGACCAACTTGGACATTTACTCGCTAATTCCAGTAATCATATGCATATCTAACCATAAAATACAAGGAATGGTTGTTGTCTATTTTCCTAGTGTCAACCGAAGCAAGTAGTGATACAGTATATTATCATTCAAACAAAAGCCACGCAACGAGACATAAGCACACTCAGCCACTCATATAATCACGTGATTTAAAGTAGGAAAATGCTTATTGCTACAAGAGAAGGTTGACAATAAACACAAGAATCCTATGTAATTCTTCCCGATAATAACCACCCACTCCCCAATGTATGGTCAGCCAGAATCTGATCGGTCAAATCTCCTATTTTTATGAATTCTTCTTCTCTTTTTTTTTTTGTATAAATCCTTTGTAACAAATAGCATTTCTCTGTAAAGTATATTAAGGTAACAAATGCAAAAATTCTATCTAATCATCAAAACAGTCAGTAAGAAACTGAATGAAGTAAATACAAATACTTAATAAAATACAACTAATGATACAATATAACATAACACATTGCAACATTAGATCACTAAATAAACTAAGCATACGTGTGGAATAGGTACCTGCTTCTTTGTGTGATTGAGGAAGGGGGAAAAGGCCTGGAAAAGGAAAACCAGACTCTCCAGGAACAGGAACATTTTCAAGACCCAAATTGATAATTGCTTTGGTTCCTTCAGCCAAAGTTCTACAACCTTCAAGCTTCTTGAGAGCAACATTGATGTAAAAAGTCAAGTATATTAGAAGCTTATCAGCAGGACTCTTGATGTCAAAGTTTCTGAAGAAAACATTGGCTCTGAAGAATGTGATTGCTTCATCCACAATATCAGTTCTATCTACAAACAACAACATATATCACATTCTGAAAAACACCAAAAATTAAATAAACGAATTGAAAGAGAAAAGAAAAAACCTTGATCTGAAACAGGAGCAGGACCCTTAATGTGGCTTTTTAGAGGAAGAAGGGGGCATCCGCAAGCTCTGTTAACTCCTTCATCGTCCACAAAACTAGAGTGATAAACCTTAACTCACACATGAACAACAAAAAAAGAATTAATTTCAATTGGAAATCAAAATTAGGGAATTATGGATTATTATGAATGAAAATATTTGAGTTAAATTGAATTGGCGTACCATGATTCTATGTGGTGATTATAACAAGAAGGTTAGGTGGGAACTCAAAGAATTGAATTGAAACTCACCAAATGTTTGAGGAAATGCGAAAGAAACAATCCAGGCACGTAAATAGCACTTGTTTGGGATTTCGATGAGCAGTTTGATAAAAAAGAAATTGTGAAGCTTGAAGTGAAATCGGGATTGTCAACACGTAAACTTTGATAAAATGGGATCTGAGTAATAGTTTAGTACTTCCCTCCGATAAATAATATATCTTACTACCATATTTTTCTATTAATATAAAATCATAAATAATATCGTATAAGATGTCGTTAGATTTGTCTCGATGAGTATCTTCAAGATATGAAATTTTCATAGTTTCTTCTAATATATTATTCAAGATATTTAAACTCAAAATTATGCATTGGCATGCGTAATAAAGTCAACTGCGTCAATATTATAGAACGGAAGGAGTATTATTTATGGGTAATAGTCATTTTGATCTGTGATGTACTACGAGTGATCACGGCGGTCCTTCAATGCATCGAAATTTTAAAACAGTATTTTACATTTCATTAGTTAAAATAGTATATAACATAACATTAAAATAATTTGTTAATATTATCATGTTAGTCATTTAATATCTTGATTAACGTAGTTAAGAATCTCTTGAGTCAAGATTGAAATGTTGATTTGTGTCATGGCAACTGTGTCTGATTGTTTGGTTAAGTTATGTTGCTTGTTGATACACAAGGCATCTCTTTTTCTATTTTCCGTTTGTAACCAAAAAAATATTAGTCATTTAATAACTCTATCAATCCTTATAAGCACTTATTTATTATCATTTCAATTCTTATATGAAAAGAGCTATTTTGAGTATTGATGGATTATTTTAAAGTTATTGACTATTTTAATTAACAAAATGTACAATTAGTGACTATTTTAGAATTTTGATACCTTAAGAGATTATTGTAACTACTTTTTTTTTAAAAAAAAAGAGATTATTGTAACTACTACTTCTTAGTTCTCACACATCCTGGGACAAAAATAACTTTATCCAATTTATTTATTGGTCATATATGCTCTACAAAAACCATATTTTTTACTATTAATTAATGCATTATTTGCACACTTGACAAAAAAAAACATTGAATGTACACGATTTTTTCGTTGTCGAGTAGTCTAGTGGCTAGACTCGTACACTAGAAGTAAAACATCCAGGATTCAAACTTGATCCTTGCATTTTAATGTTCATGGAGCTACCGAGTAAACTACACTTAAAAAACGAGTGCACACAGTTTTAAAAACATTGAATATTGAATATATTTTCCTTCATTTATTAAATTAACTCATACACGTGCTTTCTCGTACAGTGGTTAATTAATTTCATTAGAGTAAACTTATTAATCAAACAATTAAGTCAATTAGCTAATAAAATACAAACAAATTGTTTAAAAGAATACGAGTTTATTAGATTTTTTGTGGAACAATTCTTATCGACCTTTATTTACCTCCGGACGAACTCCAAATTACAAAATCCATTTTTCTTAAAATGTGGAAGGTTAACAAAAAGTATATAATATTTTATAGTTGAATATTTCAAATTCATATTTAAATATTAAATCTTGTTTAAAAAAATAATTATTAAATCTATATAGTTGGACAACATTCGAGAGATAGCGATGGATTTTTTTTTTAATGCTGGCAGGGGTTTGAACCCCGAACCTTACATATATTATACATCGTTCATATCAACTGAGTTAAACTCACGAGGAGATAACGATAGTTTTCTAATAGTAAATTAATAATTTATACTTATTAATGCTGACATGATGTTTGATGTGGGCCGGACTACCCTAAAGCTCAAATTCATTCGGCCAATTTTCAACCTTCTTTGCACTCATAATGCAAGCATGGCCAATATTACCTTCTTGACAGGTAATATTTTGCCTTGAAATGCAAGTTGCCACAAAATTCGCATTGGATATTATCTTTTTAACGGTTGCCCTCACGCAACATACTATAAGAAAGTGGAACATCAAGAGAATTATTATTTTTGTCTATGTTTATGAGTGATGATGACGAATAGCTAATCAGCCTAAATGCCAATATTGCTGACTTCACATGCTTCTTTTATAAACATACAAATTATTTTCTTAATAATTAAATTATCTGTCGTCAAACTTTTCATTTAATGGTTTTGACCATCAACTTATTTTGAACTCCTTGTATTATTTCACTTACCAAGGGATTGTTACTGTTTAAAGCTAAAACCACTCTGATATATTGGATGGAACACATGTTTGAACCTGCAATACTCACCTCCGCTAGCGGATGTGAAATTTACCATTAAGCTTTTTGATATGATAGTAGGAAACATGTATCGACCAATAAACATGTGAGTTTTGTTGCTAAGCATTTAGTAAAGAACAAAAATTTGAGCTATAAACATGCTACGTTCTTATGAAGAAATGGTAAGAAGAAATATGAAATCGACGCAAAAGTTGACGCCAACACACGCTTTTCATTTTTATGTTTATTGAACATATTTTATAGACTTTGTTTGCGTCCGAATAATATACATCTGAATTTTCATTTTCCAGATATTTATGTTTCTTAATCTAAATGTTGCTCACACATCTTCTTGGTCATTGTGTGTGAGTATTTAAATACGTCGCATTCAACAAAAATAAATATACTATTGGCCACTTGGGAATTTTGAGGTAGAGAAAAACATCAGAATTATTAAAAGTACTACACATTACGAACTTTCTATGGCATCAACACCAAGAGTCATTTTCCAAACCCAATTCATTAGTTCTAAATCCTAGTGGCAAAAATAAAATAATAACCACGGTGTCCTGGCTGGTAGAAGGAAACTTTGCTCTATATGCTGTAGTTTTTTACCACATATTTGGCTTTATGGTTTATCGTATATTTATTACTCAACATGGCATATATATCCAACAAAATATTATATGATCAAATGCAACCGGAAAGTACACAGTTTAAAACAACGGTGCTATTTTGTCTCACTCAACCAATGTGAGTGTTTCCGCATGATAACAATCTGTCACCAACTAACAGTTGACAATAAACACCTGTAATAAGATAGTATTTCAATGGTTTTTCAAGGGTCAACAACTATCAGTCCTTTGGTCGCATGTTATATCTAACAGCTTTCTACACCTTGTTCTGTTTTGCTTTTTTTGCAGTTGCTGGTAGTTCTGAATACTCATGTATTTTCTTTCAATTCTAGTACATGTTGCCATACGTGTGACTTTGTGTTTGGTAAAATTGAAATCAATACTAATGGACATACTGGCTTAAAAGAGTGTCAACTTTACCCTTCTTTTTTACTTTTATATTTTCATCTTCATAAGAAATGCGGAGGACAAAACTTAGATGCAATGTATGTTCATGTTCCAGCATTTAAGTTTTGTCCATTCAAATATTCAAGCAAAATACGTTGATTTCTTTGCTTATGGTGAAATTGTCTTTGGTCATGCCTTTAAAGTTTCAAAGTATTTGAGCCTTGGCTAAGATTGTAAGGATATATAAAATATAATCACCTTATGTTACACTTTGTTATTGACATTAAGAAACCTTATAACTGCAAACTATTCAGGTTTTGAAGGTAAGAATTGATATGATGTGCTTCTTAAAGGATAACTTGTACTGCGGCAAAGCTGAAAACTTGTACTCTTTGAGATATAGAGTTCCAAGAAGAAGAAAAACCATTAGACTGATATACACACTACAATGCGAAACCATGTCACAGTTACAAGACAAACCCATCTTCTCCCACAAATATCCTAAATAAATCCCAGTCTCCTAAAACAACAGCCAGGGTTACCAGATTTTTAGCTTATGATGATACTAAAACCAAGCTACTATACGGTAAAGAATGATGTAACTTGAAGAATGCACTATACATGTCAATTCTAAAAAAATAAAAAATAAAAACTAAGGTGAAAGATGAACAGATAAATAATCAATTAGATTATGCTAGTAAATGATGAGGTCAACTCGTAAGGAAAGTTCCCCGGCTCACGTTGCTTAGCAAGTTCATGAATGTCCTTCACGATGTTAAACACAGCCTCAGGGTTTGCTAATTTAAGCGCATTCTCTGACATTGTCTTTAGTTCGTCCTGTTTTGTGGTGAACCATCCTGCAACAATTCGCGCTGTTTCCTTAGGACTGCGAGTGAAGACACCAGCTCCATTGTTTACCACATAAGGCACATTACCCTTTTCCTGTAATTACCATAGCAGCTCAGAATCAATATAAGGTTGGAATGAAAAAGTAAGAAAAACAATGAAGAGAATAATTTAATAACTCGCCTGTCCAGGGATATAGTCGTTGAGGATTATAGGAAGACCTCTGATCAATGCTTCTGCAATTGTTCCTGGTCCAGCCTGAAAATTTCAAAGAATCAATAGGCATATGCTAGCATATAAAGTAACACGTAAAAGCGAGGTTTTTAAGTCACATTTTCTGATATTGCATATAATTGCAGTCAGGTGCGACTGATACAGTCTCAAACACAATAAGACGTCAAAAACTATAAAGTTGCAGCCTAGATCACCTATGGACCTTTTTTTAAAACCCTGCAAAAAATCATTAATGGAAATCGGTGTGACTTACTTTCGTTATTATGCAGTCACATGCTCCCATCCATTTGGCCATAATTGTCTCAAATCCTCTAACCTACACAAACAAGGAAACAACTTTTCAGTGGCCGGCTTACTATTATGCTCACATGTAGTTGACTGTTCACTCATTAGTTTATACCTTCACTGGTATTTTCCATTCGATAGCTTCCACAGAAGCTACTAAGTTCTTATTGCGACCGCATATGACTACAATCTGCCCGATTGGTTTCTCATTTTCTTTATCATATAGTGATTCTGCTAGAGCCTTTGCAGTTTTCTTGACCGGACCCATTCCTTCACCACCTCCCATCAGTAAAACCGCTGGCAAGTCAGGATCCATCTCAAGTTCTTTTCTTAGTTCATTCTACAATAAACACAAACTCAGTTCCACTGTTCCATCAATGAGATCAAAACAGAACTTACTTACACCTTTAATATGCCTAATACCTTAACAAGAACTGCACGAGCGAAAGAAGGCCGGATTGGCAAGCCATAAGTTCGGGTTTGAGATTCCTCAAGTCCCTCTAGTAAGGCTTTTTTTGCCACTTCCTCTGACGAGCAGTAACATCTATTCACCCAAGGATGAAACCTGCAAAAAGCTTAAAAATTTGAGTACTTAAGCATTAATTAACCAACTTGACTTTAAAGCAAGAAAATCAACCAGCTACCATGAAGCATGAACTTACCAAGTAGGATGGCAGGTACTAAGGTCTGTGATAACAGTGACAAAGATAACTTTCTTTTCCAAACCTTGCCACTTCAAAACCCATAGTGGAATATGTTGCATCATGGGATGGACACTGATTATAATATCTGGCTTGTATTCCATCAACCCTGCCTCCACCTCTCTGAATATTACAGTACAATGCCAGTTTGTCAATCAGAAAACACCACTTATGATAACGTAAACATAAAATGTCTAATTAAGTACATAATTTCAATCACAATTAAAACAAAAGTCAACATGACATCAACTGTTCATTTATTTATCATCAGTTGATATTTACTTGTTTGAAACTCTAAAGTGAATTTCTCCAAAGATGTCAAATCCAATAATTGTTGCTGTTTTGCAAAGCAATAAAGAATGATCATTATTGAAATTCTCAACAAATGAATAGTGATCAAAGTGAAAAAATTAATCATGAAAGTAAAAAAAGCATTACAAGAGGAATATACCTTGCATAGTAGGCCGCGACGGCCGCCAAGTAAACAGAGTGAATCCATTTAGGGGAAGTGCTATGAAACGCAACCTTCCATAACTGAACATGCTTAACCATGAATTTGTATTGACCCTCCATATCATTCAATGGCCACCCTGTATACTCCTTCCATACATCTTTAACAAATATCTGAAATTTCAAAATCACCACACAAACACAAACATATAGTTTAAGACTTTAGAGAGATAGCGGCGCAAGTGCTTCCAAGAAAAAGATTGCACGTAACGACAAAAACATGTGAACCATAGAAAAATATGTAGATCAGAAAACTCTAACACAACAAAATTTACACAGTTTAAAGAAACAACAATTTGAAACAAAAGCTGCAACAGATCCAAAACAAAAGGAAGTGTGGTTAAAGTACCTTGTATTCATCACCGAATTCAATTTGAAAAGCATCACGAATAGCCTCAGCAGAAGCTCTATGTCCACCACCAGTATCACTCATGAGAATCAACACATTTTTTGTTCTTTCAGCTCCAATTTCCATGAGTTCCATGCCACCTTCGTTATCTTCATTGATAGAACTTTGAGACTCACTACGTTTCTTGAAGCTTCCACTGCCTTTAATGGAGTACGATTTTCCAAACACTTTTTCCACTATAGACTTTCTTGGTGTTCTTGGTGACAAAATCTTGGAGTTTTCCGGTGAAACATATGAAACCTCCATGTGACTGAAAAGTGGACACACCTAACGGTCAAAGTACAAAACCTCGTTCCCGCCACCACTGGAACAGGGTTTCTACGGCGGAGAAAAGAATGGCAGAGAGAAGAGAAATGTGAAAAAAATGATTGGTGTGGAAGAATTAGAGAGAGGTTAACAAGAAGAACATTTGTTTTAATGTTGTGGTGATGCTGGAATTATGCTATGGAATTTTTGTTAAAGCTTAGTTGGTTTATCAACCGTTAGATTGTTACTTGTGATGGAATGTTCTAAACGGAAGATTCGAATCTTTGCGTTGTTGTTATTTTGTTTGAAAATTGAAAGTGTTAGTTGCTTTGCTGAGTTGTTTAATCATTCGTTGGCTTGGCTTGGCTTGGCTTTGAAAAACACTTTTCGTTTGGTTGTTGTGTCTTGTTTACCCCTTTCCTATACATGTGCATGTGCGGGTTTTTTAGTACTTTGGCTTTCTGTTTAACTGATAAACAGTATAATTAGATGTAATAAGGTTCAGTGGTCTTAAAAATTTTGAGAGGAGTATTATATTTTTCTTTGATGTATTAAAATATGTTATATGAACTTTATTTTATAAACAAACGCGATAACTTAATAAACAACCCAAAAAATTTAGTAAGATGACTCATTAACTCATTTGTTACATGTACATTCACTTATGATATTTATAAATGTCATTTAATTTTATAAATAACTTTGAGCTCTTTAAATTAAAGAATATTATTCAATTTAGTTTATCTTTTTAAAAAGCATTCATCAAAATCAATGACACATATCTACATATTGTTTTGAATTGTTTTATGTTGCATTGCATCAAGACAAATATCTAGCTCCTATCTTAATCTTAATATCTTAATATATATAAATGTTAGACGGTCTCCAATTAACCCTAATGCTGCCTTTTTTGGCGGGTCTAAATAATTATTTTGAAAAATAAAATTTGCAAAGAATCGAACCAAGTACCTATATAATAACACCTTAGAGCTTTCACCACTAAACTTCTAACATTTTTATTGAGATATTGTTACTTCTAAAATAGATATGCAATTCTAAAGGCCTTTTTTTAAGCCACCAGCACTCATTTTTATTGTGTTTATTTTCACATAATTTAGTTTATAGGTTTGATTCCGTATTTATTTTTGTTGATGCAAATAGGATGTTTCTAAAAAATTTTTTTGAGATTTTGTATGTTGACACTCTCAATCATACTTAGTTTGATTGTTTCTATGACTTTTAATGTAACTCTAAAATTAATAATATAGTCAATTCGATACTTATATATGAAACTCTACAAAATCCGTACATCGTACGGGTTAGAGTCTAGTTATTCTAATGATCAAAATGTCGATCTACTTTAAAAATACTTAAAGTGACATTTTACGCTGATTAAAGTTGATCGTTAACTTTTCTGTTCCAAAAAAACAAATTTATCAATTTCAACCATTTACAATTTCAATTTAACAATTTGTAATAAACAAGAATAGTTGAAATTGACAAGAAAAATGGATTTATTAAGGTATCAATTATGTATCATATGTATACATTTTATTGTTTATTTCTCTATATTATCATTTATTAAGTTAATATTAATTCCTTTAAACCAAATAAATGATATGTAAAGAGAATGTGTAAAATTAAGAATTCTGTCATCAAACCTACATGTAGAAAATCAAGTGATTTTGCTCATGTAAAAAAAAATCTAGAGTATAAAAAAAATCATTTTTAAAAAAAATGGGGTTGCCATGGGTCCCCTCTGTACCCCTTCTTCCGTCACTGACAACCGATCAAACCCAAACTGCATTGGTTTGGTTCAGATTTTATTTTAAAAGTCAACCAAATCAAATCAAACCTTATGTTTTTATCTTGCAGTTCGGAATGACTTTTAGCCTCAAAACTGAACCAAACCGCACCGCGAACACCCATATCTCAAATACATTTGTTAAGATTTTTCTTTAAAATATGGGAAACAATAGGGGCTTCTTCAAAAGAAAAGAAACAATGGGGACATAAGAAATGCTAATGAGCATCCTCATAATATTTTTTAAGGATATTAAATGGTAAGTTTTTATTTAAGTTTGTGCATTCGGTGTATTGAAAATTAAAATGTTTAATTTTTTTTTTAAAAAAAAACAATTTAATTTAAAATAATTAAATAGTGTCCTAAGTATATTCATTGGCAAAATCCATAATAAAGTAATAACAGTACCTGAAGTAGAGATGAAGAATATTCTATGGATTATGCTGATGTTGTGGGGCAAATGTAAAAGTTGTCATTATTTGTTTTTATTTCTTGACTAAGTTAGCATTATTTGTTTTTGTTTTCGTTTTCGAAATATAAGTTAGCATTATTTGTTAAATCCCCAAAACACACTCATTTGCGCCGAAGAACATATTCCATAACAAGGTGGGTTCCTCCCTCCCTTGACTTGAAAATGACTAGACAAGTGCAGAAAACAGGTTCACGTATTAAGAATATTTATCTAAACAAATACCATATCCTAATCATCAAATATAGAGTGATCGTCGACGTATAATAAAAAGGCTGCTGCCTTAAGAAGCACATAATTAGAAGGACTATACCTCTCAAAACAAAACAAAAAGTAGAAGGATTATACGATGCAAATAAGTTCAGAAATTTTTACCTTTTTTGTCAAATAGGCTGAAAATTCATCATTCAGAAGAATAAATTAAGAATCTGTTCGAACTACAACTCCTGCATATAAAATGCGACCTCTCTATCAATTAAGTTATGAACAAGCTTATAAATTTTTTAATGAGTAATAAGGTGTTATGTACAGCACATGCAGTTGTGGTCGAGTTGAGTGACTAGTATACTAGTGTGAATAATTTTGGTTGGCAAAGGGACCGTGTGCGGCTGTAAATTCATAATTGAATTTGGAGGATATAAGCATACAATAATGTCTATTAAGGCAAAAAAGTGATATAATCCATACCAGCGACCTAATGAATTGATTAATGATGGGACAAACAATCTGCACTGTAAATTATTTTTGTAGAAGACGTTCTCCTTTTTGGTTATATTTTCTATTTTAATCTTTGGACTGTATTTGGTTGCATTTATCTATCTGACAAACAGCCAGATTTCTTGTTACAAACCAATTTAGGATAAGAGTAGGGCACTTCTTTCATCTTTTTATTTTGGTTATTCTTATTTTTTTAAGAAGTTAAATTAGTACATCCAAATTAACATCAGTGAGAATCAAATTTGAGACTTTAAGAAGGAGCACACTTTCAGGTCCCAAGTCAATACCATCAAGCTAACCTAAGTGGGCTTATTTTGGTTATTCTTATTGATTTGTACTCCTCTTGATTTCCTTCTCTCTTGTCATATGATTTGTTCAAATTGCTAAATCTCTTCGAATTAAAATTGTTTTTTTGTTCTATTATCAAGAAAGGGAGTTTCCATGGTGAATAGTGCTTTAGTTTAACTCTTTGACCACTTGAACACAATAATTTGATTTTCGAAAATTGATTTTTGTTCGACATATTTTCTCTCGTCCTTATTATAAGAAGAAGAACAAAAAACATCAAAATCAATGCAACCATTAATTATTATTACTTTTTTAATATTTTTACAAATATATCATACAAAAAGTTGTGAAACATTGAATGCAATCGCTAACGTTAAAAAGACAAACATTAAATGCAATCGCCAATATTAAAAAGACAAATATTAATGAAAGGTAGAAAATCTTTTAAACAGTAACTACACATTAAAAGGTGTAACCTTTTTTTTTAATAGTGCCAAAAAAAATTTAAAAAATCTTATAATTAAAACCGTAGGAGTACGTCAATTTATGTATGAAAATTGCAATTCAAAAATCTTACGAACTTGAGTTAACTTACGTTAATGTTAAGTGATTTAACTCACGTTTTGGATATTTTGATCGGTTCATGTGGGTGTGAGCAATTTTATATGGAAGAAGAGTAATTTTCATTATGTATGAACTAAATTCCCACATTAAATTGTGTTTTTTCTTTATATTCATTGGGCCTTGTCGCGTCATTTTTCGGAGATCAAGGCTATTTGATTAGCTTTTGACTCACTAATTTATTTCATGACTGAACATTTAATTTTTTTTAGAAAAGGGGAAAAAAGTTCAAACTACCCCATATTGAAAGATTTAGGGTTCGGGGGTTAGTTACATAAAGGGAAGGTATTAGCACCCTTTATGTCCGTAGTACTCTACGGGAACCTCTTGATTTTATTTAATTAATGTGTTATAACTTGCTTGTTTCGAAAAAAGGAATTAAAGTGGTAAAGGAAAAAAGAGACCTATTTATTTACATTTTTTATTGATTTGGAAGGACGAGTGTCCTTTGCCTACGTACCCGTGAGGGATCAAAACCTCGTAGTTCGGGGTAGAAATTGACGTTTGATTTATTTTGTGTTTTTTATTAGTTTTGAAAAAGGTTTTAAAATGAAAAGCCAAATGGCAAAATAAGTTTGTTTGTGTTTTTCATGTTAAAAGAAAAATGACTTAAGATATGATTAATGTAGATTCCAATGTTTGATTTATGAAAGAATGAAAAATAACAAGGTCACTTGATTTGGGATCAAGGTTTGTTATGAAAAAGATTTTTTTGTGATTTTGTGATTATTTGCATGTTTTTTGTTTTTGAATAATAAGACTAGAATTAAACTATCGGAGCAAGAAAATAAAAGCGTGGGTACTTTGTGGCGACGTTGGGTCACCACAAAGACCATTAATCCTAAACTAGAGAGTACGGAAATAGAGCATACACCCACACACGCACACATGCACCTACAACTATTACATAAAAAAACCTATGATACATGCTATGGTTTGCAGGAAAATAAATGACGAAAAATAGATAATTATTTATATTAGGCCTAGTTTACATTCTAAGTTCTATGCCTAAAACTATAAACTAGGTTAAAATGTGAAATGCTAAAATTAAACCAAAATGCATGAATTATTTACATTCAAGCCTAATGTACAAACTAAACCATATTATATAAATAAAAATGAATGATTAAATAAAATATAATGAAGGCAGAATAATAATCCTAAACTAATTAAAATGTATGAGAATTAACAAAATGCAATGCTAACGGAAAGAAAATGAAAGAAAATGTGCAAAAGAAAATAAGAAAAATAAAATACAGCAGGGGGGTGCGACAGTAATCAGGGGGTGCAGTAATTAAAAAAAAGAATTTGGGCTTAGAGACAGGAGGCACGCATTGGGCCTGAAGGAATTGGTTTTGGACCGGTTCGGTTTGAAGAGAGAAACGGGTCGAGTTAGGGTAATATATAAATATGTTGTGAACCCTAAATATCTCATTTTTATTGCAACTTTCTCTCTCTTCTTCTCTTGAGAGCAAACGCTCTCTTCTCTCTCCTAAAGCTGCGCCGACAGCTTCTTCTTCTCCGATGAAGGTAAGGGCCGTGGGTGGTGGCGACGGCGCGGTGGCCGACCACCGTAGGTGGCGGCGCCACCGCTATAACCACCTCTTTTTTAATATTTTTTCGTTTTTTCTAAATGCTCTTCTCCTTTTCTACACTCTCCTCACCTCAAAGTTCTTATACAACAAATACCAAGCCCTAGATCTAAGCATAAATGAAAACATACCTTTGTAGCTTTCTCTTTACAGATCGGCTTTGATGTTTCGCTTTCGTGATGCTTGAATCGGTTCCGGTTTGACTAGGGGCGACGTCCTTGCGTACGAATTGTTGCTGGTTTGCTGACAGTTGTTGACGGTTTGTCTGGGATTCAATTCGTCCTTGATGTTGTCCCTGCGCGATGGCTTTGTTTCGATGTGGTGTTGGTTCTGTGATGTTTGGTTGACGATGATTGTGAAAATTAATGGGAGATTTATGCGATTATGGCTGTGAATTGTTCTCTGGTTTTTTGGTTGCTTTGCAGGTTTTGGTTGTGCAAAATTCGGTCTCCCTCTGTGTGTGTGCAGGTTCAGGTTTTATAGTGCAGGTTTAGAGGAAACCGAATCCCTGGCTTGTGCAGAAGGAAAATGAATCTGTTGCTGAATTTTGGAACTAAAACACGGCAGACTGTGCTTGGATTGGGATGAGAATTTCTGGATTTGGGACTATTTGGATATGGACAAAAAAAGAACATGAAGACTAAACAAATAATAATAATAATAAAAAAAAAGGTATTGAAAGTTTAATTAAAAAAAGAAAATAAAGATTTTTATATACAAAGTTAATTAAAAACTAAAATAAAAGATGGAAATTACATCTAAGATAAAAACAAAAATAAAGAGAGAAGAGGGCCCGACTCGGAACTAAAATGAGGTATTTTAAAATACCTCTCTGCCGAATTTTTCACTGAAAATCAGAGACCGATCGGGGTCAGACAGCGTATGAATGTAGGGTCAAACGACACGTGTCAGTGATATCTTAGGTCAAAAATTGGGGTATGACAGGCCTCATCTGACTGATCCTATCCTTTTTAGAGGACTGCTCTTTAGGCATCCAACATTGCTCTCAAACACCCACTGAACGGCCTAAAGAGCAATCGTCAATATTTTTGAGATTGACATAGACACTTTTTAAATCGGTTCATCCAATTTAAAAAGTGTTCTCAAATGGTGGTTAACTACCATTCAACTTTCTGTGTGTCTAAGGAGCAGTTACCTCTTTTAGCAAAAGTTTTTACTATAAAATATTTGTGTTTTATTTGAATTGTGATAGTTAATAACTCCAAGAAAGAATAATGAATAGTATCGACTAATAGTCTTCATTGAAATAATAATAGTAATAATAATAATAATAATAACAATAACTCCAAGAAAGATTTGTCTCAAAAAAGTCTGATTCATTAGTTTGTTCGTTAGACACAACCGTTAGATACGTCTTTCAATGATTCAAATTTGTTTACCATATATTTTGGATGTCTAAATCTTTCAGTTAAACACAACTCCCGTTCATAGAGCAGGTCTAATTATATTAGTGTTTATGAAAAATTTATTTTATATAACCCTAATTGATTGTGTGTATGTGCTACAAGGTCTCAATTAATAAAAGATAAACTCATTTCAGTTTTTGGTAGGGAAAAAAAACCTTACAAGAAAGAAAAATCAATACCTGGAAGTTTGACCCTTTTAATTTCTCTCTTTTTTAAAGATTTAGCCCAAATAACATTTTTGTAAGTATGTCCCTTTTAATGTAGATGCACTTTAGTGTAGAGTAGGTTTACAGGGACATTCAATGAGAACTTTTGATACTGTCATGTAAATGTACTTTGTATATGCAATTTGAAAATAAGCACAAAATGCTAAATTCTAATTAAACGTTTATGTAAAACTAATTACACCTATAATGCATGTCCTCAATAAAGAATTGGAATTGATAAAAAACCAAATAAACAAGAAAGTAAATGGACAAAATTAATCAGAGAAATATGATGAGTGAGGAATGTGGACTAGAGTAGTTAGCATGCTCGCATTCACTAAAGTTGGTCATCATTTGCAGGTCAAGTGATTGTTGTGAACATTAACCATATATATTGCATCTGTTCATGAAAGAGGACATGAAAACTAAGATGGATTGAAATTGAATAAAGTCTAATAAATACCAGTAATTTTTTGCTAGAAACAACCTAAAGACACATAAATCATGAAGGAAAAAAAAAAACTAGAAAGCAAAAAACAGAAGATTATGACCCAGACAAACTTATATATAACATAGTTTAGTTATCTTCATGTAAAGGTGTATATATCTTTGATAATCTCTGTTATACCAATAGCTACATTATATACATAAATTGATTCTAGTACCATTTTGCTCCTCTGGCTCAGTGGCTCATTTCAGTTTGTACCATGGAGCCATGGCAATAGAAATATGCCATAGACATAGCACACCATTTAGCGCATATAGGTCAATCAATATGCATTAGCAGTAAATTGAAATATAGTAGGCATGAAGAGTGGAGACCCGGCAATCATTTCAACTAGTGTATATTTTAAACTCTAAAACATTTACAGCTACTAGAATTTTTGCATCACCATTTGTTTGTTTTTATATAATAATATTACAACGTCTATGTGCCTAGTTAATATTTATAAAAGTATTAAAGAAATTACACAAACTCTCCCTAATCCACAAATTCTAAGGACAATGCAGAGATCTTGACAGTCAACAAGATCTTCATCCAATCATCCTAGCTACACAGTCCACCATTTGCAGCAAAATGACATCCTAGCTACACAGTCCACCATTTGCAGCAAAATGACCTATCTTTCATTTTTGGTTATTCTTCCATAGAAGTGCTGAGTTGTAATATTCATCTACTTGAAAACTATTCTTGTTCTTTACGTTCATGACCCTGCAAGAGTAAACCTGCACACATGGGGCATGACGGGTCTCGTAGTTCTTCGACGTTAGTTCTTTGCTCAAGACAATCAGCATGATAAACATGACCACATACTAAAACTGCCACGACTGCAAGTTCATTGCAAGACAGTGAATTCCCCATAAAATTAATTTTCCGTCTCAGTGGCTTCTCACATATCATACAAACCATCTTCACTACATCCGGTGATACCGAATCCATTGTAAAAGTACTTGACCGGATTCTCTCTGGCCTAGAAAATGCCTTCTCTCGGTATTCTAAAACAAACAAAAAAGCTTGAATAATCAATAACCAATCTTCCCAGTCAAATTCAGTGCTAGTATGAAGACACAAAGCATCCTAACATGCAGAAACATCGAACAATGAAAGTAATTTTTCTAGCAAATTTCTTCACCGAATAAGCATAGAAGACACACCTAGGTGTTGTCTGGGAAGTGAGTTGGGTTGAGAGGCCAGCTTGAAAGATAGCCTGTCATCAAATGAGGAAGTGCCCTTGCTGCGAGAAGAAGATGCATTGCATTGATTGGCAGAGTTACGTCGAGAATACTGGTGACCATAGTGGTGCCGTGATCGTTTCAAAAAAATTGATCGACCAAGATTCTGAGGATGATGATGATGTGGCATAGCAGGATGCGTATTAAGTAGCTTCATAGATCCATCTGTTATATCCAATACAGATGGCAGAGCAAGTGCACCCTGGTCGCCTGAATACGAAGGCTTCTTGAAAGAGGGAAAAAAGAGAGAGAACAGATGACATAAGTTACACCAATTATGTGCAATGAGATCAAAAGGAAGCAATTGTGAATTACTATCATATCACTTCCAAAGTTATGCAGATGTCTACATTATGTAAAAATAGAACCGATACACAATGATGTAAGGTAAATGAGTACGAAAGATGATAGCAGAATAGTAACTTAAATTGGAGGAATTTTTTAATTTAACATATAGAAGGAATGAGAAAAGAAGGCCAACCTCGTCTGGCAACAGCTCCATCTTGGAAGAGCATCGAATGGCTTTTGCAGTATTGATAAATAAAAAGGACAACAATCATTTAGTAATATGGCTTATCAATCACACACATGAAATATACAAACTAAATACAAAGATCATGGCGTACTAACTAAGAACAAATAACAGAAAGGGAAAAAAAATACTAAAGGGGCCATTTCTTTATTTATTTATTTATTTTTCTAGATAGATTCGCAATGCGATCAACGTGTCATTGTCAAGTTTGCAATTTAATGGTTGATATCCCGTTATTTGTATGAAAATGGGAGAGACTAGCCAACTTCCTAGCCCTCAAAAACGTAGTATGCAAAACTGCCAATAGCGCATTGTAACTACACTTTTATGGCACATAATCTGCTGATAAACACGCAGGCTGGCACACATTGGTTATGAAGCACCTACAAACAGAATTACCAGACACATAGACACCACTAATAATTTAAGAAAATGAAAGTGATTGAATGTAAATATGTAAGTGATAACTCCCTAGCACTCAAAAACATAGCATGCAAAACTATAGCGCAATGTCGTTGACACGTATCAGACAACGTACACATCTTCAATCTGAAGTATCCGTACTAACTAGATTAAGTCTCAATCCAACTTGGCTCATATGAATAACGCATAGCAAATGAATATTCAAAATGATGACTGATGAAGGACCGATGAAAAAGGATAATAAGCGACCATTATAAAAGATCGGGGTTTCACTTTGGTGACTTTGTCTCTATCTCTCTCCTAAGAAATCATTCTCTCTCATCAAAATAATTTATTTTAATTATGCATTCATCAAAAAAAAAAATTAATGGCAAAAGTTATTGGTTAGTTGTTAAAATATATTTTTTCTAATTTGTCTGAGTTTGAACCTAAGACCTCCAACTCCTTTATTCGGCTTAGCTCAAACCAATTGAGCTCCCCTTCATTTATTTATAAATTAAATACACTAAAGTCTAAAACTCAATGTCATCCAATTATTTTCCAAAAGATCGGTTATATGCAGACTAATGCCAAAAATCTGAAGTAAAAACAATTAGTTATGACAATTGCATGAAGTTTATTTTTCTTAAAAAAACCCAATTTGCATGAAGATATGCAATTGCTTAATACATGCACGGTCGGATTCGAACTGAATCCCGGACACATCACTTATTCACATGCGAATATCTAATCACCAGACTAGTTAGAAAGAAAAAATACACAATAAAACCCCAACTCACAAAATAACCAAATCATAATTAAATAAATAAAATCAATTAACTTATATTTATTAAACCTTGTCTTCATCTTAGATTCGGAAAATATCTTCAATAGTATTTTATAAAAATATCCATTTCCGTTAAATTACTAAAGATACTCTGATCAAGCATCAAAAAATATTGAAAAGGGAAGAAAAATAATAGAAGAACCAAACTTTACAAGCTAAAACTCAAACCCTGAAACCCCATTAGAAAAGAATATCGATGTGATCACATGAAATTTTAATTACATTATTATTCTTGAAAGAAAATAGAAAAACGTACCCTGAGAAGGAGAAGATGAAGATGAAGGAGGAGGATAGTGAGTGAAATCAGAACCTCCTCGTTTCCTCTTACCCATTATTTATTATTTGATGGCTGAGAATAACTCAACAAATGGAGGGGTTAAGCTATATCTGTGGCTATGCGGCGATAAAGCAAGAAAAAGAGCTTATTATAAGAATGAATTAATTAACGGTGAAGAAGAAATTATTTTATTTTCACAAGTGTTTTTGTTTGGAACAGTTTATGCCTTTCTGGTATCAAATGAATGAAAAACATGTGTGCAAATAGAGAGAGAAGGAGAGGAGTGAATTGTCTTTTTGATAAGGAACACGTCATCATCATCATTGTCTTGTCTTGAGAAAAGCACAAACAACCTTTTTCTGTGTTACTACACTTTTGTTATGGCATTGCATTGGCATGGCATCAAATTCCGGACTCTCTAGTTTGTTTCAGTTTAGTTAGGGGGATTATTCACTTTCACTCAAGTGGAGTAACACTCTCGTGCCGTGTTCCTTTTCTTGTGCAGTCCACATATTCTAGTAGGAAATACTAACTTGTGTGCCGCATAAATTAATGAATCAAATAAAAAAATAATTTATTAGAGTATATAGAGGGTCGGTTCAAGGTATAGGCTAACTAGGCATTTGTTTAAGCCTCAATTTTTTTATTTTTTGTTTATCTATTACTCCCTTCGTTTTTCAATAGATGACTTCTTTGACAATATACATTATTGATTTAATATACTTTGACCACATTTTTCTACTAATTCACAAAGATAAATAATATCATGTAAGATGTTGGATTCGCCTCGATAAATATTTTTAAAATATTAAATTTTCATAATTTTTTTAGTAGAGAATTGAAGATATCAAAGATAAAACATATGCATTGGTACGTGTGTCGGAGTCAACTAGGTCATCTAATATGAGACGGAGGGAGTATATCTGATACTTCTTCCGTCCCTTATTAGATGATCTAGTTGACACTGACACACATACCAATCCATATTTTTTATCTTTCATATCTTTAATTATCTATTTAAAAAAATTATGAAAATTTAATATTTTTAAAATATTCATCGAGACAAATCCAACAACATCTTATATGATATTATTTATCATTGTATATTAGTATAAAAATACGGTCAAAGTATGTCAGATCAAAAATGTACATTGTAAAAAAAGATTATCTAATAAGGGACGGGGGAGTACCTCATATTGCTTATAGAATAGTGTCAACGATTCATATAATCGTTGCGTCTTTTGAAAATAAAATTCAAAATTAAACTTAATAATATCTTATATAAGATCAACAGTGTGTCCACAAAGATTAAATGGATTTGTTTTGTTGTCGATTGAAAAAGAGGTTAAACAAAATAAATTACAATAATTTAATGAATGATTTTGCATCTAAAAAAAGTTTAAAAAGTGAAATTTTGAATTAAAATATTATTTTTGTAAAACAAATAGAATTAATAACTTTTTTTTTGCACAAACTAATAATAACTTAAAAGACCTCATTTTGGATTTCCTCTTGAGCCTCAATATGTGTTGGGTCGGCCTTGAATATATGTATTACATTTAATCTTTAACTTTTGGCAAATGATAACATTTGCTCCAAGGACATATGTTAAGGAATTTAAAATAGAAATAAATGTCTTAAAAGTTGTGCATTCAACTTTTTAAAGTCAATTTTTTTTTTCTTTTCTATAAAAAAACTTTTAATTTTGGATTTCTTAACTTGTGTCTTAAGGGCACAAGATAGCAAGACCCTTAACTTTTTAATAAATTGAATGCACAAAATGTCAGAGAATATTTCTTCTTTTGAATTTCATAACCTATGTCATAGGGACACAAGTTAGTACTACACTTCTATCTAACATATAAAAATGTCAAAACTTACCCGATTGAACTCATAGTGATCAAAGTTTAAACTCCATTATTTCATTTTATGTGAATGAATTTTTAATGATTATTGTAATTTCGTTTATCTGCAAAAGAATAAAATTGTGCATATTACAATATAAATGTTGCTAATCGATATGCAAAGGCATTGGTTAAATAATCTATAGATAAAAAATATCGCTTGAAAATATAAATTGTTATTTTTTATCAAATACTAATTATCAAATATCGCTTAATTGTTTAGCTTTCTCCTTACGATAGTTATCTCATTTATGTAGTGTTGAACTAGCCATAAAATGAATTTCTTTTCCATGCCCCCACTGTTCTAAAAGGTCCTTTATTTGTCTGGATTTTAGAACTGGGACGTGTTAGAAAGATTTAGAAAAATCCCCTTATCGCACCTCTGGATTCTAAAATACAAATAAACTGGAAAGTGTTTGGGATGAAAAGATAAATATATTTATGTCTGATTATTTTTTTATTTTTGTTGTCAGTAGTCTAGTGGTTAGAATTCACCTTATAAGGTGAATAAGTGGGTGTCCGGGGTTCGAGCCCTAGCCCCTGCATATTTATGTCTGTTTATTTACTGTAGTTTGAAACAATCGAAAAGTTCGTATTAAGTTTTAGAATTAGGTCCAATTATAACTGAAATGCCTTATTAAATTGCATATCCTCAAGTATGAATAGAGACATCTCAAATAACTTCATTTGAAAAATTCAAAGTTTGTGGAATTTCCATCTTCTACTCACAAATGTTGAATAAATTTCTCATTCTAATAAATAAATAAATAAAACTACCAACGTATATTCTAACCCGTTATTTAACACATTTATGCTTATATGTTGAAATTTATGTGAGACTCAAATAATTTAACGAGTTTCGTCCAAATTTCAACAATTAAAAATGTGTATTAGAGAATGAGTTGCTAGTGCTCTTAAATGTCCTCCCTATTTTTAAAAGAGTACTAACAACACAATCTAGGAATTATGGTATTTATTCAAGGCTTAATAGCAGTTTTCGCCTCTTAACTTTCACGAAGTTGCGATTTTGGCCCCATAAGAAAAAATACTTCAAAACCGCCCCCTAATTTTACAATTGTAGCAGTTTTGGCCCCCCAAGGCAAAAAAAAACACGTGGCACCTCACTTAGGTTGCCACGTCAGCGTATACCGAGTTAAAATTGGCCTTGAGGGCCAAAACTGTCATAGGTGCAAAACTTAGGGGACGGTTTTGTAGTTTTTTTTCTTAGGGGGCTAAAATCACAACTTTAGGAAAGTTGGGGGGCTAAAATTGCTATTAAGCCTTTATTCAATTATTCTCTGGGTACTGGATTTTGTTGTGAATTTGAACCCTTTGCAAAACAAAAAAGAATAATATGTAGAAAAAATAACAATGACAAACAACGGCCAAACATTTGAAACAACAATAATCAACCAAAAACAATACTAACAATCTATGTGGATAGCAAAAACACAATGAAACCAAGGAAAAGGAAAAGGAGAGTATAGAAATGAAAACATCAAGATTATTTATTCAATTCCGCCTAAATTTGACTTATGTATGGGGGAGAGAGCGGCTAGTCAATCCACTATGAACGAGTCTTTGCAAGAGATACAAAGAAGTTACAAGAAAGTGGCCTCAAAAGCACCTTACTTTTACCCTTTTTCAAGTCTCTCAACCCACCAAGGAGATCGTAAGAGAAATCAAGAGAGAAAGATTATTTTTCTATAATCAAATATTTGTAACATCCCAATATTTTCTACATGTTGTTTTTGTAATTCTCTTGATTTTCTCTATTTAATTACTCGATTTGGCGTGACAATGATAAAATAATTATAATTGTTCTTGATATTTATTAATTATTTTGATGAGTTATTTTTATTGATGAGTCTATTTCATATTTAATAAATAAACCTTTTCTAATAGTTTTCTGGAACTTATTTTAATAGTTATTATTATTAAGAGAGTTGTGTGTATATATATGTGTGTGTGTGTCTACGGTGAAGGAATGAAACTAGAGCAATAAGAAGTAAAGGAAGAGTAGAAGCTAAGTATGTGTTCATGTACCGTTAGTCTTAGACTAAGTCAATTTTTCATGTACCGTTAGTCTTAGACTAAATCAATTTTTCTCCTCCACGTTTCCCATATGCATGCATACACTCCTTAAAAGGAGGAACACCTCACTTATTCTTATCAACATACTAGCAAGTCAAGTAGATACTCACACTCTTTGTTCATATGTCCCTCTTTTCCTCAACCTCCACTATTAAATTCCTATAAAATTGTCAACTAATTGTGCCGTAATAAAGAGAAGAGAGAATATTGTTCTCTTGGTACATTTTTGTGAGCCACATCTCTTTTGTACGTGTTTCTTCCTTTTTCTCTCAATCTCCGTTTTTGGTTCTCACACAAACTTCCAGACCTCCCGCACATAGAAATAAATACTTACTCACATAATTCCTACTCTGTCGAGAACAAACAAAATACCTTCATCACCACATAACTGTCATTCCAACAATCACATCTTTTGTGGAGTCTTGAGGTAAGAATTGTTTTGTTGTGTTTTCTCTCTATTCTCTGATCCATTTCTAACAATAGACCATTTTCTCTTAAAGGCTATCATTTGATTGAAAGTGGTACAAACAATCCCTTCGTATCAATTCAAATTCATGTAGAACCAAGTGTTGAGTGGTTTCTCCCTTGCAAACTCTTTTTCGTGGAACTTGAATCCTCGTTAGGATGTGTCGAAACTAAAAGCCTCATTAACGATTAAAACGTACGAGGTAAGGGTTTTTTCCCATACATCCATACTAAGTATTGGGATGATGTTATGAATTAGAGGTAGAGATTCTTGTCTGTTAAAAAGAAAAATAATTAAAATATGAATTTATATGGTAAAATTTAATCTTTTATAAAAATTATTAGTTTTAATTATATATTACGTGATGTGTGTATGATAATGTGATGTAGAATGACATTTATTCTATTTTGCCATTGTTTATATGTTTTTTTGTGATATTGGAAAAGAAATGTTAGATTTTGATAAACTAAAGAAATGAAAAATATGAAAATGTGAGTTTTATGAAAAGGATATAAATGTTAGAAATAATGATGATATAGTACCTAAAATTCTCCTTTGAAATAAATTAATGAAAGTCTAATCTTATTGTAGTACGTATATGACTATACTGTTTCTTGGAGCAAAATGTTTGGAGTTTTATTTCATTTTCCCTTTACGGTTAAATAGATTAATGAAAAATCTAATTTTGTGGTATATGTATACCTAATAAGTTCTTGTAGCAAACGGACTATAGCTTAATGTTTTCTACTACAGTCAGAAAGAATTAAGTTGATGAACATAAATGTGAGATTGTTATGGAACTGAGATAATAATAAAAGGAATAAGATCTCATGAAAGATTGTTTTGTCATGTGCATGATAATGTGTTATTATTTTCTTTGTGGTTGTCTTAGTGACGGGTTAATATCATATCTCTTTGTGATGTTTTAGTGGCGGGTTATAATTATATTATGTGTGGTGCCTTAGTGTTGGGTTTTAGTCTGCATTTTCATGATCATGCATTAGCATATGCATCTGTGTAGATGTCTTAGTGGCGGGATTACAATTATATTCTGTGTGGATGCCTTAGTGGCGGGAATTATATCCGGATCATATAGTTATAAGAGCATGCATCTTACGTATAATTACATTGAGTCTGTTGTATACATGTGATTGGTATTTGACTTAAAACTATTGTTTTGCAAATAAGATGTGTGTGAAGCTTACTTTGAAGCATATGACTTGAATGTATTTTTCTTAATTCTTTTTGATTGAGAAGTTTTGATACTATCTATTTTATGGCATTGTTTCTTGTGCTTTGAG